>LSRR01000118.1_pt1 | contig 14881 bp, 24 predicted proteins | sample 1162981 | NCBI WGS metagenome assembly LSRR01 (sample SAMN03256433, study PRJNA305521) | marine metagenome | biome: Estuarine; feature: Estuary; material: Brackish water; isolation source: iron chloride precipitation of viral particles from surface water samples | place: USA: Chesapeake Bay ... | reverse complement strand
CGCGATACCTATTACGAGCAAGGCGTTTTGGGTTATCAACCGCCGTCATCAAACCACCAGTAGCCGCTTTCTTAGTAGAGTTTCCCCAGTTGGCGGCTCCCACTTTTCGACACTTGGCTACCGCTCCGCTTGCGTAAGCCGAGGGCCAAACCTTGTATCTCGCCTTGACCTTTTTTGCGCAAGCGTCGAGCTTTTTCTTTTTCTTTGCCATTATTCCGTCCCTCCGGTGGTGTGGATATTTGGAACGACATTTGTCCACGACTTATCATAGTTAGCCTGCCTCACTAAAAAATCCTGCCACATGGGCTTTATCATCTTATAGTTTTCCTCAACCCGATAAGACACAACAGCTAAATCAGACTTCATCGCATAGAGTTGAGTTGATCCCCAACCTAAAAGACCAACCACAATAATCGATGTTATATCTGAAAAGTTCACTTTCATCACGTTACCACATCTTGCACGACCAATAACGGGCCGTAAGTTTATCCAACTTCTTTGTGTCGCAACCATGCCTAGCCCGGAACGACTTCCTGCGCTTAGGGTTTGATTTCTTAATGGTCATCTTGGCATCGCCAAACCGAATTATCTTCTCTTTCCCATTAGCGCAGGCTTTTACAACAGACTTCTTGCCGCCAGAGATCTGACGCTTGGGTTTGTTGCATTTCATTTTGGACTTGTCGATCTTAGCCATAACTACTCCACTATCACTGATATGGTGGTGTTGGCGGGAATCGAAGCGTACACACCTTTTTTAGCTAGTATACCGTCCCCGGGAAGAAATATTTCATCCATACCTTGAGATGTCTCATCGACTCTAAGTAATACCTTTCCTGACGCTTCTGAATCGTTGTCGTAAAGTACGACATGCCCTGTGGCACCTGATTCATAGGTCAAAAGCACACCTTGTAGGCGGCAGCGTCGAGCTACCAACGCTGCCGAAGTTTGTGAGTAAAACGATGTTACCTCACTACCAACCATCTCGCCACCTACGACAAGATAATTGTGAGTTCGTTAGCCGACCCTGTAAACGCTGAGACATAAACACCGCTACTTGCGATGAGCATCATCAGGAATGTTCATTTACATGATGACCCGTAGGAAACTTTTGCGTAAGCAAATATCCCCGCTTGCGCTACGTTTTTTCAACGTAAAAGCACCCGCACCGCCGCGTAAATTAAACCTGCCGTAAACCGTGATCGAGTGGACCAACAATCGCAGCCGTTGTGCCTTGCGTCCAATTATATGCCTTTACTGGACCTGCCATGTTAAGCTCCTATCACGCTAAGTTGTTGTTTTGAGCGTATAGAATAGTAAACCGTACTTCTCCAGCAGTAGTTGCCGCTGACGCAGTGACCGTCAAACGAATGTCCGCTGTGCCCGTGTCTTCCCAAGCCAGTGCAGCGCCAGCTTCTGTGGTCGGATACTTACGACCTGCTGTTGTACCACTCGCAAAAGTGTTTAAGATTGTAGACGCACCGCCCACTGTATCACCAACGCTCAAGTTAGTAGTCGCGTTCGCCGCTGTAATCACATCAATCACACAATCTATGATCTGTGAGTTTGCTGGAATAACAACGTCAGTTACAGACGCAGCTAATGCACCGCCAGCTAAACTTGCGGCAAATGTCTGAGACATTACAACTTGTCCGACATTTGCAACATCGCTTCCAAGTGTAGTGCCCGTAGTATTTTTGATGGTTCCAGCTTTAATTGGACCAGAAAAAGTAGTCGTACCCATGTCGATCTCCTGTCTGGGTTAGTCAGACACACCATGTGTCTGTCAGGGATACACCTATAGTAATAGATATTTAAACAAAAAGAAAGGGGCAACCGAAGCTGCCCCAGTCCAACAGGGAGGAGGTAATTCAATACCTGCCCTAACTATAACACAGATTAGGCTCCAGGGGAACCAAATACACAACGTGGATCTGAGAACCCGAAGCTGTAACGCTCACGAGCCTTGAAACGCATGTTGCCTGTATCGAAGTCTGCTTCCATGTTAGTGGACAGCGGAGTACGCTCAAAGTGGATCATTCCACGAGGAGCATCTGTCATGACAAAGAACGCATCTGGATCAGTCAGGAAGTCATTGACGGCATAACCATCAGGCAACATTCCCATTGAACGAATTGCGTTTGTGTCATTGTCTGCTGTACCAACACGAAGATTTGATACCATCAAGCGTTCTGCAACGAATTGCAGTTGACGTGGGATGACCAACTTGGTGCCGCGCAACGCGACTTTAAGACCACGCTCGTCAACAAACCCTGCAATGCTGATCAACGCGTCTTCCAAAGAAGTCTCGTTCAAGTCAGCCGCAGTTGTTGGTTCGTTGGCAAATGTCCCACCTGATGTAAGTGGGTGGTTGGTCGCACAAAGCGCAACACCGTCACCACCAGCAGATGCGCCAGCAGTAAATGCGTTGTTAAGAACCGCTGCGGCCTTAACTTGCTTTGTGTGTGCCATTGAACGAGCCAACGCACGAGTATAACGTGAGCCAAGACGATCATAAAGGTTATCTTCGATAGCCTCTTCTGTGATCGAGAATGCCAACGCAATAGTCTCGTGGTTGTAACGAGCAGTGTATGCTTCGTTAGCGTCGTCGAAGTTAATTGAGGAACCTTCCGATTTGGTCGGTGCCGCGCCGAAACCGCTCAACATAACCTCTTCTTCGAATGCACGATCAGAAGATTCTGTTGTGAAGATCTCCGCATGTTGGTTTTCGTACCGAGAGTACTCCATACCAAACAAGGCGTTAAGACCTGGTTCCAACTCTTTCGCTAGTTGTGCGCGAGAGATAGCCATAAGTTAGTCTCCTTATACGCCTGTGTTCGAAACAGTACCAGCGACGATAGCACCGTTAGGCGCATTGAAGCTGTTGTTCAAACGTACGATTAGTGGAATACCAGCCGCTGTATAGTCTTGGTTCTCAGGATCGTCTTGAATCCCGATGATACGCAAGTGCAATGCTGCGGTGGTGGCGATTGTGCTAACACCCAATGTAGCAGATGAAATACCTGTGGTCGTTGAACCAGAAGTACCTGCTGCAAAGTTCGCGTTTGCGAATACGTGACCACGAGCAGTTGCTTCGCTTGTTAGTGAAGCATTTGATGTGATAACGTATGTTTGGGTTGGGTTGTCATAGACGAAGGCTTTAACCGGATGGTTAGAGTCCGCGCCTGAACCAGGCCAGTAGTTTGAGAAAACTTTTTCACCAGTAGTAGACGAAACGTATTCACAACCCCAGAAAACACCAAGTAGACCTACTGTACCACCTGCTGCCGCGCCAACAATGTCAATGAAACCAGTTGACAGCGGAATAACAGGAGAACCTTGATAGATCGCGTTAGTGTTACCAGAGGCAATACGATACTCTGTCGTACCAGTGGTGTTTGCGCCAGAACCCTGGACGCCCACCGGACGTAGTCCGAATGCACCATTAGTATTTGCCATAGTAGCAATCCTCTAAATTACTCGGAGTCGCGTTCACGGCCTCCGAAAGTTACACGACTTTGCCGACTTTGATTGATCGGCATTGAAGGATGTTGTTCCTTCATCAAGTCCTGATCCACAGCTACCATTTGTTCTCGGGTCCGGCCCCCGTAATACTCGTTTCTTTCACGGGCTGTTTCTTCAGGGATGCGGCACAGCATCAATCCGCCTTGCCCGATAACGCCCTCGTAACGACCATCGTCGATAGTTGGTGCTTCGTAGTCTGGATACTCGTCCTTACGAACAGGTTCCCATCCTTCACGCAGCTTTGCGTTTACGTTCATTTTGTCTTCTTCGCCGCGCATTGCGACTCGAATCCAACGATGCACATACCCATCAGGTGCGGGTGGTGCAGCAAGGTGACTGGGCGGTGCCCATGGTTTTCTACGAGTGTCTAAATCTCGGGTATTTTGAGCGCGTGGTTTTCTATCAGCCATTGTTTAATCCTTTACATACTTGGCGTATTCCTCAAGAGGAACATTCAGCTTTTTTGCAATAGCGATCTGCGATGGTGATAGTTTCACGCTATTCTTACGCCCCTGTTTTGGATTGCGAGATGCAGATGAACCAGCAGAAGCGACCTGATTCGATCCCGATTTCTTCGCAGGTTGGAACTTGTTCGGAAACTCCGAACGCAACCTACGATCTATTTCACTATAATACTCATCGCTGTTTGGGTCAAACCCCTCTTCCTCAATAAGTTTACGGTGAATCCCAAATGTGGCATATGTCATAACTTCGTCTTGACCAAACCACTCATTCTTTTCAGCCCACTGCTGTGCCTTTGGATCAGGCTGCGCTTGCTGTTGAGCAGGCTGCTGATACTGCTGTTGAGGCTGCGCTTGCTGTTGAGCAGGCTGCGCTCTTTGTACTGCAACACGCTCTTCAGCTTTTTTCTTAGCCAACGTATAACGGTCAGATTCCGCCGTAGCTCGTGCCAACGACTCTTGCGCAGCAATCATAGCATCCGCGTCACCTGCATCGTAAGCGTCCTTGTAAGCGCGTCTCGCCGCGTCAAGTTGGCTCTCGATACGTGCGCCATACTCATTTAAGTAACCAGAGTCTAAGTTCTCAACTCTGCTCTTGAGCTTTTTGTTCTCATCGAGCAACTGCTCCGCCATACGAACAGCTTCTTCACGTTGAAGTTGCTCATTACGGTAACGGTCATTCAATTGCTTAATACGCTTTTGAACGCCTTTCGAATAGCTGTCTAGCTCTTCATCACCAGAGCTGGCTCTGGCTCTTTTTCCGATACCGCTGCTTTTTCTTCAGAATCGTCAGACTCAAGAAATACTTCTTGTCCTTCGTCTTCTGTTTCTACTTCAGGCTTTTCTTCTTCATACGTGTTTGACATCTGTCGGCTCCAAGATTGTGGCAATCACTTCGTCGTCGTTAATGATGCGTACTTCGCCACCATCAATCTTAAAGCGAGAACCTGAGTAACGACCAATACATACCCATTGGCCTTGTTCACACCACGGCTCACAGTCTGGCCCAAACTTATCTGGGTCTTTGTATGCCAGTGGACCTAGCTTCATCACATACGCTACAACCGTAGCAACGGACTCCCGTTCCCGAACTTCATCAGGAATATAAAGCCCACTCGCCGTCTTTGCCTGCCCTTGATATGGCATAACAAGAACCCGCCAACCTGTAGGCTGCGGGAGACGTTCGAGTAGTGATTTGTCTAGGAGAGAAGGATCCAGTTCGCGTTTGCCAGGATCTACATATGCGCTGTCCAAAGCAGAAGAATCGGCCTTTGCCTCTTCTCGTTCTTTGTTCATTTTCTGCGCAACGTGTTCAGGAAGATATAAGGTCTTCGACATCGTCTACGTTTTTCTCCAACAGGGTCTTGATTTCTTCACGCGCGAAAGAGAGACCCCGTATCTCTCCCACTGTCATTTTGTACTGCTCCCAATTCTGAACAGAACCATGTGCCAGAGCAGAAGTTAAATCTTTTTCCCGCTCTTGCATTTTCTTATACAGATATTTTGCCAAGTCGACAACATCCATTATAGGTTGTCCTTGTAATCCTCTTGCATGTCTGATGTGATTGGGCCACCTTCTGCCCATAAGTCACATGTATTTTCTTTCATACACACAAACTTGAGGCTCTGGCAATACCCTGTATTACCTGATTCATCTCCAAGGCACTCAAGCATGTCTTCTGTTTGGTTGTACATTGCACAACTTCCACAAACTTGATCTGATCGAAACGAGACACCTGTGTTCGGCTCACGATAGTTGTGATCCGCAATCGCCATGTCTCGATTCATCTCATTTAACTCAGGGTCTTGTGTAGGAAGAGGACATGTGTAGCCCTCTTCTGTCTCTTCCATCTTATCTACCGGAATGCCATCCGGTAGAACGCTGATCATAATATTAACCATTAGTATGTCTGCCCACGTTTAGAGTTATAACGAACATCGCCGCCAAGACCAAACTTTTGCGGTTTTGTCTCTACCATATCGTCAAACATCTCTGGGTTTTCACGCATTAACTGTTCCGCCTTACGAGAAAACAATCCTTGGCGTCCAGCCCTTGGACTCTTTGTTCCGCCCATAGCTTCATAGCCCGATTTTCCAGACATAAACATATCAAGTTGTTCTTGAGTCATTGGTTTCTTTTTACCAGCCATTTCCGTCTCCTATACCATAAGTTCAAAGTGTGGAGCGTCGATAAACGGACGACGGTCGTCTGTGAACGACGAGTGTCGATGTAATCATTCATAGCAGATTCCATGTCGCCATCCCATTGCGCAATGTTTGGCACAGTCCATGCCGCACCCCAACGGATAGGTACGTCACAAGCACGGGCACCTTCCGCCATCGCATCTGCGATCTCATCATACAAATTCAACTCCCATCGGCCCCCATCAACATAGGCCATAAGGTCTACGGCGATGCCGTCCAGGTGTTTCGACTTCATAGTCTGACTGGCACCTTTGGCAACCAATGCGCGTTGCTCTTCGATAGTTCTGAGTCCACAAATCACAGAGAAGTCCTGCTTCGTCACCGAAATAGCGTGGCGGACAACAGCAACCATGCGCTCATCCACACCCTCTAGCTTCTCCACGCTACGTTTTCCTAGTTTGTAAGCCATTTTACTTCCTTCCAAAGAATTTAGTTGCAGAACGTACACCAAAACTTGCCGCTACAATAACACCAAGCGTGTATTGATACCAGTCTGGCATAGACTCCAATGCTGCGAACCCGTTCTGTACAGCCCTCTCCGCCCACTCAAACGGTAAGAAGCAGAGAATAAGCGGCACCGAAAACAAAATAGTGAGCCACTCGTCTTTCCACGAGTTCTGCGAACCTTGCGCCATCAGCCGTTCCCAATCAGCTTCTGACGTAGCAGCCGACTTCATAATCGTCGCCTTGGCTTCCGCTTCTACAAGTTTGAGGTTTGCAGCCGCTGCTTGTGCGTTTGCTTTCCCTTTGAGCCAACCTCCAGCTAACTCCGTAATCGGTCCTATTAGTGCCTGAATCATACCATTACACTCCCATATAAGGTCATCTCTACGCCAAGCACTAACTCAAGCAACTTCACTATGAGGTGCGTGACTAACTCTTCACCGGACATCTACGTTTTCTTTCCGCGAAACATTGGCTTCCATTGCATTGAAACCAAAGTAAGCTGCGACCACGCCACTCGCTCCAATCACATAAACACTTGCTATGTCGGTAATTAGCTCTGCGGCCCGATCTAAGCCCACCCAGACTGCGAGAAAGATAACTAGCGGATAGACAAGCATCCCAGCAGTACACGCTATTGTGAGTCGCCTCTGCGTGTCTCTCTTAGCATCTTGATCTTCCATACGTCTGCGGCGATCTTCGAGCATGATCTCACGTTCGTCTGGATCAATCTTTCCGTTTCCGTTTAGATCGTAATCTTCCTTTTTCATTCGCATACCTTTCGGCTATCCGCTTGTGCGTCGTAATTATAACAACTTTCCCGTTTTTGTATACACACCAGACATTTGGCTTAATTTCCACTAACCTCAAGACAAGCCACCGTTTGGCTGTTGTGAACTATTAAACCCTCTTTTGCTTTTCTGCGTTCCTGTTCGCATTCTTCAAACGTGCTATATGATGGCCCTATTTGGTAATACTTTAGTGTCGTTGATGGAACGTATTGTATAAACACAAGTATATACAGCATTACCAACGCCCCCTTGCTTTTCCAACAATCCAAATTGCCGCCGCCAAAATCACTCCGCCAACTAAAAACGCAACAATACCAACCGCCCAGTTAATGCAGTTATCTATAAACTCTTGCTTACGATACGCGGCTTCCTTGCGAATACGTCTCTGTTCTGCCTCAATTCGAAGGACTTCATCCCAAGCTGAAGGACCGTACACAAAACTAATGTGGTCCTTTATTTCTTTGCGCATTTGTTCCATCTTGCGCTTCTGATTCCAAATCAAGATTGCGGTTTCTTCATCAGAACCCTTGAACGTCTTCTCCCACCAAGGCGGGTTTTTCTGACGTTCTTCTAACCGATTGAAATCACTAAACGCTTGACCCCACGTTGCTATCGTGTTGCCCATCTCTTGAATGTCTTTGCCCGTAGAAATAGCTGCTTTGAGCGTTTTGTACGCCCCCGTAGCTAATGCAACGCAGCTAACGGGATCCATTAGAAGATACCTGAAAACCTTTGAGGCCGCGCAATAGGACTGAAGTCTTTTATGACCCCACCCTCGTACTTATTTTGCTTTTTGCGACCTGCTTGGTTTAAAGCAATGGCTACAGCCTGGTCTTGCTTGTAGCCTTCGCTTCTCAACTTACTGATGTTGTCACTAACAGTCTGATTAGACTTACCTTTCTTTAAGGGCATTAGCTCATCCTCTGACGTTGTACATCAATCCGTTCGCGGTTAACCGCGTTACGTTCGTCCGCAATCTCTTCTTGCGTCTCAAGCCGCGCTGCGTCGGTCGCTGCGCGTTGTTGTAGTTTCGCCGCTTCCAACGCCAGTTTGTTCTGGTCGTTCTGAGCATCCATCTGCATTTCCTGCTGCTTGAGTCCCAACTCTTGCATACGGATTTGTACAAGCGGATCTGCCGCTGGGTCTTGCGGTGGTGGGGTTAGCATCTGCGCAACCTGCTGTACGATTGTCTGCTCTATCTGAGCGACAACTCGTGCCAACGCCGCTGGGTCTTGCATCTGCATTTGAAGCTGTTGCATTTGCATCTCGCCCTCTTGCAAGCTCATGCCGCCAGACTGAACAAGTAACTGTACTTGCTGCATTTGTTGCTGTACCTGCTGCATCGCCTGCTCTTGTGCCAATAGTGAGATATGCTCCTGTAGGTGCCCGTACATTGCACCTTGTACTGCTGGGGCCGCCATAACCATGGGAGTCTGCATAAACGCAACGTGCGCCATGATATGCGCGTTGTGATCTTGACCAGGGAATGCTTGTAGTCCTTTGCCTTTGATAACCTCCGCATGTTCTTGTGCAGGGTCTGTTGGCTGCGGTTGTGGCAATGGTGGCAGTATCTCGTCAATGTTCTGCACTTCTAGTGCCTGATACATACGACGGTATGCAGCGTGGAGGTTGTGCATCTGAGGATTAGACTGGGCAAGCTGTAGCTGGCTTTGTGCTAGCGATACACGTTGGGCCATCGAGAAGATGTTTGGGTCACTGACGGGCAGGATATCGACCCGTCCGTCGAAGTCTGTGACTTTGATCGAGGACTCTGCGTTGGCTACAGGATATGGATATGCTGGAGGTAGATTCTCCGCAATGATCCGTGCCAGAATGCGGAACTCGTTTTTCTGCGCGTAGTGCAGCCGTTTGTGAATAGCCGACATAACTTTCATGCCGCGCTCTAACATCGCCACAGTGGTGCCTACAGGCATCTCCTGGTTCATGTTGCTGACTTGGTTGTCAGCTACTGACACAAAGCGTCTACCGCCCTCTACGAGTGCTCCCAGTAGCTGTGCCAGCGTACCAGATGGTTCTTTGTATGGCAGCGGGATGATCGAGTCCCGTATGTTTCCGCCAGGTGCATCAATGTCCCTCCACTCCCCAGGCTGCAACGGCTCGTCATCATTACGAACCCGCACCCCTCTGGCCTTGAATCCTGCTGGGAGATTGGCAAGAGTACCTGCGTCGATCAATTGTCGGAGGAGACTCGTTGCCGCACGACCAAGACCCCCAATCATATGGGTTAAACCAAAGCCGTAGAAGCCTAGACCTGGCATGAACTTGTAGTGAACAAAGTATTGAATCTTTTGTTTGAAAGGGTCACCTTCCATGTAGTTACGGCGAATAGCCAGAATAGTAGAACTATCCCGATCTAACGTAACAATGTATGGAAGTTTAATTCCTGTCGGCTCTCCGCTCTCATCGACATCTTCAAAACCTTCGATGTCTAGATCAACGTGCATTTCTAATACTGTGCGGACATCATCCATATAAGACTTAGATGTACCCTGTAGTTCGTCTACCTTCTGACGCACTGGGTTTTCTTCGTCGTCTCCCGCTGCGGAAAGTTCCACATCGCGATACATACCCATAACCTGCTGCTTACGCAGGTCGTTATCCGACATCTTCAAAACGTGTGTAATGCGTGGCGCAGTCGCCAAATCACTTGCTGAATACGGAACCACAACATCTTGTGCAGGGACAAACTTAGATACCGGACGGTTGCGAACAGAATCAAAGTATACTTTCTTAAACGTAGAACCAGACAGCGGTAGATAGAACAGAAGCTGATCCATATCCGGATCAAACTCTTCCATCTCTTCCATGATCAAGTAGTTCATGTAGTCTTTGACGCGCTTGGCTTGCGCCTCTGTCTCTTGGTTCTGTAAACCAGCAATACGTGTCTTAACTGGACCGCCAGCAGGCAGTAGTTCTTTATACGCTTGTGCTTGGAACTGCGTAACGCTCTCACTAATCAGAGGGTGTGTCACGCCACTTGCACCTTGGAATGGCTCTGAACGCTCGATAGTACGAACGCCTAGGAGATCTAATCCTTTGGTGTAGGTTTCTTCCCACTCGTCTCTTGACTCTATGTCGTCTTCGTAAGATGCCAACAATTCAGTTGCAATCTCACCCATGTCCGAATCGTCAAGGTATTCTGCTAAGTTGGCGTCAAACGGAATCAACTCTTCTTGATCCATTTCTCCCATCATAGCTTCCGCTAGAGCTTGAACAATCGCCCCACCTTCGCCGTCTGGAATAACTTCTGCCCCGTTCTCGAACATTTCTATTTGTTCAACGGGTACTTCGACAGACGCCTCTGTTGGCATCATGTCTTCAGGACGAATCCCAGAATCTACAAGTGGTGGCAACGCCATCAGTAATACTCCTTAACACGAGGAATCTCCATTTCCTCTTCGCGTTCGTTATACAGAGAAATAAACCCACCCTGCCTAAAACGCATCAAAGCTAACGTCATACTATCACAAAAGTCATCGTGATCGCCATTAGGAAATGAAACTACTTCCTCAATGACCTCGTCAGCAAACTTTTTGTCCGTTGGTGCCCATACTACACCAGCTTCGAACAATGGGGCAACCATGTGCATTCTGGTTACTTTATCCTTCCCCTTACCAGGCGAGAAGCCAAGTGCTGGAATACCGCGTAACCGCAACTCGTCAATGAGTGGCATCCCCGTCGCTTTCGCTTCGACCAACACCATATCCGGTTCCCAGTACTCGTGTTCTTCATACGCTACCTCTTTCAGTTCAGGAAAGTTCCATCGACCCCGTCGCGCATCCAGAAGTATGATCTGCTCTGGCCCACCGTCGTCTGGGTGAAAAATGCCCCACGTTGTGATAGCTGAGTAGTCCGCCGTCTCTTTTTTCGAGAACGCCGTATCATATGCTTGTATAATGTAATCGACAGTGGGGATTTCTTCCTTTTCCCAAGGTTGCCACCACTCCCGTTTGATAATAGCTGACTCTGATGCTGTCGGAGTTTGTTGCCACTGAGCATTCCACTTGCCTACAGGCAGCGATGCCTTGATAGACAGTAGCGCGTCTTTCTCCCAGAACTCAGGCCAGAGAGGTTTGTCGCTCGGCAGAATGGCTGGAAACTCCACAACCTCCCACTGATCCGCCATTTTATCGCCTGCTTGGTTCGCAATCAGCCGCCCTGTCAGGTCTTTCTTACCCCAGCGTGTCATAACTAGGATGATTGCACCGCCAGGTTGTAAACGCTGTCGTGGACCAGAGGTGTACCACTCGTATGCGTGGTCAAATGCCGTTTCGCTTAACGCATCTTGTTCCGAATGCGGGTCATCAATGATGAACAAGTCCGCACCACGGCCTGTAACGGCTGCACCAACACCCGCTGCAAAATATTCGCCGCCTTTGTCTGTACCCCACTTACCTGCACCCTTGTTGTCTTCTTTGAGAATCGTCCCTGGGAAGATTTCCTTGTATGCTGGGTCATCGATCAAGTCCCTCACCTTACGACCAAAACGCACAGCAAGCTCAGTGTTGTGCGTAGCTTGAATGATCTTCAACTTCGGATTGCGTCCCAGGAACCAAGCAGGCATCAGAAACGACGCAAACTCAGACTTCGAATGACGAGGCGGCATGTTGATAATCAACCGCTTGAGTTCTCCTCGACTGCAATCGCGTTTCAAGTTTTTTCCGCGTATAATTCTGTGGTGCGCCCCTCAATAAAGTTTTCGTACACATGATGCGCAAACGGCATAAACTTTTCCGTCGCTTCTTCACGCAACTCCATCCGCTTCTTGGCTTCCGTCAGTGCCAAGATCTCTTTTAACGCTTCCTCTGGTAAACCTTGTAAGTTCATATGTCTTTCCGATACCAACCGCCCTGACACTCAAAACCCATACGTTCCATGAGCTTACCAACACGATCCGACTTATAGTTCGACCCTAGTGTTGTGTATACTATACTACCGCCATTGATTTTTGTCCAAGCCTCAAACTGCTTCAAGAGCCGAGGTCCAACCATCGTGTTCCTCGCATCTTGGCTCACGTACCAAACGCAGTCGAATCCCGCTATCTGCTCCGTAAAAAACGGCTTTTCAAGGTAACCAAACAAAATCCCAACGATCTTGTCCCCTTGAACCGCGATATTGGCAAAGTAATTCGGATCCAAAATGCACCGCATCGTCTCCGACGCAGTGCGCTCCACGCTAAACTCTATGTTAGAGAACGCCGTCTCCTGATGCATCTCCTCCCCAAGTTTTACAATACCAGTCAAATCTTGAGGCGTGGCCCTGCGGTACTCGGTCTTAGACAAGAGGTCTAATCGCTCCTGGAGGCTGCATCAACGATCCAACACCCTGCTGCATCGGAGGTTGCATGGTCTGAGGCATCGGTATCATTGGAGCTTGTGGCGGAACAATCGTTGGAACTGGTGCCTGTGGCATCGGAGGCTGACCCGTTATCGACATCGTCGCTATGTCATAGTTGTTCAATGCACCTGGAACAGATAACACGCCCTGACCCATAATCCGTTGGCGATACCGTTCCGCTGCCGCCGCACCTTGGCTCCGATTGATGCTATCTAACGTGGCACGATAGTAATCGTCCGTCGGATCTTTGAATCCCAAGCCCATAGCCAAGCTGTTGAAAAACCCTACGTCGGCATCGCCGTCATTGGCCTCGTTGTTTTGAGGAGCAGAACTCTGACCACCAGCGTTTCCACCGCCGCCACCAAAGATACTACTTATAATTTTTTCAATAAAATTAGGTTTATCTTCTTGTTCAGCCATCAAATATGCCTCCTATTCCCAAGGATCTTAGTACATTTACCCTCTCTCGTCGAGGTTGAATGGGTTCAATCATTTCAGGCTGCGTGTTTCGAGCCTCTTCCATAGCCTGATACTGACGCACCAATGAATTATACGCCGCGTCTTGGTCCTCTTCTTTTATCCGATCCAACATCTCAGGAATCGTCTCGTCACCCTCCGCCAAATCCAAAATGCTCTGAACGTCCTCGCGAACCGTAACCCCAACAGGATAATCCCCAACGTCAAACAAATTCACCGCAGATGCAGGGTCCAAGATACTACCTACATAGTCATACGTCTCTTTAACATACGGAACCTTCCCCTCTTCAGGAGTACCACCTGGTCCCTTGTTGTACGCAGCAAGTGCCCTTGCATAGTCACCGTCGTACTTGTCAAGCATAGCCTTCAGATATTGTGCCCCGAACCTTAGACTAATCTCCGGATCAAACCGATCCTCTAAACTAATAGCCTCAACGCCATATCCAGGCTTTAACGCAGTCTTAGGCATGATTTGCGGAAGTCCCCCAGCACCCTTCTCGCTCACCGCATCAGGGTCAAAGCGGCTTTCCTGTTGAATCAAGCGGACAAAGATATCAGGATCAATGCCCTCCTGCTTCGCAATGTCCTGCGCCATCTCAATATAATTCATCGTACTACTCCGTTTCCTGGCAACGCCATAACCCCACTGCGCATCTTAACCTGTCCACCCTCTCTATAGGCCGAGATTCCCGTACCTTTGAAGAGTTCCTTTAACTCAGGTGTCAGGGCAAAACCATTGACCTTTCCAAGTTCGGGGCCAGACTCAGTTTTTAACTGCAACTTTTCCAACCGTGGCAGTTTGACGTTGTGTTCCTTCTCAAGTCTCTCCATCAACTTGTTCACGTTCTTCGGCAAGATATTATCGTAATACGCCTGATGGCCCTTTAAATCTCCGCCCGTCATGCCTTTAACCAAGTCACTGCGGTTAAACGTAATAAAGTCCGCGCCAGAAGCAATCGCCTGCTCAAGAGCTTGCTTTACCGCGATGTTCGTAACCCTGTCCGTCTGGTACAATGATCCAAGGCCCACATCGTCAGGGGACGTATCCAGAGCAAGTCTGGAAATACTGTCGCCAAAAACCCCCAACCTGTTCGCAACTTCCCCTGGCGAATTTAATGTGTCACCTTCGATAAGTTGGTCCAAGAACGCAGTAACGTCCTCGTCGAACAATTTAGAGTTTACCATCCCCTTCAACGTGTCTTCATAAAACGTCTCAGGTAAATCGTTTGCTTCCAAAATCGCTTTGATCTCTGCGTCGATTCCCGCGCCCCCATCGTCTCTATAATTGAAACCTTTTCTTGCCTCTTTTAATCTAGCCAAGTCACTAGAGGAGAATTTTTGACCAGCAGCTTGTAACGCAAGTCGATCTTCTTCTAAACGCTTTTGAGCTTTTAATCGAGCAATTTGCAAGAACGGAACCTGCAATCGTTCGTCCGCTACATCAAAGTCTCCACCCCCAACGGCTTCCATAAACCTTCGGCTCTTACGAACCTTCGTCGCGTCTTGAGTCGCCTCACTTTGAATCTCGCCAACGTGGAAGGTCTTACCCGCTATCGTCGCGCCTTTCTCCGTAGTCGGTGGATCGATAACGTCAAACTGTCCCGTCCGCATGTGAACCAGAGA
>LSRR01000483.1_pt1 | contig 14924 bp, 21 predicted proteins | sample 1162981 | NCBI WGS metagenome assembly LSRR01 (sample SAMN03256433, study PRJNA305521) | marine metagenome | biome: Estuarine; feature: Estuary; material: Brackish water; isolation source: iron chloride precipitation of viral particles from surface water samples | place: USA: Chesapeake Bay ... | reverse complement strand
TAATTATCTGTTAGGATAGCTCCTCCTTTGCTTAATTTAAAATGCTTGTAAGGACCGGTAAAAGAAATACACATATGACTGCCGGAGATGTACATACCTGCTGTAAACCTAAGTGCTGAATCGTAGATATTAGTACCTTCTAATTGATAAGCTCCTTTTAGTGTTTTACCCTTAGTAGGTTTAAAATTAACTTTTAAGCCAGCATGAATTATTTCACAAGGTACTGATGGATACGTTCTTGAGGGTATCGTTACTGTATCTATTTTTATACTCTCATTTACGTGTTTTTCATAATACAGAGATAAAAATAATGCATTTGATTGATTATCGAGAGCAACAGCGTACCGTGCTCCGGTGTACTCGGCTAATTTTTGTTCAAACTCATTTGTTATATCGTAAACATTTTTCATAAAGTTTCATAGTAATTATTTTGCTTTTCTTGTCTTTCTATTGTCTTAATATGGTGTAGGAAGTAGTTATGAGGTAGAGCTGCATAAGTCTTATAACCCTCTATTCTCTCATGTACTTTATTTATCCATTTAATGTCTGGAGTGTTTTTATAAATCCTGGTTTGATAATCAGGGAAGTTAATTCTTCCTAGCACGTCTACTCTCCAGCCCCACTTCTGGATATGAGCATCAGTTATGCCCTTCACTTTGTTGTCTCTAGGAACTAAAAATAAATCAATGTTATTTTCACCTACTATGTAAGGAAGGTCTGCGATAAGATCCTGAGTTGGTAACTCATCTGCATCAATCTGGAAGATATAATCTCCGGTGCAGAGTTCCTTAAGTCTGTTTTTCCAATCGGCAAAATGCCCATCAAAGTATTCACCTTGTAGGGTTATAACACCGTCGTACCTTAGTTTCTGAAGTTTCTCTGTTAGTTCAACGTGTAGGTTGTTAATGTCTTGTAGGACTATTATTTCATCCTCTTCACGTTTATGTTCTGCAAGATGTGAAATTAACCTTTGAACTTCTTCAATCTCGTTACAGACTGTGATAGCATAACTGATTTTCATTGTAATAAAGATAAGAACTATTTCTTAAAGATGCCAATATAATCTAAAGCTTCCATGTAATCTTTTTCATCATAGAACTTCTGATTTGACATATCCATTTTCCAATCCGACTTTACTTTCGGGTTCTTTTTCTTTTCTTCTTCTGTTCTTTTAACAGCCTTTACTGCAGTCCATCTCCATTCAATCGGAGAGGTGCCTTGTGCAAAAACCATTCCTTGTTCCGGAAGATTAACTGTGGAAGGCATCCAGTACCTACCCTGCTCATCCTTATGCAAAAGATCTAAATAAAGATCCGGAAGCGTGGAAGTCTGCTGGGTGAAGTATTCTTGACCTTCGTACATTAAGTCATTGGAGATAAACCCGCATCCGTAACACCAGTACGTTGATAGTTCTGGTGTCACTTTTTGGGTATAACAAGCATCTCCTTTGCAGCGGCTGCATTGGGTTAGTTCGTCTCTATGCATCTTCTAACTTCTTGAGTTTAGGTAATTCGATTTTCTTTAACTTTGGAAGCTCTAATTTAACTTCCTTCGGGAATTCTGGGATTAGTTCTTCTAATCTTGAACCGAGTAACTCCTGCATCTTCTCAAAAGAGAATTCTGTTTTAGACTTATGAGCCTGCTTACGTGCCAGAGGAATATACTTTTTGTAATGTTCAAAAATATCCTTCATGTAGAATCCTATCTCACCTGGATTAGCATTAAACCATTGTGAGTCTTGGATAAGCCAATCATTGGCTGCACTCTTATGCACAGGCTTCAACTCTCCTGAAAGTAAGGTTGTATGTTCAGGATCTAAGAAATCAATATGCCCGGACCATCCTGTGGTTAGAATCGGCTTCTTAGTTAGACTGAATTCAAGTAAGGGTCTTCCAAATCCTTCTCCTTTGGTTAAAGAAACCATTGACTTCACTTTCGGGTGATTGTAAAGTAAGTTCATTTCCTCATCTGAGAATTCTCCGTGTAGTAAGTAAATGTTAGGGAGATTGGTTGAATTGACTGTCTTTTTGATTACTGAGATTCTTTTAAGCATCTCCTCTCTATCAAGATAAGAAGTACCGCCCATGGAAACTTTAAGAATCAAAGCAGGCTTTTTCATCTTATTTTTGAAAGTCTCATAGAAGGCTTTAATCAACAGCCCAACATTCTTTCTATCTTCTCCTAAGTCTCCACTCAACCAATGACCGACAAACAAGTATGCAAAGTCTTCTTTAATGCTAGCAAGTTTATCAAAGGTTTTAACAGACTCAATTGTTGAATCTAATGCCTTGTATGTATCAAGATCAGCTCCTTCAAATAACACTTCAACTGGTTTCTCAAGTTTAATCTGACGCTGTACCTGCTGGGTGTTCTGGTCTCTTTGTTCAAAGGTTGATTCTTCAAATACTTTCTTAGAATGCTCAGAAGAAACAAAGTTTACATTCATTCTATTCAAGCCATCAATCCAATCCGGTGCACAGATTGAGGATTCAATCCCGGCAGTGAACCCAATATTAAATTTACCTATCGGCTGAAATTCATTTGGGATGCTCACTTGTGCCCAGATCTCAGGCTGTTTATTCATCTGAGGCTGCTGAAGGAAATACTCCTTTAGAAAACCCCACTTGTCTTTATGATCCTCAATAAAGTTCCATGGTGTGTTTCCCCACCTCTGAGGTAGGATCTTAACATCATACTTATCAAGTTGAATGATTGCTTTTACTAAGTCTCTAGAACGGGCTCCGTAACCTGAGTAGGTATCAATCGGGCAGCTTATTACAAATACTGGTTTCATTTAATAAATTAGATTGTGGTTTAAAACTTTTTTCTTATAATCACCTGCCAGGATTAATTCATATTTCTCTCTTGGCTCCCAGGTGTCAAATAACTCATCCATATACTGGACTACTCTTTGGCCCATCTTAATAGAAGTAAAGCCTGCTTCATCTCCCATCGCCCATTCCCGGCCGACGTTTCCGCGTCTCTTTCTTTCCTCATCTCCTAAGTTGTAGACCTCCTCTATTCTATCAGCAGCATCTTCAGGCTCACATCTATCATCAAAGATATAAGGCGTGGGTACTGAACCTACTAATGATCTTGAGGTTGGATATACTGGGAATGCCCATTCACCATGCTCCTTAACTGTGCCTCTGTGATTGGAAGGAAACTCTCCATCAAAGTCCATCCACTTACCATCTTTCACAAAACGCATCTGGTCCTGCATACCTCCGGTAACATTTGCAATCAAAGGAGTGCCGGTTAATAATGCTTCAGTTAAACTTAAGCCCCAGCCTTCATTTGAAGTTAAAAGGATTTGACAATCGGCGATATTGTAGAGCCAATTCATCTTTTGAGGATCAAACATCCCGCCTGTGAAATGAACGTTGCAATATTCCTCCGGACAAAGCAAGTCAATGACTGCATTCAAGTCTGTGCCATGCTCTTCAACTGGTTGGGTATGTAATAAGAGTAAGCATTTCTTTGCCTGCTCTTTTGGAAGTCTATCCACAAAGTGCCTGTAAGCAAGGATTGTATCCGGGATCTGCTTACGTCGAATGTTTCTGGAGTTAAAGAATAAAACAAAGTCAATATCCTTACCCTGAAGCATCTGAGATTTAAACTCCTGAAATTCTTTAGAGTCTTTTTCTTCTTGACTTAAAGGACGGAATACATCCTGATTAACTCCATGAGGTACATACTCAATTATTTTAGCTTCTCCTTTTTCACCTAATACAAGCTTGTTGATATTCACCGTCTGTTTTGAGATTCCAAACAAGGCATCACAAGACTCATAGAAAGTCTCATTGTATAAAGGTGCCGGATAATCATCCCAGATATTCAAATACACAATCGGCATTTTCTTTCTGATCTCATTCTCCATTTGGAATAACCATACCCAGTATCTAGGATCGGTAATAATGAAAATTGCATCAGGCTGTTCCATCTGAATTAACTGACGGACAATATCCGGATTACCGTACCCGTCTGTTGGGTATAAGGTTACTGAAGAATCCTCAATCTTGGCCTGCTTGTTGGTATCTTCTGATAGATCAAACCTCTGACCATTATCCGGATGCTTGACTGCACCTCCTAGATTAACCCAATTGTAGCGATGGGCGGTGTTGATCACAAGTTCACGTCCCATATGGGCGATCCCTGAATGTACTCTAATGTCGTCACACAGTAGCAAGATCTTCTTGCGCTGTTCTTTTGGTATGTAACCGTCTTTCATTTAATTTAAAAATAACTAATTTTTTGTAATAATGCAAATTAATCTTCTTGATGCTTGAGAATATATTCTCTGAACTTCTCATCGTTTAGATACAAATCCATACAGCGGTTCACAAGCTTGGTTAAAGAAAATTTGTCGCGGATACACTCCACCTTGAAATCGTTAAAGCGATCTTCGCCGACTTTAACTGATGTTAAAACTGTTTTCTGTTTTTCCATAATAGTAATTATTGTCTTTATTATAAATATATAAAGATTTGTTTTTTACTATTCTTTAATTGCTTGATCACACACCTCAGGCATGTCTCTAAAGGGGCAAAATCGGCAGGTATGTTTAGATGGCTGCTTAGGATGATCCTTTGTTAGATACTTGCCATCCCTATCAAAACACTCAGTAATAAAGCGTTCAATTGCCTGCCTGGCTTTATTTACTTTCACCCTTCCTGATGCAGGAACAAACTCCTGAAATCTGGATGCAGGTGCTTCGGTGTAAGGATTGATTGGTGTTTTTCTTCTAACGATTAAGAACTTAATGTTGATTGAGTCTAGAGGAATGTTAAACTGCTTATGAAAGAAATCCTTGTAGAGTATCAGCTGCATTTGCTTCATCTCATCTTTCTTTGCATAATCATTCCAGCCAGACTTTGAAGTCTTAAAGTCTATTATCTCAAAAGTATCCGTTGGTTCATGATATAAAACTAAATCTAAATAACCTTTGTAGATAGTATTTTGATAACCGGGGTGTGGGGTTAGAGTGATTGGAATCTCATCTCCAACTAAAAACCATCCCTTCTTAGAAAAATAACCTCCTCGTTTCTTTTTTAGATAATCAAAGATTGCACAACCGTCTTCCCAGAACTCCTTCATTTCTTCCGAAGTAGAGAAGTGTTTGCCGTCATTACCCTTTAATTCATCCTGGTAATGAAATACCAATTTGTCTTGTAGGTACTGATGAACGTCAATCTTATCTGCCTCTACTCCAGAAGTTTCATACATGACTGTTAAATAATGTTGGATAGTCTCGTGAAAGGCTTTTCCAAAGACAGTATGTATGGAAGGTTGGTAAATTTTGATACCGGCTCGGTAGACCATATTCCATTTGTGTGGACATTGGTCAAACATCTGAAGCTGGGAGAAGGAGATGTTCTTTTGGTATGCGTAGTTTATCTCCTGAAGTTTATGCTTCTGTATCTGTTTTACTATCGCCGGTATCTTTTTAGCCATTTTTTAATTCTTGTTTTAATTTTGTTAAGTAAAGGATTGCATCCATATGCTCTTCAAGAGCGTGGTTGATCCATTCTTCGACACTAAGGTCCTTTCTATCGAGGGTGTTGTTGTATTTTGTAAAGCCCATCTCGGCTCTATCAACAAACTTCTCAACAACGGATTGAACTACAGAGTCAGGTACAAAGTCTGTGTACTTAATCTTCTGATTGCTCATATTCCTCTTTCAAGTCTTTAGGTAAAGTATCTAAAAGAATCTCTCCTGTCTTAACATCATAAAAGCAAGGAATGGGCATAATAGCATCCTCATCAGTTCCAGCAACAAATTTTGAAACTTTTCTTAGAATTACCCCTTCGGCAAAAACTTGGTTCCCGGCCGGACTTAATACCGGCTGTGTGTTCTTTAGATCGATATTGATCTGCATTTGATTTTGATTATTCATAGTCTCCGTAGATATTATATTTTTTTGGTGGTTCTGGTTTGATTTCTACCTCCTGGGTAGTAATTGCGTAGAGTTTACCTTTCAAAGGAGCGAGTCTGTATTCACAAGGCTCACCTGTCTTCTGGTAATAAGCTTCTAAAGTATCGGTTAGAGATGCATGAACGAATGGATCATTACCTAGCTGCCATTTATCCCCTGGAGGGACTCTTTGGGCTATTTCTATTAGTTTCTCTTCTTGTTTAATCATAAACTGGTTCTACTACTGTAACATCATTAACTAGGTAGAGGAGATTATCTTTCTTAAAGATCTTATCTACCCGGTAATACTTTTTAATTTCATCACTCAGGTCCGAGGGAAGAACCTTATAGGGATCAACTTTTATAGTCCGCTGAACCTCATAAAGCTCTTCCTGCACCTGAATCATTTGTCCGATTGCAACCATTAACCGAACATCATCTGCTTGGACATATCATCCTCTGCTCCAGACTTTGCATCCGGATCATCAGCGATAATACATTCAGTCAATAAAACTGTTCCAGCAACTGAGGCAGCATTCTCTAAAGCCGTTCTAGTGACTTTAAGAGGGTCGATGATACCAGCCTCTTTCATGTTTGTGGTATTCTCTGCCTTCAAATCATAACCAGTCCAACTATCAGCTTTTCTTAAACTATTTCTGATTTCTTGGATCTCTTGAATTTCATAACCGGCATTAGTTAGAATCTTTTCTAAAGGTGCTCCACAGGCAGAGTAAATAATCTCTCGGCCGTAAGAAGAACCAATCTCAAAGTTTGCACGTGCATGAATTAAAGCAGCACCTCCTCCGGGAACAATCCCTTCATCGATTGCAGCTCTGGTAGCATACAAAGCATCCTCAACTCGGTCTTTCTTTTCCTTCATCTCAATCTCGGAATTACCTCCAACATGGATGATTGAAACGCCACCGGTCAATTTACCTAAACGCTCCTGAAGCTTCTCCATCTCAAAAGGAGTACGTGAGTTATCAATCTGAGTTTTTAATTCCTCAATTCGATCATTAACTTTAGCTTCCTCACCTGCACCATCGATGATAGTGGTTGATTCTTTTTGAACGTTTGCCTTGCGTGCTTTACCAAACCAATTCCAATCCAATCGAGTTAGCTTCATTCCTTTTTCAGAACTAACTACAGTACCTCCGGTCATGATTGCAATGTCTTCTAAGATAAGCTTTCGGCGATCTCCAAAGTCAGGTGCCTTAACAGCAGCTACTTTCAAGGTTCCTCTCATCTTATTTACAATCAAGGTTGCTAAAGCTTCTGAGTCGATATCTTCAGCGATTACTAACAAGGACTTATTCTCAGATGAAACTGCTTCTAAGACTGGTAGCAACTCTTTAGCCTGGGTAATTCGACCATCGTAGATTAGAATGTAAGGATTGTCTAAAACTGCTGCCATGGTTGAGTTGTCGTTTACAAAGTAAGGTGACTTGTATCCACGATCGAACTGAATACCTTCAACAGTCTCTAAATAAGTGTCTCCTGTTCTAGATTCTTCAATAGTAACAATACCATCACGTCCAACGGCATCTAAAGCTGAAGTAATCAATCCACCAATCTCAGGATCGTTGTTAGCTGATATTGTGGCAACCTGTAAAAGCTGCTCTTCTGAGGATACTTCCTCACCAATATTCTCTTTTAATGCTTTAACAATCTCCTTAACTGCCTGATCGATATCACGCTTCATCTGGACTGCATTAGCTCCTTTGTCTAGATACCCCTGGGCTTTATTAATAATAACCTGAGTAAGTAGAGTGGAGGTAGTAGTACCATCCCCGGCTGAACCGGCTGTCTTGATTGCTGCCTGCTTGACCATATCAACCCCAATGGCTTGAACTGGATCGGTTAAGACTACATTCTTTGCAACCGTAACCCCGTCTTTAGTTGAGCGTACTTCCCCAGACTCATCTCTGTAGACTACATTACGTCCATTAGGACCTAAAGTAGAAGTAACTGCGTCTGCTAGCTTATTGATACCCGTACTTAATTTAAAACGGGCATCCATGCTATATTCAATTTTCTTCGTCATAGTTTAAAAAGGTTTTTCTTCTGTTTGATTTTCTTCGTCTGTAATAACTGCTAATACTTGATTCTCTGGACCGATCCAATGTTCTTCTCCTTGGAATTCGAATTTAGTGAATCCCATAGTCGGAAGTACAACGATGTCTCCAACGTTAATAGTAGTTGAGATCCAAGTACCTGTTGCTGAGTAATGTCCTTTTCCAACAGACACTACCTCCCCAGTTTTATTTTTTTCATTACCTAAATCAGGGACGATAATATTCCCGTAGACTTCATCTTCAAGCTCTACTGGCTTGACGATTACTGCATTGTAGATTGCTGTTAGTTTTTTCATTTCAATGAAATTTCTTTTAGTTCGTATAAACGGTGTTTTTGTTCTTGAATAAATGATTGAATAGAATCATAATCTCGATTCTTAATTGAATCTTCAGCGATTGAATCTAGACAAGCATCAATGCTGGAGTAATAACCAACCAGTTGTTCTCTGTCACGGCCGGTGTTTCCAGCTGTAACCTTTTTCATAACCGTGTAACAATTTTGATCATACTGAATGAAGTAAGGCTCCATAAACTGATCAGTGATTCGATAAATGTTTGAATTTTTCTTGCTCATAACTATAGTATAAAGATACGATCTTTTTCTTTAAAATGCAACTTTAATAAACCCTAGGGCACTAGGTTTTACTTAATTTTTAATAATTTTGGTTTTGATTCTTTTGCGAATGGAACATGAATTTTTAATAGGCCGTTCTCCATCTCTGCCTCAGCTTGAGAAAGATCGTACTTGGTTGCTACCTTGTAGCCTAAATTAAAAGACCGACGTGCAATGCCTTTGTGGATGAAGTTACAATCGTTTACTTCACAGCATACATCGTCGATGTTCTTGTTGTGGGAAATTTTAATAATGTCTCCTTCAATAGAAAGATCAACTTGATCTTTGGAGAGTCCGGTGCAGGCAATCTCAAAAAAGAGACCCTCTTTGTTTTCGTAAATGTCTACCGGATGGGAATGCCGGGCCTCAATGGCCGGAGTGAATGGTGAAGCCGATTCGAAGAAATTCTTAAATAGAATGTCAAATGGCTGTAACTGCTTTTCGATAAATTTTAAATGTGTCATAATGTTTTAATCTCCTTAAATGATTAGTGTGCCCTAAGGTCTAGTATAAATATATAGGTGTTTTAAAAAATTAGTGTCCGTCACGGAAGTTTTTAGCAATTTCTGGAGGTGCTTTCAAAGTTACTCCTGGAAGATTAGTAGTATTCTCCATTATGTATTTCACTACCTCGGCTGCTTCATGAGCCAGCTCTTCCTTAACCTTAATGATTAACTGGTCATGTATCTGTGCTATTACCTGACCATCCCAGCCTCTCTTCTTAAATTCACGATTGATAGCTAGGGCTGCTCTATTTACTACTGATGCTGCCAGAGACTGAATCTGGAAGTTAAGACAGTTGTTTAATGCATTGCGATAATCACCGTAAAGCTTCTGAACGTTCTCTGAACCAATCTCCTTAGCAAGATCCTTTCTAAATTTCCAATCCATGATTCGTTCTTGGAAGGCATCATAAACAGCCTTTCCTCTTTCTAGATGTCGGATTCGACCTACCTGGTTCTTGATATAACCTTGAGCTTTGAACTTCCTTCTAGATTCTTCTACCCAGTTAGCAACGCCGGGAAACCCTTGCATGTAACCTTCGTGAAGTCTTTTACCTTCTTCTTGAGATACTCCCAAGGACATAGCCAGGGCATAAGGAGACATTCCGTATGCAACTCCTAGAGAATAAGCCTTGGCAGTATTTCTTTTAGGTGCATCAAGCTTCTTAAGGAAGTTAGGAGCCTTTTTATCTGCTGATACTCCGTTAGGATACTTATCCGTCTGCTCATTCAGCTTCTCAGTTCGGATAGCAACAGTAGAATAAAAGTCATGACCCTGGTTAAAGATCTCCTGCAAGGCTTCATCATTAGATATAGAAGCAAAGATGTGAGGTTCCAAAGACTCAAAGTCATTATCAATTAGTAAGTACCCGGGATCAGTTATAAAGAATGCACGGATCATATTACCATACTTAACAATGATTGGTGCTGCTTCACCGTCTTCCTTAGGCTTAGGTAGCTGCTGAAGATCTGATCCATAACGTCCGGACACAGTACCATTCTGCTTAAAGTAAGGATAGAATCGACCATCCTCCTGAGCATCATAGAATCGATCTATGTAAGTAGATTTAATTTTTAAGAGCTTATTATAGATTCTTAAGTTCTTACACCACTCATACTTATCAGATAAAGCCTGAATAACATCATCGTCAAACTTATCAGTCCCTTTACCGGTCTTAGATTTAGATTTCTCTCCTAGATACTGAAAGGTAATCTCACCCATCTGCTTTTTAGATTGGATATTAATCCATTCACCGTCATTGGCATCTTTCCAAAGCTTCATAGAGACTCTAACCACCACATCTTCTTTTAGATGAGATAAGTCTCCTGAGAGTAAGTACTCACGTACAGGATGTGCTTCCAGCTGCTCAACACTAGACTGCTTTAAAGAATAGCCTCTTGCAGTCTTAGGTAAAGGCAGGCCATAAAGTTCAACCAAAGTAGTAGCCCACTTTCCTTTAGGTGAAGGAGGAAACTCTTTTAAGGAAGTATCAATAATCCATTCCTTTACTTTAGGAAGCTTCATCAATTCTTCAAATACTAAACCTCGGTAGATCTCTTGATCGGCCATAATATCCTGACGAGTCTTCTCCATCAATTCAATATCTAAGGCAATACCCATCTCTTCCATAGGAATGGTAACTTCTCGGTATAAAGGCATAACCTCATCCTCAAAGAAGAACTCCTCCAGACCCTCTCCTTTTAATACTGGGAGGAAGTGGTTTAAGATCCTCAAAGTTAAGTCCGTATCAGCGGCAGCGTACTTAGCCAGAATATCAATATCGGCTTTATAAATCTCAAAGTTATCCTTAGTAACCCCGCCACCATTCTCCTTAATAGATGCTTTTAGTTCTAACTGCTCCTGGTTGGCAGCCTCTTGAACGTTTAAACCAATCTCCTCTTGAATCATGATTGCAATTGATTTCAATCCAAAAGGATTACCATAACCAAATGCTCCTTCTTCTTTTACTGTATGGACTAGCAAGGCTGTATCAACCCATAATGAAGGTAGTAAGTCTACTCCATAAAAGTTTTTAACAAATCGAGTATCAAATGAGGCGTTATGCATCACCAGCTTCTTACCAATCAACATCGTCATTAGTTTCTTAGCAAGGCTGTGACAGCCAATACCCTCAATCTCAACTTCTTCTAAGGATTCTTTTTCAGCATCCCACATCATAGTAGGCATATAAAATCCCATTCCTTCATCACCAGAAACAGAGAAACCGACTATCTTACCCTTACGGACATTCAAAGAGTCGGTCTCAGTATCAAAGGCAATAATTTCTGATTCTTCTATGTGCTGGAATAACAGCTTGACTAAGTCTTTAGAATCAACTTTATAATACTTCTTTTCGATAACCATTACCTAAAGATACGAAAAAAGCCGCTGAATATCAACGGCTCTTTAAGATAATTTTGATTTTATTTTATTTCAATATTGATGCTAGGTATTCAAGCAAATCTTGTCTAGCTTCATCGATCATCCATTCTTCAGTCATTTCACCTGACTTCCATTCGTTCCAAACTTCGGATAGCATTTTAAGACCTTCGTCAAACTTTGGATTCATTTCCATAAGTTCGATATAACCGCCGTCTACTTCTTCTTGTAAAGCCTGCTTTTTAGCATTCCAAGCTTCAACGATTGCATCTGCTTCAGCAATAACGCTCTCTTGCATAGGCTTTTCATCAAACATATCCTTAACAAGTGATTGAGCCAGTGATTGTAAATCAATTTGATTATTACCTTTGCCCCTTTTCCAAACCATGTCTAAAGTATTTGTAAGGTATTCAACCCTATTATCAGCAGTAATCTTTGCTTCTTCCATAGGCTCTTCTTTGTCTAAAGTGTGTTTATTTGACTCTTCTTCTTCGTAGTCTTTTACCATAGCAGCGTCCATGGCGTCCATTGCCTTAGAATCATCTTCTAGGTATTCGCCTTCAAGTATAGAATTTCTGATCAATTCTTTAAGTTCAGCCTTTTTCATATATTATAAATAGCCTCTTATTTTGCTTTATCCCATGAGTTAGTTCCACCCTGCCATTGACCGTCATAAAGGTCTGCTTCACCGGCTGTAGTATGAACAATCATCTGAGCCACTCTTGCATTTCTTTCAACAATCAGCTTTACATTCACAATCATGACCGTACCCATCTGCTGGGTTTCAAATCCTGGATCCCATACCGGGCTAACGATTGAAGTGCCTGTTCTATAAAGACTGCTTCTATGAATGATAAATGCTGCTGCATTAGAAGGAATCTTACATCCTTCATTAAAGGTGATTGCATAAGTGCCTGGTTCTAACATCCAACACTCCCGGTTATCGACTGTAACGGTCTTAACTTCTCGGAAGTTATCAGGGTCAATCTCAGTTCGGTCCACGTATACAAAACTGCCTCCGATGCAGCTATGAACTGAATTAAGTGATAAATCAATCCCGACCTGAGCCGGCTTGGAATAATCTGAAGGAATAACAATCCCTTGGTCTAATATTTGCTGTGCTGTTAATAACATATTTCCTAATCGTCTAATAATTGTCCTGTAATATAAGGTTGATTTCGTTTAAAGCCACCTGTATTATCTAATCCGTAACCTACCAACCAGGCTTCATTCTCTAAATTGAATCCGTAGATTAATTCATCCATTGAGGAGGTATGCCTCTTGAATAAAGTAATCGGAGTTATAGACTTAGGACCTTTATCTTTAAGATGGTTTATCAAGCGTCTGATAGTGTTACCTGAATCAAAGATATCATCTACTATATAGACATCCTTATCCTTAATATCTATTGAGATATCCTTCAGAATCTCTACCCGGTCTTGAACTTGACCTAGGTAGGATTTAGCCTGCATGAAGTCAATCTCACAATCAACCTCCATGTTGCGGACTAGATCACTAAAGAACATAAATGCTCCATTCAATACTCCGATCATTACCACCGGCCTACCCTCAGGATTATTCTGAAAGGAGGCTTGGATGGCCAGGCTCTTTATTCGGGTCTGTATCTGCTCTTCTGTAAATAGAACTTGATTCATTTTGCTTTTAAAATATACGAATAAAAATACGTAAATGCAACTGTGAATGCACAATAAAAGATAAAAGCATCAATCAACCATCCGAACATAGGCTTATAAGCAACTATTGAAAGCATGATGAATCCAAGCATTAGAGCCTTGGCAAGGTGCCAGGCATCCGTTGCCCATACCAAGAACGTATTCGAGTATGGGAAATGCTCTTTATACCTTGGGGTGTATAATCCAAAGTAGTACCAGCTGTTATAAGGCTCAAGAGGCCACTTCCATTGGTTCTTCCAAGACTCTTTTACATTCCAGAATTTAGGATTTAGATTCTTAAAGATACTGGAAGAGTAATTAAAGGCTATCTTATCCATTACTGCGTTTAAGATGCCGGCTATTGTTATAAAGAGTAGAGTCAACATTACTGTACCATCATTACTTTACGACGCTCACCATTACTATATAAAATGATATAGATTTTGTTTGGCTCAATAGCGTCCACTTGACGACCTAACATATCATAATAACCTATAACTGATATTTGGGTTGGTATGATTCGTTTTACTGCTGTTGTTTTAAACGCTGTACATACATTCAACTTTTTCATAGCCCAAGTATCAATTTGAGTACATGTGTTGTAGATCATCGGTATTACGAAATAACGACCTGAGTCTTCAAATTCAAATTTCTTTACTCGTTCTGATCTGATAGAGTAATACTCCACTAATTTTTCATCCCAGCTGTAACCAAAGTATAAAGCTGAATCGCTTAATTCGTCCCATTCCTTATCTGTCAAGTCATTGATAAATTTATCAGCTTTATAGATATTGAAATAGTATTCCATACAAGTGTCTTCTCGATTAGCTAATTCAAATGTATAGTATTTACAATTCTTATCTGCGACATTGTAGCTAAAGCCTAGCTTCTTAAAGATAGTAATATCAACCTCAATAGTTAACATCGTATCACATTCAGCACATTCATCATAGACATTTAAACGAATCTGATACTTACCCTTGGCATTAAATACTGCTCCTGTTGTACCACCCCAATCCGGGAGAGTGTCTAGTTTGTCTAACTGATAATCATAAGCAGTAAACAAATAATAACGGCATGCATCTGAGTGCATGTTGGTTTGGAAATAGTACTCATTTCCTCGTTGTTGTAACACTTTAAATGTGATATCTGAGAAATCACAATTCTGTGCTTTGGCAGTCAAGCTGCTAAATAAAACTAATAGTAATAAAGATATTTTTTTCATTGTAGTATTGTTAAATCTAATCTCAACACAAAATCAGGATTCTTTTGTAAATCAGATGATTTCCTTAATCGCAATGTTGGGTGTGGAGGTGTTACCAATCGGGTACAGTCGCTAAATTTATCATTACCCTCATATATAGCAAAATGAAAGCCTACTGGGATATTTTTCCATTCAATAACACTGTTTGCATTTATGGACCAAGGTAACCATTCCCACCTGCTTGTTTTATCCCATAGGAGTATATCCCCTACTTGTAGTTTATTATAGTACCGGGAATAAGTATATTGATTAAAATGCTCATGAAAAGTATCATAAGTACAAAAATCAGCATCTAATCCTAACCTACGTAAGACATATGTTAAACATGTTTCTGTTTTTGTCAGGCTTACAGGTTTTAATTCTACTTTCGTCATAGATTTACATTCCTAAACTAAAAACTAATGTGATTGTTAAACCTGATAGTAAACTTGCTGTAAAGTTTTGACGACGTTCAACCGGTGTTGTACCATTCATAGCATACATTGCTAATGAAGTTACTAA
>LSRR01000685.1_pt1 | contig 15037 bp, 25 predicted proteins | sample 1162981 | NCBI WGS metagenome assembly LSRR01 (sample SAMN03256433, study PRJNA305521) | marine metagenome | biome: Estuarine; feature: Estuary; material: Brackish water; isolation source: iron chloride precipitation of viral particles from surface water samples | place: USA: Chesapeake Bay ... | reverse complement strand
CTATGCAAGCCTAATAATTGCGTTAGAGGCATCTGCTGTTGGGAACTGAATAGTAAAATCACCAGCGGTAGATGTTTTATCCGCGCCAAAATCAAGCACTGCTACTGCAGGGTCTCCCCCTCCAGATTTGTAGATAAGCGCTCCACGAGCAGTAATTGTTGCAGAACTCCAAGTGGTATCAGCAAAATCTAAAAACGCAGTAGTACCAGATGTAGTAGGCGCCACGACAGTTAGAGTATTACCCCCCGCTGTGTACCCCGTACCCGATACTTCATTAGTTACTGAATACGCTGTTGTTGTTGCATCTATTGTTGCGCTAGATGTATACAACGCGATTTTGAATGTCTGTGTTGTATCGCTACTAAAATCCATCTCACCATCGAGAAGTGCTTGTTTAAACGACGTACACATTGCCTGAGTGATTGCCATAATTTATCTCCTAACTTACTGGATTACGAACTTGTCCTGACCGATACGCATCTTCTCGAAGCTTACCATCGCCAAGATTTTTAAGTAGGCCAATAGCTTGTACGTAAAACTTACCGTACTCCGCTATTACATCTGCTTCACCCTTCATAAATCGAATAGCTTCTACTAGCGCGCCATTCAGAAGAGCAGAATCAAATTCGTCTCCAAGCCAAGTAGTGCCCGCTGTTACAATAGATTCTGGGTAATATCCGTAATGCAGTTCAGTTGTATAAGCAGCATCGGGAGTAGGCCCAAGGATGAATGTATTATCATCAAAATAAGCGTAATGTTGCGGTAGCCCCGTAGCAGATGGGTCTGGGTAAGCTTCTCTAATAAAGTTAACGTCTTTGTTTATAAGAAAGCTGTAAGTGCCACTACCGTCTATTACCGCTAAAGAATATGACCACAGAAAATCTGACGGGGTACCTAGATAGTTATTCCCAATAGTAGAAGTTCCTGTCACATTTTTTCTAAGTGCGGGTATTTGAACAGTATTATATATCTTCTGTTCAGCCTGTTCAGTAAACATGGCGAGCTGATCCGCTGTGAAAGTTGTTTCACATATGTCTTGAATATTTGTTGTCAGCTCTGCGTAGTTCATATCTTAAGCCATAGGTCCACGAGCATACAAACCTTTAGTAGCTGCGCCGGTACCACGCACCTTTACTTTACCGCCACTACTGTACTTTTTAGCTAGTTTTGGGCTCATTTTCTTTTGTACCTTTTCTGGTAACTTAGAAAAACCTGTCATGTTTCTGTTCATTTTGTAACTCCTACTAAGTTATTACCGTAACTGTACCTATAAATCCAGTGCTAACAACAGGACGTACTGGGTTAATTTGCGCTCTACTTTGCGCATACTGCGTGTAATCTGGACGAGGATTACGGATAGCTTGAGGATCGTCCACGGGAAATTCACCTAAACTCAACTGCGGTTGGTCAGGATTCCAACATTCAGGGCACGCCATTATATTGCTATTACGGCCTTTTACTATAAGATCACGCAACTCGCGGAGTTTGTACTGCCATCCACAAACGTCGCATATCCCTAGTGCGTTCCTGCCTGAAGCAAACCTTGCCATATTTACACCCTATTTACTGAGGGAACGAACCTAAATGGTGTTTTCTCTCGGTCTTCTCCTGCAGCTAATACAAATTGTGCTTCATACTCAGCCTTAAGCATTTCCACTCTTGGCGCTAATTCTGGCACCTTCATAGCAATATGATACGCTAGTCCTGCTACAAGGCACGGGAGGAACCTAAAGTTCATATCCGCAGTTTGTACTCCGCTACCAGCATCTTGGATTCGGCGAAGTCTGTAGTATTTGAACACATAGTCATTAGAATCAGGTACAGGCCAAATATTAATTCTAGGCGCATTAACCAATCGTTCGATCCAAACCTGTATAGGTCTACCTTGAGATAACTTGTTTGGGATAGACGCGTAAGTACTAACACTAATACGAGTTATGGTGAGATCAGATTGTGTGGCTGCATTGCCCGCGCCGGTGCGGATTACCTGTTCTAGAAGATCAATAGTATCATCAGGCAGTGAGTACTGCCCCGTACCTGCAACTAGGTTTATGACTCCTTCATCTATAGTCCATAGATTAATACCACGATTCTGCCACTCAATAGTCATAAGGTTCATAGACCTACGAGCAGTACGAAGATCATAGCCAGAACGAAGCTCGCGGCCCGCACGTTCCCATGCTTCTTCCGCAATCTCCGTAAAGTCCATATTAAAATCTGTGGTACCTGAAGTCGCCATGGGTTAACCCTTTGCTAGAACAGCTTTCGCTTTAGCTACTAAAGATGTTTTTGTTTTTCTACGATCAAGCTCTACACCGTGGTTACGCATCATAGCTTCAAGCTCTAATTTAGTCATATTTTCAAGGTTTTCAGTTACCTGTTCCGGCATTTTCTTAGGCGCAGGTTTTTTAACACCCCCACCCATTTCGACAAGCTTCGCTTCAGCTTGCTCTTTATTCATCAAATCAAAAACCTTTATATCATATGTACCATCAGAGTTTTTGACCCCTATCTGATACACTGGCTCTCCAGTAGAAAATCTACCATTCTGAAACACTTCCATTAACTTTTCCTCTTACGTTTTGTGGGAGATACTCTACGAGGTTTCCCAGCAGGTTGTCCTAAACTTTTCTTCTGTCTAATCTTAGCGCGTTTTTCCGAAGCGCTCATTTCTCCAGAGGTTTTTGGGGTCTTAGAAGAAACCCTTTTTGTGGGGCGACAATATGGAGTACCCCGTTTTTCACCTTTGCTACGCCCACACGCTTTCCCCGTGGAAACGTCTTTCCAGTCTTCTTTGAACCACCGTTTAAGTGCTGCACCCTTTTTTGTCTTTCTTACTGCCACTACTTATTGCCCCAGTTTTTGGCGCCAACTTTTCTGCACTTTGCAATCGCCCCGCTTGCATACGCTGACGGGAAGACCTTATAACGGCTCTTAACTTTGCTGTAACACTCATCTTTGACTGATCCACCTTTCTTGTAGCTCTTACTACATTTAGCGCATCCGCAGTCTTTTTTATAGTATCTACGCACAGCTTCTTTTCCGTCTAGCTAACCCACCACGACCACGGACTTTACCGCCCTTTTTGAGTTTCACTTCATTTTCTGTGAAGATATTATTCCCTACATGATCCATGACCTTCATTTTTTGATCGTCAGTCATATCTTCTCTGTTGCGGATTACGCTTTCAAATTTGCTACGTCTTTTCATCTTGTCAGCTTGTTTTTTCATTTTTGCGATAGCTTTTTTATCACCACGCCTCGCTCTTGTTTCAAGCTCACCTTCACCCATGTATTCTGAGTTATTGTTACTCATCACGAACCCCGCATAGTGACCATTTTAGCTGGACGTACACCTTTTGAAGCCCTACCAGCACCACGAACTTTGCCACCTTTAGCATAGCCCTTCTTCATCATGCCACCTTTAGCGTAGCCCTTCTTCATCATGCCACCTTTAGCGTAGCCCTTCTTCATCATGCCACCGCCAGCTTTCTTTACGGGCTTCGGTTTTTTCTTTATATCTTCTTGTGCCTGTTGTGGCATAAGTTGTTTAAGACCTTCCATCATTCTATCTTCCATTTTACCCATCGGATTCGTCCTTATATAAATTGTTAAACACTCGGTTAGTATCCCACACATAGCCTACATCTTCTTTTGAGTTGTAACTATGTTGGTTTGGCTTGAAGTCTGGAGCGCCCTCGCCCGTCTCAAACCACGCAGGATGCGTAACCCGCACCCGATTATTAGGCAACGCTACCATATTACCTGTAAACTTGCCAGCATCTAACAATTCAAGCACATGGCTTTGTTTGTGTTGCGCTGGGTCGTCTGCGACTTCACTATCTGTGTAATCAACAGTAAAGTAATATTTAGCGGGGTAAAACTCCCCGTCCACTTTAGCTATCCAAGGCGCAGGAGATGCTCGTTCTATCTTATACACCGAATGATAGTGAGACATGCAATCCCAAGGCTGCGCTATGTAAGGCGGTAACTCTTCAGGCCACTCTTCATACGGTGTGTCGGCTACAAGGGCTGTTAGGGGCATCCTAGCCCACATAGCACCGCCATGTACATTAGGCTCACCAGTATCGTCTGACTCACACCCTGTGAAGATGACTTGAAAACTAAGGGTGCGGTTAGGCATCGTAGTCACAGCCACAACCATGGCGTGAAGAAACTCGCCATGATAATCTTCTAAGTTCTTGGTGTATTCCCTACGAACCCAAGCCTTAAAGTGTGGTATATTAGATTGTAAATACGGCACCTAACAATTCCATTTCCGCAAACTTTTGTTAATACGGCTGTTAGGATCATTTGCGGTCTTTTTACTAGTCAACCGTTTTTTCATCCCACTCATCCGCGCACAGAAAGACTTGCGCCGATTCGCCGCTTTAGAGCCTTTTTTAAGTTTGCTGGGCTTAGTAGTTACAGCTGTTTTGAGTTTACTGCCGGGGTTTGCCCGACGATAACTTTCCACACCTTTTTTATTAAGCCCACCAGACTCACTTTTGCCTTCTTTACGTTGCCAAGCTGGGGATTTTTTCTTAACTGAACCCCCAGACTTATAATAACTACGCATCGGACTACCCTAGAAGGATTGTGATGGTTGACCCTGTACCAGACATAGCAGAAACGTAACACCCATTTTCTGCAAGAATACCATCATCAGGCAAGTACACGTCATTCCAACCAGCGGCAACTGTCAAATCTAACAGTGTCTCACCAGAAGCACTTCCGTCTTTTAGAGTAAACGCAGTTACTGCCGTGCCGTAAACTAGCACGCCCTTAATTCTAGAACGCCCCGGCCCTACAAGTCCTGCAGAAAAACCAGAGGTGGCTACGTTATAGGCTTTAATTTCAAATCCAGCCATTAGAGCCTCCTATTAAGTAAGAGCAGCACCAACAGCAGTTACCCAAGCAGCACCTGTGTTGATTACGATGCAATACTCGTTATCACCAGCGCCATTGTCGCTGACCATGTAAACTGTTCCAACGGCAACATCGCCAAAAGCTGGCAAATCTGCGGTGGCTACAACGGGAATTTGGAAACCATTATTGGACCGGACTGGTCCAGAGAAGGTAGATAGAGCCATGATAATCTCCTGTCGTGGCTAGTGTCAGCTACCCCATGTAGCTGTCAGGAATTATGTACTTATAACAGAAAAAAAGAAAGGGGGCAAGTTAATGCCCCCTCCCGTAGAATTATGCGCCCGGCGAACCGAAGACACCCAATGGGTCAGAGACACCAAAGGAATAACGCTCACGAGCCTTGTACCGGCTGTTACCAGTATCAAAGTCAGCATCCATAGAGGTAGCCATTGGGCTACGTACGAAATGCTTGAGGCCGTTTGGAACATCAGTCATCAAGAACCATGCGTCTGTATCTGTCAGATAGTGGTTAATTGAATAACCCTCTGGCACAGAACCATTGTTCATAATGGCGTTGATGTCGTTGTCAGCTGTACCTACGCGGCCTTCAGTTTCCAACAGACGAGTTGCAACGAATTGCAGTGCTGGTGGAATGATAAGCTTACGAGGTTGAGCAGCAATCAACAGACCACGCTCGTCTGTCCAACCTGCAATCTGAATAATAGCGGCTTCAAGTGAAGTCTCGTTAAGATCAGCAGCTACAGCTGGACGGTTTGAGTTAGTGCCACCAGAAACAAGTGGGTGTGCTGTTGAACACAAAGGCTGACCGTCACCGTATGTGGTACCAGCAGCAAATGCGTTGTTCAGGATAGACGCACCTTTAACTTGCTTGGTGTACGCCATAGCGCGAGCCAGAGCTTTGGTATAACGAGCAGACAGAGAATCGTAGAGGTTGTCCTCGATTGCTTCTTCTGTGATGCTGAAACCCATTGCAATGGTTTCGTGTGTATAGCGGGCACTCCATGTCTCTTGAGCAGCGTCGTATTCGATGGCTGAACCTTCGTTTTTGACTGGTGCTGCTGAAAAGCCCGATAATTTGACTTCTTCCTCGAATGAACGATCTGAAGTCTCTGTCTCAAAGATAGCGGTATGCTCTTCACCATACTTAGCGTACTCCAGTCCGAACAGAGCGTTCAGTCCGGGAAGGAGTTCTTTGAGTAGTTGTGCGCGTGAAATAGCCATTATCTACTCCTCCTTACACGCCAGTGAGGTTATTGAACTGATGACCTGCGTTCCATTTAACGAGAGCCTCAGTGTAACCGCCACTAGAGTTTTTAGTTTCTTCTACCAAACTCACAATCCGCAAAGGCAGAGTGTTAGTGGTTGCAGAAGTGTCCGAAATACCGATCGTTGAATTACCGGTTTGTGTATTACCCACAACAAGTGGAGTAATCATGGCAACGTTAGCGCCAATATCGGTAATAGCAAGATCGCCAATCACTGCAGCTGCTCCGCCAGCAGATGAAAGAACAGCAACCTTGAACAGGATGTCTGTGCCGTCAGCTACATAAGCTTCGATATCAGATGCAACGGTGCTGGCTGGGTAATACTGACTAAACACCTTGTAACCAAGAGTCGGATCAGTATACGAACAACCAAGAAATACACCAATAGGAGTCATAGCAGCGTCTGCTGTGTCTAACTCAATGGTGCCTCCAGTAACTAGTTTTACGGCATCCCCGTTGTAAATTGCAGTGTTATAACCACTTGCAATTCCATAATGGCGTGTTACGCCAACGAAAGGAACACCACTCAACAATTTCACTGGAACCAGCCCATAAGGGCCGTTAACTGCTGGATAAGCCATATTTAGCTCCTTCTATCCATAAAAGTTAAGTTCCACTACCAAAAGTGACCTTTGTTTTCCGCTCATGAAAGAGAGGCATACGCGGGTCGTTTTCTCGCATTAGGTTGTTATCTACAGATTCAATCTGTGCTTTTGTCTGACCGGAGTAATAATCATTCCGCTCTTCCACAAGCTCTTTTGGAGCCTTACAAAGCATCAAGCCACCAATAACCACATTGTCTTTAAACCTATCGTTTTCGATAGTAACCATTGTGATTTCTGGATGGTCTACTGCTTTTACAGGCTCCCAACCTTGACGAAGTTTTGAGGAAACATTAGTGGCATCTACTTGCCCCTGAGTAGCAACTCGAACCCAGTGAAATTCATAACCCGGCTCAGGATTCGGTGCGGGTAGCACCTCTGGTCTCTGCCAAGCCTTACGTTGAGTCGTTTTTTCACGAGTTTCATGCTCTCGATTGATGCGATTCTCAGCCATTAGTTTTTCCCCATATCAATTGCAACCTGTTTGGCGTACTGTTCTGGTTTCAGTCCAAGTCTCTTAGCAAGATTCAACTGTGTTTGCGTTAACCTAATTTTCTTAGGTGCTGTGCTCCGCGTTGCGGGTGCAACCACATTGGCTTGCCTTTGAGGTTGTTTAACTTCCTCAGAACTATGTTGTGCAGAGTCCTCGAAATTTTCGGGGAACACTTGCCGCATACGAGTGTTAATCCGCTCGTAGTAATCGTCACTTTGAGGGTTTACGCCCTCTTTGACAAGTCTATTGTGCAGCCCCAGCGCAAAACTTGTCATTTCTTCATCAGTCTCAAACCAAGGGTTTTCTTGTTTCCAAGTTTGTGCCTTTGGATCGACTTGAACCTGTGCTGGAGCGGGTTCTATATTATGTTGTACAGGGGTTTCTTCTTCCTGTAAAGAAGGCAACCTGAAGTTGTTTAATTTTTCTGCGCGTAGCTTAACGTTTGTTAGTGCTTCTTGCGCTTCAACAACAGCGTCTGCGTCACCTGACTCATAAGCCTCTTTATATGCTCTTTTAGCTGCTACTAAATCATTATCTGCATTTCGTTTTGCTTGTTCTAGCAGAGCAGATTGATTTTTGCCCACAGTACCTTTTAGCGTTTTATTTTCATCTAAAAGTTTTTGCGCCAGTGCTTCAAGTTCTTTACGTTCCCGAAGTGCTTCTTCTTTTGCGCGACGCTCATCATGATACCCTTTACTGAAGTGCTGAATCCTTTTACGAACTTTATCAGAGTAATCTTCAAGTTCTTCATCAGTAATGTCAGCTGGTGGCTCAGACGGCTTACGCCCTCTGTCAGCTTTTGGTGTATCATCGACAACTTCAATTTCAAAGTTATCCTCAGATTCATCAGCAGGAGGAACAAGTTTACTCTCAGCAGCTGCTGCTTTTGCTTTCTTTCCGCCCACATCAACTTCAATCTCACTAGAAGGCTCGATCTCAATGTCTGGTTTTGGGTTGTTGTCTGTTTCATCGGGGAACTCAAACTCTACTTTTTGAAACGGCATTGTATACTCCTTATGCGCTACAGATGCCACGAGGATCAGGTATAACTGCCTCGATGGAATCATCATTCATCAAACGGAACTCTTTGCCATTAACTTTAAACCTAGTTCCAGTATTCATACGGAACATCACATAATCCCCGGCTTTACACCAAGGACCATCAGGGTAACGGTCTGTATCTTTATAAGCATCTTTACCCATGTCTATGACTACGCCCATAATAGACATAATATATTCACGGTGCTTTTCGGAATCCGTTTTAAGGAGTGTACTACCTTCGTAATAATCGCTTACATCTGGTAGGGCTACAAGTATTCTGTATCCTGCGGGTTTAGGAAGTTGAGCTTCCCAATCTGCATCAGTTATCTTCTGAGCTGCTTCAGTCATCATCTTCATCCATAAAGTTGCGCGAGAGGTCTTCTACGTAATTATAACAGGCATCGAGACCTCGAATTAAGCCTGTCATTTCCTTGTATTGGGCAAAGTCTTTTACTCCTCCCCCTGCAAGAAACTGTAGTGCTGAAGATTTATCTTCGTTAATTTTATCTTTAAGCACGTCAAAGACGGTTTTAGCCATTACTTGTTCCTATTTCTCTCCAAAATATTTAGAACTTCAAGATCAGCTTTGTTCTGTGCAGCTCTAGTTTCTGCGCGTAGCTTGACCCCCGCTTTTTTAGCGTCGATGCCAACTTCTAGTTTTTCAAGTTCTATGCGTTGTTCTTCAAGTTTAGCGTCCACCATATCTTTGGTAAGTTTGCGTTTCTGCTCTTCTTGTTTAATCTGTGCATCGACTTGATCTTTAGCAGCTTTGCGCTGTACTTCTTGCGCTTTAACCTGCAATTCTTGCTGTTGCAGCTGGAACATTGGGTCTTGCTGCTGTTGTTGTGCTGCCTGCTGTGCTGCTTGCTGCTGGTTTGCCTGTGTAAGTTGTTTACCAGCATCAGCAACGAGACGTGACAGATTAACTTCAATCTCTTCTGGTAACTCCTCACCCGGTGGAGGCAGCGCAACTCCAAGACGCTCTTCAATCTGTTTACGGTACTTAAACCCGAGATGTTCAGCGATATGCGCCTGTAATGAAGCCATAATCTGCTGTGCCTGCGGGTTTTGCCCAATCATCTGAGCAACTTGTGGGTCTTGCATGAACGCCATATGTGTAGCTATATGAGCGTCTTGGTCTTGGTAAATAAACGCTCTGACTGGCTTACCCACTAGCGCAGCCATGTTCTCACTAACTGGATCAGTCGGCTTCACATCATCGGTAGTTGGTACAAGTTTATCGGCGTTTTTGACCCCTAATACTTCGATCATTTGCCGGTGTAACTGTGGTAAATCATAGATTTGCGGGGCAGACTGAGCCATCTGTAGTACTGCTTGGTACTGAACCACTCGCTGCGCCATAGTAGAACTGTTAGGATCACTAACAGGAATCACATCTACCATCATATAGTCTTCTTGCCGTGCGGTGACTTCCCCACGCACAGGCTTATAGTCATATTCTAGCGGGGCATACTCAGCCATTAACGCTTTGAGCATCTTAAATTCTTGCTTCATAGCGTAGTGTACACGAGCCTGAACAGCTGCCATTGGCTTCAATGTACGCTCTAATAGCGCCAAAGTTGTGCCCACAGGAGCATTAGCAGACATATCAGAGACGTTCATATCGCTGATAGCACCTAACCTACGGCCCTCAGTTGTAATCTGATTCAAGAGGGCAAGAAGAGTTTGACTAGGCTCTTTGTATGGAAGGGGCATAATATTGTCGCGGATAGACCCTGACGGTACATCAACGTCCTTCCACTCACCGGGTTCAATCGGTGTATCATCCCCCTTAATACGAAGCCCGCGAGACTTCAGACCACCCGGAAGATTAGATAGTGTGCCTGCGTCAACAAGCTGACGGATCAGCGATGTACCTGCACGTGCGTACCCACCAATGATATGGATCAGTCCAAGTCCGTAGAACCCAAATCCCGGCACATATACATAATGCACGAAGTGCTGACGCTTCAACATAAGCGGATCGTCTGGGTTCCAGTTACGACGAATAGACAGCACCTCACTAGTGCCACGCTCGATAGTAACTACGTAAGGTTTAGCAATCTCGTCTTCGTCTTCATCAACGCCGTCAATGATAAGGTCTGCATGAACTTCATAGACCGAATACCGGTCATCGTCAGTTAAGGAGAACCCACCTTCTTCTGCTTTACGTTTCTCAATATCGCTATGGTAAGGCTGTGGCTCCCCAAGGTCTACATCCCGATAGAACCCAGCTACCTGTAGCTTTTTAAGTTCATTCTTAGTGCGCCGCATCACATGAGTTACACGCTCGGCGGTTTCAATATGACTAGCGCCATACGGGATAATTACATCTTCTGCGGGTATATAAATAGCTACTTGACGCCCTAGATTAGGATCAAAGTAGACTTTCTTGAACGCAGAACCGGCAAGCCCAAGACTGTAAAGTAGCCGCTCGTGTTCTGGGCGGTACTCAACCATATTCTCTGTTAATTCATAATTCATGTCAGCTTTGACACGGAGCGCAGCTTCTTCTTTTTCTTTAGTTTCCTGCCCAATGATTTTTGTCTTTACAGGCCCGGACGCAGGAAAAGTCTCACTCATTGTCTCTGCTTGGAACCGGATTGCAGCCTCTGCGAGTACTGTGGAATATACGCCACATGCACCTTCCCATGGCTCCGTGCGCTCTTCATATTTGAAGCCAAGCACATCTAGACCCTTGACAAACGTGTCTGCCCAGTCTTTCCGGCTTTCGATATCTGCATCAATTAACCCAAGAAGGTCTTCTGCTAAACCTGCGAGCTGCCCATCATCAAGCGCTTCAGCTAGGTTCCCATCAAACGGTAGAAGGTCTGAGTCGTCAGCATCAGGAATAATTGTAATTTCCATACTGCCGTCATCAAGCGTGACCATATCAGGATTGACAATTTCAATCTCTAATTCCGCTTCGGGCTTATCTCCTTCAAGCATTTCATCCATGCCCTCTGGCGCTGCGTATAAACCTTTTTCTACTGCCATGTTCTTACCTCTTAATAAAACCCGCTACGGCGCTGCTTAAAGTATCGTTGTTCTTCTGGCTCATCACTAGGTAGTGTGATGAAACCCCCCTGTCTAAAACGCATAAGCGCCATTACGGTAGAGTCCACCAAGTCATCGTGACTCATAAAAGGGAACCCTGCAATCTCTTCTACAACTTCTTCTGCCCAACGAGTCTGCGGAACCCATACCATACCTGATGCTACAATGTCTGCCACAGAATTAAGACGGGCTAACTTATCTCCTGACCCTCTATGTGGGGTATACTCCTGAACAGGCAAACCCATACGCCGCATTTCTTGGTATAGGGCTGTACCCGCGCTCTTCTTCTCAACAATAAATGCGTCTGGTTCCCAATCCGCATACTCTTCCATAGCAAGATTTTTAAGTTCTGGGAACTCTAAACGTTGTTTTATGCTGTTTAATAGTATTATGTGGTACGCGCTCTCCTGCTCATTCATAAACACTCCCCACGTTGTAAGCGCCGTATAGTCAGCACGATTGTGGGTTTCCGCAGCTGCGTCTAAAGACATTATAACATATTCGCAGACGGGTGGAGTCTCCTTAGTCCATTCCCGCCACCACTCTCTTTTAATCAGCGCGGCTTCTTCAGCCGTCGGTTGCTGCTGATATTGAGCGTTCCACTGAAACGCAGGCATAGACGCTTTCGTACGAAGCAAGGCTTCCAAGTCAAAAAACTCAGGCCATAGCGGTTTTTGTACTATCTTTTTGGTTTTCTTGTCTGTGGTATCTAATATGGCAGGAAATTCAACAACTTCATACTGATCGCTGCGTTCGTTCTGCCCCATATCTCTAACGACACGCCCAGTAAGGTCGTCCATATGCCACCGTGTCTGGATAATAGCTACTTTGCCCGCAGGCATTAGTCGTGTACGCGCTCCGAAGGTGAACCATTCATATGCTTTGTCAAAGACCTCAAAGTTTCCGTTAATGACATCTTGTTCGGAATGGGGATCGTCAACGAGCAAGAGGTGAGCACCGCGACCAGCAAGGGCAGAACCAATACCACACGCATAATATTCTCCTCCTACACTTGTGTTCCATCTACCAGCAGATTTTGAATCTTGAGCCAAAGCTACAGTAGGAAAAATCTCTCTATATTGCTCCGTGTTTATAAGATTACGCACTTTTCTACCAAAATCTACTGCGAGATCGGTAGTATGTGACACCATCATGACTTTTTTGTCAGGATTACGCCCTAAAAACCACGCTGGGAACATAATAGACACAAGCTGAGACTTGCCGTGACGTGGTGGGATGTTAACGCATATACGATCTTTTTCTCCACGCTCGATAGCCATGAGCATATCTGCTAACATCCTATGGTGCTTCCCAACTATGTAGTCCGGTTGCATATGTTTGCAAAAAGCTATAAGATCGTCATATGCCTTCTTATTCGCATTTCTGGTGGCTAGTTCGCCCACCATCCGGTCAATCTCCGCGACCTCGTCCGGCGAAAAAGCGTCGAGGTTGGCGAGCATTTGTTCGATTTCTGCTTCGCTAAAGTCCAGCGCGGCTTCAGTCATCGTTTTTTATACCCAATTCAGCGTCTACATCTAGCGCTTCGCCGTCTATTACTACTGCATCTTGTATATCATCGTCTGGATTTGCCAGTTTCATCAGCTTTGCACGTAGTTTTTCCTTCAAATCATCCGTAGATTGGTGCGTAATCGTCACTTCAGACTTCTCCGAGAACAATCCAACGTCAGAAATCTTGCCAAGTAGCTCTAATGCACGCACTCGAACCCTCGGATCGGGGTTGTCGGTCTCTAAAATTAGCTTATTAGTGACCAAATGACGTATTTGCAGCGAACTTTCAACCACAGCTTGCCCAAATTCAGTCAAAATACCCCCAGTAAGCACCAATGATGCAGGGGTAAGGGTAGCTGCACGCTTGTTTGTCACCTTCTTAGAAGTCTTTTCGGGGTCTGTAGCGTAGGATGTAGCTAATGCAGCGGCAATATCTTGGTCTTCTTTGGTAGGTTCTACCTCTAAACCGTGCTCTTTAAGCTCCTGTATGGTAGCGCAAGCTGCTTCTGCCCGTGCACGCAAGTCTACATACGGCACATCTGGGGTAAATGGCACACCAATTTCAGGTTCTATAACTATCGTCATAACTTTTTACGCAGGTTGTTAACCGTAGTTGGGTGAGGGGGGCTAGTTGGATGATAGCAAAAGACGCCGGATTCCCCCCACCCGTATCAATCTATACACAATAATTTATTTCTACGCAAGGAGGTTGGGACTCCTACCGGGGGGTGTTCCATATATAGAGGGGGTGGGGGGTCTGATCTGGGAAAATAACGACTTAGTGAGATTCGTCCCAATGTAAAATTCTATGGCAGTTAGCACATAACGGGATGCACCGTTCCTCTATCTCTTTGTATGCAGCTTTCCATCTGCCTGCAGTGACCAGCTCATTCACTCGTTGGTTATCTGGATGTTTTTCTTTGTGGTGGAAATCTATGACCGCTGGGTGCTGCATACCACACTTACTGCACGATACTGTGGCTTTGTATTCTAGCCAGATAGCTTTGTGCCTACGTCTATTCTTATTAACATCAGCTTGATGTTTCTTCTTGTTGCGCTGGTACCAATCTCGCCCGTACTCACGTTGACGCACCCGATACTCTTCTGTGTCCTTGTAGCTCATCGCAGCATACTAAACAGCATGGCGGGCTTAGGGCAAGGCAAACTCAGAAACTTTGTGATTATTCGTACAAATTAGTAATACTAGAGAGCTGATGGTACCAAGTCAGGCAAAGCGGGGTATGGGGGGCGGGTAGGGTCGCGCATCTGGCAAAAAGTTAGTGCGTCACTAACAAATCAAACGTCATTAGATGATAAGAAAAGCTATCATATGTCAAAACATCTATACCAAAACAAGTTATCATGTGGCATAGTTAAATCATCGAAGGGGCAAACGGTTTGCCGCTTCATCCATTGCATACGAAAGGAAATTTGTTATGCAAAAATTCATCAACGCTAAGTTGGCTAGCGCTATTGCCAACGCTGTTTCCATCACTAACAAGTCTGTTAAGGCTATGGCTAGCGCAGTTGATCTGATGGTGGCTGAGGGTTTGAAGTCTACTGACTTCATCTCACCGAAAGGCAAAGATAGCTTGTCCACTTCATCGCCTGAACAATTTGCAGAAATTAACGCGGCAATCGTCGCTGGCTTTTCTGCCACTGTTCAAAAGCTATTAGACACACCGACCAAGGCGCTGACCGAAAGCGGTAAGTTTAACAAGCGGAATTGGCAGATGCAAATCGGTGCACGTCGCAACGATTTCAAACGTGCCTTGGAAAAGCGCGAAGCGCTCGCTGCTGGTACACAAGCCAGCCGGACACGCACGTTAGCTGAATGGTGCCGCGACATGGCGAATGATGGCATTAAGAAATGCCGCAATGCTGAGGATGCGCCATTCGAGATTGAAGATATGATTAAGGCGCTCAATGCAGTGTTAAACATCGCCAAGCGATAACAACTTAGGCGGGGATTTATTCCCCGCCTTTTCTTTTGAGAGGGACAAGTTATGAAGTTATTTGGCTATATCGTTTTTGTGTTCGGCATGATGTTCTTTATTGCCGGTGTATCAATAGAAGAAAATATCCAGTCACCTTGGCCTTGGATATGGGTTATCATTCACGTCATCTGGATATTGGTTTCAATGGCAGTTATGGGAATGGGCTTATGTATGACAAGACGCT
>LSRR01000589.1_pt1 | contig 15256 bp, 11 predicted proteins | sample 1162981 | NCBI WGS metagenome assembly LSRR01 (sample SAMN03256433, study PRJNA305521) | marine metagenome | biome: Estuarine; feature: Estuary; material: Brackish water; isolation source: iron chloride precipitation of viral particles from surface water samples | place: USA: Chesapeake Bay ... | reverse complement strand
GGTTACAATACCATTCTTTGTATCAATAACACCGCTAAAGTCCTTTGTAGGGCTTGAAATGATACCGTCAACATCAGTTGTGGCGTTTATTATTTCTCCATCGTAACCTTCTGCGTTTACTTGCAGTGATTGCGAGGCAACAGGATTACCCGCAGTGATGAAAACAGAATGCTGAGTTTCAGGTAAAACGCCTGTTCTCATAGCCCCTCGGCTTATTGAGATCACGCCGTTACCGCCTGACTTCCATTTATCGATATAACCAACACCAGTTGCTAGATCAATGAATCCTGATTCAATGCCAGCACGATATAATTTACCATTGTCTTGTTCTTCGTATGTTTCACCGTTGTAGACTATTTTCAATGAGTTAGCCAAAATATCAAAAGCTGACGATATGACCACCTCTTGTTTTTTGGTGTCATCCATTGTTAGCACAACAGATCCTGCCAAGACCTCTTGTGGAGGTGCTAGTTCAACAGTTGCGTAACCGTATACCAAACAATCCTCACCGCCAGTAAACGGGCTTGAAGCTAGGTTGACAATCTCAGTGCCAGCAATACGCAAAGCATAAAAGTAGTAGCCAGAACTAACTCTTGCCACCTCAGATACATATAGCGTTTTAACAAATGGCAAAGTCGTGGTGTTGATCTGAGCCACGCCAGTTTCATGATTTATCGTGCCAGCAATTGGGTTTCCAGCAACCTGAGCAAGCAAGTTGCCATTGCCATCACTTACTAACATTACGTTCATATCTTTGAAGTACGGCAAGTATTGCTCTTTTGAGTAGTTAGGGTGATTCGATGATTCAAATGTAAAATAGCTTGCATCACTACACTTGAACGGCACACGTATTTTTACACCACCAGCAACACTTGGGAGGTTTGGCGGTAGGTTTATTGTTCCATCTGGCTGAATATCTCTCGTGTCAGCAAATACAACTTTTTCAACCGTACTTGGTGGTGTTGCCAACGCGTCCCAAGTCAGCGTAAACTCAGTTGTTATAACAGGAATAGCGCCTGTAAACTTGAGGTTATCGAGCATCAACTTGCCACTTACACTGTCTTTTGTGTATGAACCTGTCATGTCTCCTGTTATTTCGCTATTCGTTACTGTTGCAGAACCACCAGCCCATGTTATAGCGGTAGACACAGCGTTGATAGGTGAATAGCCTATTTCGATAGCAAACTCGTTAGAAACACTAATATGAGTTCCTATCAGTGGTTTTACATAGTTGTTGATATTTTGGTAGTGGATAATGATCGGCACGTCAACATCAGGTAAAGCACCTAGCGACAACAAAAGGTTTCCGAACTCATCCAGTTGACCTGTACCATATTCTGAGCGAACACCTTCAAGTTTTCCTGTCCCATCGTCCTGTAGCTCATACCAGTTGCCTTGTGCCATGAATGATACTTTTGTCGTTCCCTTTGATGGAATTGGAACTAATGCTGCCGTGTATACATAGCCTTGGTTTTGTATGGTAACGTCAATAGTGTGGCTCTCAACACCTGTCAAAACATCCATTGTTTCGCCACTTCCAAGATCGTAATTTGCCTCAATAAGATTAACCGCTTGCTGGTTAACGTGCGGTGTATCTATACGTGTTGATGGTACTATTTGAGAATAAATACTGGTAACTTTCAAGTCAGATTTTGCAAACTCTGCATCTTCGTCAAGATCCTTTGTGCCGTAGTATTTCGCGGCATCTGCGACCATCGTTTCATACACTGCGGAAGTTGAAGAAACTGGATCATATGGGCTAGGCTGAACCCCCCCAAACTCCGATCTTAAAGGCTCTGTTAAAATACACTGAACAACTTTTCTTGTGTATTCTGAGTTATTGGTGTGCGTAAATGTTTGAAGCGTTGTAGATACTTCTTCAATTTTTACGTACTGTTCCTCGCTTGTTGACTTGTTGACCAGCGTCATTACACTGCCAACTTTTGGCACATCAATACTGACACGCTGAATAAAACGAATAGCTCGTTGACCTTGCAATTGATCGTACAAAAGCTCACCTTGGTACTTAGCGCCTTTGGTAAGGTAACGCTCAATCAGGTCTTTTGTTTCGTCACGTTCAATGTACGGATCGTTTACGCTCATAAGGGTAACATCAACGTTTTCATCTGCTGGTGTTTCAATCAAGCCTACCGTTGCACCAAAATAAGTATCACCATCCGTAGAGTCAACCTTTAAGTGGACTGAACGTATATTTACAACGCCATAAGCTCGGTCGAGATCGGAAACATCAGGAAATATTGTATTATGCTCACCTGACACAATTTCAACGCCTGTCATTTCACCGCCACCATCCGATTCATCATTCATAACTTTGGACTCGAACAGTTTTATATCATCTTTGTAAATTGTCATATTATGCCTTAATTTCAATGAATTTTAATTGTTGAAAATAGTATGGACTATCATCGTCCACCGCTGTTGTGTCATCCCATAGTGGAAGTGCGACAAAATGATCTGACTGAGATAGGTCAAATAGAACGGTGTATGTAGTTCCATGAACAACCAAATCCATAGGCTCGATTGCACCACGCTTACTTGCGATTGCTTTTACTTCCAATCTTGTAAGCATGTTTGATCCTGCCGTACCAGTTAAGATTATAGGTCTACCATCAAGAACAGTGCCACGCAAGATAATTGTTTTGCCTGTGGTAGACTCAAAATTCTTTTGTTTGATTTTCGTGTATGCAATGTCATCACGGAAAAAAAGCCCCTTTGGTAGAGGCAAACCATCTAATGTGATCATGAAATTGTGTACCCTATGTTAGTAAGTAAGTTCATCATATCATCTTTATTAGCCGTAATCTCAGTGCTTTTAGAGCCTAGATTAATAATGATAGGCTGAACACTTTTTGTTGTCACTGCTGTTGAAACTGGCGCTGAATACTGAACTTGATCAAGGGCAACTTTTTTTCTCTCAGCCTCGGCTTCTTCCTTCTCAATGGCTTTAGCCACACTTTCAGCTTTTGCAGTTTCAACCTCTTTTTTCAGGTTAGCCTTTTCAATCGCTTGAGCCTCCTTTAATTTCCTGATTAGTTCTTCTGCCTTTTGAACCGCTTCCGCATCACCTTTAGCTGAACGCTTTAGTGACTCCGCATCTGCTAATTCTTTTGCGTGTGCGCGATCTTGTATTGCAATTTCTTCACCTTTAAGCGATGACAACCGATCTTCAACACTGTCTAATGAATCATTGATTGATTCACGTAAACTGTCAAACGCGCTGATCGTTTCAGCAACCTCGCTACGCAACTGACTGAGCGTTGCATCATCTAAGTCACCCATTGCATCAATGCTGTTTGCAATCGCTTCTGTGGCGTGTCTTGTTGGCGCTTGCAACTGCTCGTAACGATCTTGTAAAGCAAGTATAGCCTTTGATTGTCTAGCCGTTGCTAAACTGGTTTTATCAAGCGCAATCTGAGCGGAAGCTAAGCTACTAAACCATGAATCACTCATTACTTTAGAGTTTTTGTAAATGCGGTTTTCAAGTGCTTCTATTTCATCCTCAAGTTCACTGGCGCTTGCTGTTGTTGCATCAAAACCGCTAGAAGTTGCGGTGATCATGGAAAATTGAGTTTTAATTCTCTGCTCTGTTCTTTCTGCAAAGCGCTGAGCAACTTTCTCATTGCGATTCATCGCATCTGCATGGCTATTTAGAAGGTCAATATTCTTGGCAACTTCATCTGTGTTGTTTGATAAAGCCTTAGACAAAATATCTGTTATAACTGACATTTTCTCTAATTCTAACTGGTACTCAGCCCAAGTTATTTTACCATCTTCATATTTAGCAAGTAGCTTATCAAGGGCTTTGTCATGCTCTAATTTTACTGCAACAAGCTCTTTAACTGTCTTGGCTTCGTACTCATTTTTAATGGCTTTTTCTTCTGATTCTTTAGCTTCCTTGGCTTGTGCTTTTGCTAATTTTTCAGCGTTCTCAATTGCCTTTTTATCTGCCTTTGCCTTTTCTTCTTGAGTTGCTATAACATCAGCTATGTTGTCATTTAAAAATGCTGTAACGACTGATAGCTTTTCAACTTCCTCATTGTATTGCTGGATGGTTAATTTGTCTGAATCACGTAGATCCTTTAGCTCAGCTAGTTTTTTAATGTGCTGTTCTTGCACATCAAGCACCTGTGTAAGCGTTAAATCCTCAAGCTCGCGCAACTCATTGAGTTTTTTTAGCTCGCCTATGGCATCTGTTGTTAGATCTGTTATCTCACTTTGCAATGCAATGTAAGCCTTGCTATCTGTGTTTAATCCAACTTGTGCAATTTGAAGTTTTCTTATTTCTTCTTCTTTTTTCTGAATTGAAGTGATTAGCTTTGTACTGGCTTCTGTCTCATCTTTTGTAAGCTCGACAAAGCTAACTACCGCTTCTATTTCTTCAATTTTCTTTTGGTTCAATGCGTCCTGAGCATCTGCAAGTTTTTTTGTTTTCTCAGTGTTAATATCAATAAGGCGTTGCGCAACTTCCGCTTTTTCGTTGTACTCTTGCTGAGAAATAGCACCGCTAGCCAGTGACTCTCCAAGTTCTTTTGTGTACTCAGATAGTTGCTTTTCAGCTTTAAATAAGTCACTAAATAAAACCTTTGCTTTCTCTGTTGATTCAGCGAGCAAACGATCAGATCTAAGCTTGTCCTCTACTCGTGCTTTATCATTTGAAGCGTTAAGCTCTGCTTGATTATCGGCTATTTCCAAAACTCTAGTTTGACGAACAATGATTGATGTTAGTTCACGGTAACGCTTGTTATCTTCTTCACGATAAGCGCCATTTCTCATCATGCCTTTTAATTCTAACTTTTGGCGCTCTGTTAGTGATTCAACCGCCTTTTCATTACCTGCTATGGCATTGCGCAAATCTATGTATGCGTGTGACATTTCACCAAAAAGTAATGACTGAGCATCTGCCATATCTTTGTTGTTTTGAAGTATTCTCGCCTTTGTGTTCTCCATACCATCGGCTAAGTATTTTAATTGTTCTTCTGATTCACCCGTTGCGTATGCTATTCCGTAGGCAACACTTTGAAAGCCAAGTATGATTGCGTCAAATCCAGATTGAACGGCATTAAAAAACCCCTTGAATACAGCCGTGGCTTTGTTTAAAACTGTCCCAAGAGATTCGGCAACCTCGTCAAAAGTAGAGAAAAATTCAGCTATACCAGCGAGCGAGTCTGAGGCTATTTCGCCAAGCTGGATGATCGCTTCTTCATATTCATCTATTAAGCCTGTTGCAACTTTTACTGAGGTGTTGGTGTCATCGCTAAAAGCCTCGCCTAAACGCTCCTGCAACATGCCAAGCCTATTAACCACCCTACCGATAGCTGATTCTTGGTCTGCATATGCTTTTGAAGCCTCGATCAAATGTCGATTAGCGTCACGGCTTGCGTTTGCAGACGTTCTCATGTTCTCAGCCAAGCGTAACGACACATCGCCTAGCTTTTCGAGTACAGCTTGTGATTCCAAAGATGAAACGCCAACGTCATTTAGCGTTGTAGATACGACCTGACCGCTTTCCTTGATGCGATTAAGCCCTTGCACAAATGCGAGCAATACTTTTTCTGGTTCTTCTCCAAGTCCTTTTTGTATGGCATCTGAGGTTAGACCAGTTATTTTGCTAAGCCTTAGCAAGTCCTCTCCACCCTCTACGCTTGCCTTTTTGATCATATCTGCCAAACGCTGAATAGCAGTTCTTGATCGCTCTGCCGTTTGACCAGCCTCTCTTAACGTAGCGCCCCAAGCAACTGCTTGATCTGTGCTTATGCCAATTGATGCACCAGCCGTTAAGATCTCCTTACCCATGTGTACAATTTCATCTTCCGTTGTTGCGGTTGTATTGCCTAGCTCTACAACTGCTGACGAAAGATTGTGAATGCCTTCGATACCTTCTCCTGACATCATCAACATACGGGTTAGCAATGTTGCCGCTTCATCACCTGCTAAGTTGGTAGATAACCCAAGCGCATCACTGGCAACAACAAGATCTAGGATTCCTTGTTTACTCGATATGCCAAGTTGACCTGCTACTTCTGAGTAGTTAAGTAATTCTTTAGTTGCTGTAGGTGTAATATTTACCGCCATTTCGTTCAACTGGTCTTTAAGCTCTTGCACTGACTCTCTTGCTAAGTTTGTTGTTTTCTCAACCTTTGTCATGCCAGATTCAACAGTGCCAAATTGAGCTATAGAAGCACCAACAGCATCAATAGCCTTTCCACCAGCAAGCAGTAGCGTATATGCTTGAGCAAGCCTACGTGTTGACTTTGTTAGCACGTCAGTAGAGCTTGATGCGCTTTTCAGTGTTTTTGTTTTTGATTCAATTTCTTTTCTTGTTTGTTTTACTTGAGCCTCAGTTAGTCGATACTCTTTGCGCAATAATTTTTCTTTGGATTCAAGCTGGCTTGTTGTGATTAACCCTTTGCTTTTTTGCGTGTTCAAGTCCTGCAATGCTTTTGTATACAAATCCATGCGGTCTGATAAAGTTTGCACTGATTTAGCAGTTTGCTTTAGTTGCTTTTCATCTGCCTCAAGCGCTTTTTTATGAGTATTTACTTGAGAGGTAGTTAAGCCAAGACTATTACGCAACTTATCTTCTGCACGTATCCAGTCACCTTGAGATATGTATCCGCTACGTCTTTCCTCGTTTAGTTGCTCTAGCTTTTGCTTATATTCTGCAAGTGCGTTTTTAGTGTCTGTTAACGCTCTCTTTTCGGCTTCTTTAGCTAACTTCGCTTTTTTTACCGCTTCAATCTCTTTTTCTTTTTGAGCAATAGCTTCTTTAGTTGCTTTGTTCAGCTTGTCTTGTGCCGCGAACTCAGCTTTCATTGTTGATGCTAACTGCTTACGCTCATTTGCTAACTGAGCCTCAACCTCAGCTAGTCTTTGCTTTTCTGTAGCCAATGCACGTTGTTTTGCTATTGCTTGCTCTAAACTTGCACTAGCTTCTTTTAATGCACTAGATTGAGCCTTTGAAGCCTGTGCGCTCTTTTCAATTTGAGCATTTAGATCAATAACGGTTTGCTCTACATTTTTAGAGTCAACACGGTATTTCTTTAGTGCGTTTCCTTGTGCGTTATACGTTTTCTTTAACGATGCCAAATCTTGGTTTAGCACCTTCACCGCTGTTGCTGAGTCTTTGTATTCTTTTGATGACTTCCCATGTTCTTTAGCAGAAGTTTTTTGCGCTATCGTGGCTTGTTCTATTTCTTCTTTTAGCTTGTTTATCTCAGCGCCAAGCAAGCCATAAGACTTGATAGTTTCCTTGTCAATCCTTAATTGATTTAGTGCTTTATCTGTTTTCTCAGACTCTTTAGCAAGCGCCTTAACAGCATCTGAGGCTTGATTGAATTCTTCGTCAGCTAGGTATTCAGCTTCGATTAATAACTTTACTGACTCTTGATTTTTATTTGTTGACATAGCGCCACCTGTTTAAGTTTGAGAAATAATATAGATATTACACTTTTTAGATCAAAAAAAAGGGCAATTAAGCCCCTTTTTTAATTATTTGATGATTAAGATTATTTAACCATGCGAATACGAGCAAATTTCGATTTAGTCGAACCCGCAACACTTTCATCTTTCAGAATGTCAAAAGAAAGAGGTAGGGTAGCAAAATCGTCACTGATAAGTGATAAAGCTTGCGCTGGTGAAAACTTAACTTTGTGACAAACAAGCTCAACTGGATTGCCGCTATCCGCTTCATTCAAACCATCGAATACCATGCGGTACTCTTTCGCTGACGTAGCCAATGACTCGACCACAACCGCACCTTTTGGTGTGTAGCTTAGCATTACAGTATCACCGCTTGAGATATTGCCACCAGCTAAGACGACAACACCGCTTGACTTGATTTCATAGTCAGTACCTGCAACATAAGTTGTAGTGTCTGTTTCGTCTTTAATAATGATAGTAGTAATATCTGGCACTTTTGCAAATTCAACAAACGCGCCTGTGTAAACCACTTTAGATTCGCCAGTAACGGGCGTGACAGCTTCTGTAGAGATTAAACCGCGTAAAGCTAAGGCAATGTTCTCTTTGCTGATAGAAAGCGCTGAGATTGAACCAGTAACGCCAGAAATACGCGACACGGAAGCGACAACGCCACCACCAGCACCTTCGCTGTCTGTCATTTCTTTTTTATCTTCGGCAAAAGCTAAGGTTAATTCGGGGCAATTACCGAAAGGTAAAAGACCCATGTTACCGCCAATTTCTTCTAAGTAGATCGAACCTTTACCGATAAAGGCTTGCGTAGTAGTAGACATAGTATTTCCTTTTAAATGTGTTTAACAGTGTAGTAAATGCAATCTTCTGGTATTGCAAGCCATTTTTCGCCAACTGGCGCTTCTGGCACACCAGTACCAATATTGCCAGTTGGGATTCGTACTAAATCTCCCGCTCGTAACGTGACTTGTTTTAGTTCGCCATTTCGTGCGTAAGAGAAAGAGTTAGGTATTAGAACCTCAGCCAATGTGCTAGGCTCAACGTCTTTATTATTAATAATTATAGAGCCTATTTTATTTTCTTCTGGCTCAATTATTTTGACTATCACAATATCTTCAAGTGGTGTTATTTTAATCATTTTCAATAATCCCTGTTATTAATAAACTGATTCTATATAGCTTGTTGTTAACGTAGCCTCGAACAAAGCATAAACGTCTGAACTATCTGGTAATTTGAATTTAACCTCTAACAGTTCAATCTTGCTAGCTTTACTGTCGTTTGCTTTGTACTTGTCTGAGTATAAAGCAACACGTACATCATGCAATAACTTGTTTAAGCTCTTATTCACAATAGTAGCATCAAGCGCATCAACTGCACCTATCAATTTATACGTGCGGTCAAGCCTAAGTTTACCAGCGTTATCGTTAGTTGTAACTTCTGATTCAAGCTGAACAGCGACACAAGGAAAGCCTATTCCTTCTTCCTTGCTAATTAAATCATCAGCGTAATGCACCAAAAAACCATCAAGCGAGGAAACGCCTTCAATAGAGCCTATTTTAGTTGTTACCTCATCAAGTATTAAATCAGCGTTTAGTATTTTCATTTTTGGAATCTCGCCATGAAGTCATTTTTCATTGTAGTCAAGAGCATCGGTGACAAGTCACCACGATCTTTAATGTCGTATAGCATCTGGTTTTCTGACGTAGCGTAAAGCGGTGAAATGCCCCAGCTTTTCTTTTGTCTTAGTTTATTTATTCTGGCGTTTCTTGCAACTGGATTTTGAGAAGGTGTTCTCATTAGCATTCTAATCAAAGCGTTATTGCGCATGGCAATGTATCCAGTTACACCGCTACCTCTCAATGGTTTCTTGCCAATGAAAGCGCCTTTAATTAACTTGTAACCGCCAGTTGGCGATACTCTAACTCGTACACCGCTTGATGTTGCTTGATGTGGGAAATTATGAAGCAATACGCCACGATGTTCAGTAAAAATACCTGTCACCAGTGACCCTACTCTTGCGCGTGGCAAACGCCTTACTTGTTTAAGCAACCTTGCTCTTGGCACTGCAACTTGAGTTTGCATTAGGTCAACGGACTTGTTTCTCAGTACGGTTGCTGTTTTATCCAATGTGCTGATAATGGATTTTTCAGCTTTTGTGCCGTACTTCTTTATGTCTGACAACACTTTCGCCTGATCTTTGATCATTGGATTTTCACTACATCAACATAGTATTTGCCATTAGACTGTTTGGTAATAAAATTAACACGATAGGTTTCACCATCCTGAATGAAGAAATCATGTGTTTTTACTTGCGGTATATCTGAAACTAAAATAATAGCCTCTGGTTGATAACCAGCTATTACACCAAAATCGCCTTTAACTTCCTTGGCGTTGTCGATTATTATTTTAATGCCAGTGGCAATAGGCTCAGTGCCATTTTTACGATAATAGTCACTACTAACGCCTATAACATCGTTAGTAACTCTCGCTATGTCGGCTAGCAGTGACTTAATCATATTAGCGCAACACTACGTCGACGCTAGTAGTTCCACCAGTTAAGGCGTAACCACACTCGATATTGCTTGTTGCAACATTTGAGATTTCAGATTGCGGTGTTAGGTAAACTTTATCACCAGCAACGATAGTTAGTGTGTCTTTTACTGGTAGTGCAAAAACACCAGTAAGAACAAGCTCAACTTCATCACCAATTGCACAATCAGTTGATGCAACACCAACTAACTTACCATGCGCAACAGCCTGACCCGATAGGATCGTAGCTGTCGCTGTATGCGTTACACGATTACCGTTACTTACGTAATTTTTCATTTTTAAAGCTCCAAAATAGTAATAATGATAGGGGCGTTAACCCCTACACTTTAGGTATTTATTATTTACCTGCTGACTTAGCCATGCCACGGAAATCAACGATACCAGCACCAAAATCTTTACGGATTTTAAGTGTAATACCATCTGAATCGGTAGACGTTACCATTTCAGTGTACATATCTTCTTCACCTTGCAGTGTAGCATATTCAAACGTTTCCATTGCGCTTGAGAAAGCGTAGAAGGCAACAGGATCAACAATTGTTAAACGTGGCTCAACTCGGAAGTTTAGCTTGTTAGTGAACGGATTAACATCACCAGTTGTGTGCGCTAAGATAGTGCCAAGTAACAGTTTTTCAGTTTCAGTTTCAATATCTTCACCTACAACTAGGTTTTGATATGTAACGTTCATCATCTTACCATCAAGCGTTTTCATCTTACGACCAAGTTTACGCAAGTTTGAAAGCGCGTCCTGCGAGATTGCAGAAGTAGCACCTGTGATAATGTTTTTGTGGTCTGCACTAAATAACTCTTTACCATCTGAAAGAACAGTTGGTTTCGCTTTGCCATTGATGAAGTCATAACCAAGTAACAGACCCCATACAATATCTGACTCAAGGCGAGAACCAGCTTGACCCATCATTTTTGGAACTTTAGTTAAACCCGAAAGGTCATCGTTGATCAACATTTCACGGGTAAAGCCAATTTTACGTGCGTAAGTGCTGATTGCGTATTTTTCACCGCTTTCTGAGAACGTACCAGATTTGTATTCGCCATTTTCATTCAACGGCATTAAGTTCGGTGCATCACCTAGGCGAATTGTGTGTTTTTCACGGAAATCATTCACAGTAGTCTTGAAGCCAAGATCACGGAATGTTTGCGGGATTTCTTGATAACCACCAAGCAAGTTCTTATTCATCACGTTAGCTAGTAACAGTGGAAAATCACTTGTTGAATGGAAAGCGCGACTTGCAAGTTTTTGTCGTGACATACCCATCACGTTTTCGCCTTGACCACGTAAGAATTCACGGGCGGTTTCAAATAATGTCATACCTGCAAAATCTTGAGCGTGTTTGCTGTCTTTAACAGCAAGACCAGCACGAATAGAAATAGCGTCCATCACACCTTGGCGAACGTTCGCTTTTTCATCGCTACGATGATCTGACTTTAAAGTTGGATTTACAATTTCACTTGCAGACTGGCGACCAAGCTCAGCAATCACGGCAACGTTAAAATCAGCTACTGTAGTGCCTTGGCTAAAGTGGCGTGTAGCAAAATCAACTGTTAGACCAGCGTTATCAACAGCGCGTAGCATAACAGCTAAGTCAGCTTGTCGATCATGCTGTGCCTGTGCCTGTACTTGAACCTGTGATTGCGCTTGAGGCGCTTGAGTTTGAGCTTGTGTGCGAATCTCAGTATCTTGTTGATGATTATCAGCTTGACGATTTTGAATCGCTAAAAGTGAATTTAGCTCGCTTTCTTCATCTGCTGATCGTGTTTGTAGTGTTTGTAGCAACGCTAATCGTGCCTTTTGCGCTTCAGTCAACATTTGTTGTTCTCCAATAATAATAGTGGCTAAGTTATCTGCGGTAGATCCGCGTTTTTGTAATTCTTCACTGCTCAGGGAACGAACCCCGTTATTATCTTCAAAAGATACAGCTACAAACGACAATTCTGTTGGTGTCCAATCGGTTGCCCGTAAAACCTGTAAGTTTTCTGGACTTGCTTGTGTTGCAACAGTGTATTCGTGAACTTGGTAGCCCAAAGATACATGACGCAATATTTTATCTTTTACCTTCTGATAGATAATATCAGATTGTGGATCTTGTGCAAACCGCACTTTACCACGTAGTTCACCGTTTGCAATTGTGTAATCTTCGGTGATTCCAAATACATTATCAATTGAGTATGGTTTATGCGAATCAATAACAGATAAGCCTTTCTTCAATCGTGCTTCACGGATTGAATCAGTGGTAATATCTAGTTCTTCGATGTAGTAACTATCTGAGTTCCAATCGTAACGTACACCACCTTGACCTGTTGTGAATACAATCTCAATGGTACGATCTTCATCATTAGAGCTAACGATTTCAAAGCCAGCACGTACCTGACCTTTGTCGGTTCTAACTTGTTTTACATCAATATTTTTTTTTGCTTTGGGTTTAGCTTTATTTGCCATTCTCTTTTTCCTTTGCGGTTTTCGATTGCTTAGGCTCTTTAGCTGAGCTATTAGCACTGCTTGCATCGTCAACGTTTAGTTGATTACCCGTACTTGCAAACATACTCGGATCAATGTCAAAAGGCAAATCACCCATCAATTCTTTATCTTTTTTCCATTGCTCGATAACATTTTCAAGCTTTTCTCCGCCTTGCTTACACGCTTTTGATGGTGAAAGCATTCCATGCCTAACCTTAGCCATTCTCACATCAAATTCCTCAACAGGATCAGCGCTAGATATAATCGGGAAAATCCACTCTGCCATGAACTCGTTCCGTTCAATGTTGTTCTTTATAGCATAGATCTGAACAAACCACGAAAACACTTTGTCTAGCACAGGTGCAATAACGCACTCTTGAACGTGTGTTAAACAACCGTTGAACTCGGACTTACTCATTCGACCGCTGGCAAAGTTAGTCTTAGTATAGTCACCTGTCAGCATTTCGTAAGTTAAATCTACACCAACAGCAATATCATTTTTTAGTGATGATTCAAACTGTGAGGCGTTATCAGCTTTTGGCGGTGAAATAGTGTGAGGAACGCTACCAGCTTTAACATAACTTATTAGCGCTGGCTCAAGCTCTGCTATTTTGTCTGAACCATCTGAAAGCGTAATTTCTTCATGCGGTTCTTCAACAATCAATGCAAAACACGCTGATATTTGTTGTTGCATCAATTTAGCATCGATCAGTGTCGCGTATTTTTCAAGTAGCAAAGCAACGGGCGCAAGCCAGCTAACGCCAAGGTGTTGTTCGGCTTTATCAACGTTGAATAGGTGTGCAATGTTCTCAGCTTTTACAAATGTTGACTTGTAAGAGTCGTTACCTTCACCTTTGAACCAATACCCAACAACCTGATAATCTTTGTTGTATTGAATACCATCAACAACTCTATCGCCACCAACATCAATCTTGTTAGTATCAAGTCTTGTTTGATCGAGCAATTGAATTTGAAGATCGCCTTGTGCAGTTACATGTTTACGTAAAAATACACCGCCTTTTAACACCATTGCTTTTGCGCTAAGGTTTTGCATTTTGTAAAAGTTAACAATCCCACTGAAATCACAATCCTTGCTCTTGCTCCACATTTCAAAAGCAAGCTCTATCTCCTTCGCCTTTTTTTTGGATAGCTTGTTGTCACGCAATGGTACTACTTCGCATCGAACACCTTTTCCTGTGGCGTTATTAGCCCATACATTGCCTATACGCTTAGCTAATGGATTGTTGTTAGATAGGTCATTACCTATAATGGCAAGACCCTTTGAAGCTAAGCTAATCTCCGTTTTTGTCGATGTGTCAGCCAAAAAGTTAAATGTGTTTCTATCACTTTTTGAAACAGCGTCAAACTTTCGCTTACCTGCACTTTTTGAAAAAGCAATAGCGTTACGGGCTTGTTGACGTTGAAGCCCTGCAATTGGATTAAAAAAGGAAATTGCACTATCAATAATATTCATTAATAACCTCTGCTTACACGAACGCGTCTAGTGCCAGTTGGCTTCTTTGCTCCAAGCTCGATTTGCATTTCTCGGATAGCTCGATCAATTGATTTAAAGTCAGTGTACTTGACCCAAGTGTTACCCTCTCGTACTTCTAATACGCCTCGGTTTCTCGCTCGGATCAGGTTGTCAAGATCGGCTTGAGTTGTTGGTGTGGTTACTGTCATCTTTTAATCCATCCAGATTTTTTAGGTTTAGGTTTGTTAGCCACTTTGTTTATCTTTTGTTCAAGTGTAGCAGGTTTTCTTTGTTCAAGGATAGCATCAAAATCATCACTGGTCATTCTGTCTATCTGCAACATGATAGCCCCTGCTCTTGCGTAAACTCGGCAATCGAGAAAGTGGTTGTCTTTACGTGTGGTTTCCCACTCGCTTATGCTGTATCCACGTTTATTTGTTCTTGTGACCAGTTGCTCTGCCGTGATCTGTTTGAAATATTCCTCATCGTACATTGGAAAATGACAATAACCCGTTGGGTACGTTGCCCCCGCTTCTTTCGCTTCATCTGTCGGTGCTTGAGTATTGAACCACCTATACACTTGTTCCTTGATAACGCTTACACCTGCAATCCACAACTGTAAGCCTCGACTGTGGCGAGTACCATCAATCAATACGTCAACAGGTCTTGGCGTACCAACTGCCACTTGCAAACCTGCATCACCCTTAACAGGTACTACTCGACTTGAGCCATAATTACGACAAAACTTGTAAATTTCATTCGTGTTGTAGCCTGAGTCGATACAGATTTTTGACATATTAACATCAACACCATAGCAATCTTTGTATGTAGAGTCACAAAACAGCGTTAAAGCCTCAATGAATTCATCATCTTCAAATTTGCCGTTTATTACGCCTTTATCAATAGAATATGACTCGTTTTTCTTTCCCCAAGCCACAACCTCGTAATAAATATGGTCTTTTTGAACGTCAATTCCGCACGTTAAAATGACCATTCCATCGGGTATAATCTGAGTTGGATAATTCTCTCTGCGATCATAAAGTGTTCTCCACTCTGGTTTTTCACCTGCCTCAGCCCACGTTTCAGCTAAACGGGTATTCTTGAATGCTTTTAGTTTTTCAGGGCTTCCTTGTGCATCTGAGAATTCTTTAGCCAATGTTGGTACTGGTGTGAACGGTGAAGCTAGTGCGGAAACCTTGTATCCATGATGCCATGTTATTTCAGGTTTAGTAGCAAGCCAAGCGCCGTTGCGGATAGAGTATTGCCTGTCTGACTCGCTCCGCGGAACGGCGCATTCAGGGCAAACTATCTGC
>LSRR01000612.1_pt1 | contig 15259 bp, 20 predicted proteins | sample 1162981 | NCBI WGS metagenome assembly LSRR01 (sample SAMN03256433, study PRJNA305521) | marine metagenome | biome: Estuarine; feature: Estuary; material: Brackish water; isolation source: iron chloride precipitation of viral particles from surface water samples | place: USA: Chesapeake Bay ... | reverse complement strand
TACAGTACCTGCTACAGTAAGATTACTTGCAGTAAATGAAGATACCGATACATCTGTAAAGTTAAGAGTACCAATACGTGCATCTTCAATACTTGCACTTACAGCATAAAGAAAATCTGTACGAGTGTCACCAGTTACTGAAAGATTTGTACCAATATAAGTTGAACCACTTACATAAAGATCATCAGCTAGTGAAACAATACCATCAATAGTACCTGCACCATCGACATTAAGATCACCACCAATACTAGCTTTTGAACTAAGTGTAAGAGTTCCACCAATAATTTCATCTGCACGAAGTGTAGGAATAGATACACTTGTAGATACTGCTGTTGCACTAACTACCTGACCATACTGATTTACTTCAAAGTTAGTAAATGGTCCATAGTTACCAGATACAACACCTGATGGATCTAGACTAAATGTAGGATTACCTTCTGTACCATCTGCATTAGTAATTGCAATACCTGTACCTGCAGTAAGTGTACGACCATAGACCTGACCGCCACTAACAGCAACCATACCTGTAGCACCTGTGAGGTCTGCTACTGCATTAAGGACTGAAGCTGAAGCTGTAAGAGTTACACCGCTTAATTGAAAAGTACCATCAATATTAACGGCTGCATTACTTAATTGTAGTGGAGAGGCAGTACCTTTACCATCTGATACTGATCGTAAAGTTGTGTCAATACCTGAGTTACTATTACTGACTTGTAATAGATCTTTATAGGTATTTGCAATTTGTTTACCAGTAAGTGAAGACATTATATTGTATTCCAATCACTATTTGTATCTTCCCAATTCGTGTAAACATCGTCCCAGTTTTTATTCCTACCAAAATTAGTAGGTGGTCTAGGATCTTTTAAAAACTCGTCATCACGAACATTTGGTTGTTTGTTTTGTGGATGGTTCTTCATATCATAAGCACCATCCCAGTCTTCTGGACAAACAAGCATACCGTAACTATTTTTTCTTAGTTGTGTATACTTGTACCTAAACCCACAAATATCACAGATTGCATATGCTCTTTTAGTTGACGCCATAATATATTACCTTATGGATAAACTGGCGGTAGCCAATCTGTTGTTGTAACAGTTACGTAAGTATCTCCTTCATCTGGCCTAGCATTACGAATATTTTCATCGTCATGTACTCTAGGAATTTTATTTTGAGGATGGTTTTGAAGATTGTAAGCACCCTCCCAGTCACTAGGACATACTCTGAAACCCATGCTATTCTTTTTTAATTGATGGAGTGGATATTGAAATCCACACATATCACATTCACCTATTGCTTTTTTTTCACTAGCCATACTATTATACCAGATTTAAACGAGGTACAATACGAATATTTGACCTTTCCCTGTCTTCATCCATAGCTCTTGCTAGACGTTCTTCATATTCCCCTTTGAGAAAAGCTACACGATTTTCTGTAATACCGGGACGCTTAAGTGACATGAAGTACGCAAGTCCTGCTGGAAGGCAGGGAAGAAACCTACGAGAAATATCTGCAATTTGAACAGCAGATTTATTTACATCCTGAATATAACGAACTTTTTCTAGCTTGACTGTGTAGCTGGTAGAATCTGGAATAGGCCAGATATACATTGTAGGATTGGTCCTACCACGACGAATTGCATACTGTGTAGGACGGCCTGTTTGGCTTTTACGAGGAATCTTGAGATACTCTTCCATGCTAATACGATCAAGTTGAATATCTGTAGTGCTAAGATTAACTACAGCTTCTAGTACATCTAAAGTTGAAGAGGTAAGTTCATAAGCTGTAACACTGGTAGATACTGAAACTGTAGTTGTATCGGCAGTCCAAAGAAGTACTCCACGATTCTGCCAATCTTGTAATAGCAAATTAATTGAACGACGAGCAGACTTAGGATCATGTCCTAGTGTCTGTTCACCACCAATCATTTCCATTGCTTCTTGAATAACTTCATCAATATCCATTGAGAAGTTATAGGTGCCTGATGTGGACATTACTTACCTTTCTTACGACTAGCAGCAGACATTGCCGCCATTTTCTTTGCACCGTATTTTTTACGACCAATATAAGCAGCTAGTGCTTTAGGATCTTTAACACCTTTAGCTGCCAGTGCTTTTGCAGTCTGTTCAAAACGCTTACCTGACCCAAGTTTAGGTTTCTTTTTCATTGGTGCTTTCATAATCTGTTGTCCTATACTTGATCTGTTAATAGCCATATTATTTTCTCTTTATACCACGAACATATTTCTGAGATTTAGGAGGAGACTTCTTAGAACCTGAAGGACCAGCCCAGAATAGCTTATCAGCCCAGTAGGCTGCACTCTGTGGACCCTTGGCAATATTTTTACCATGACGAGCTTTAAATGATTTACGAGCTTCTGGTGAGTAATTATGACCCATCTTCTGATCACCAAAGCGAATAACCTTTACACCACCTGAAGGTGCTCTTACTGCAACAACACCTTTTTTAGTCGGATGACTAGGAGTACGCTTTGGTTTATTAAGGCCACTTAGTCCTAGTTTACGAAGTTTATTCTTTTCTGCGTCAGTTAGTGCCATGTTACTTAACTTTCCTGTATCTCTTAACTTTCTTTGCAATGGTCTTAGGTTGCTTTACAAATTGTTTTCCCTGTTGAGTTCCCTGTCTTTTTGCTTTGGTAGTTCTAGCATATTCGGCAGGACTGAGTGATTTGATTGCAGCGGATGGTAAATATCGTTCTCCTGTTTCTTTGGATGGTTTGCCGGATTTGGTACGCCACTTTTGTTTTGTCCAAGCCTTTAAACTCCTCTGTGGTTTACGAAGTGCCATTAGCTTTTATATCCTCCACCAGCTTTTTTATACTCACTAGCAAGTAGCTGTGCTTTACGAGCAGACCACTGACCCGGATTACCGCCTTTTGAACCTGACTTAATATTTTCAAATAGACGCTTGCGAAGTCCCGGCTTGGTGTAGTTTCCGGCTTCGTTAACCCGTGAGCGAGATACAGGACCACCTCCCTTCTTCATAGCTTTAGACTTACCTGCCGTACTCAGGGCAATAGCTACTGCTTGCTTCTGAGGACGACCTTCCTTCTTGAGCTTACGAATATTTGAACTGACAGTCTTTGCAGACTTACCTTTCTTTAGAGGCATTACTTACCTTTCATTGCCTTACCATAGCCACGTAGTGCTTTACCACAACCACGCATACCTACTTTACCACCTGAAGACATCTTTTCTTTCATAGGTTTACCATAATTAATATATGCACCAGACATAGCTTTACCAGTACCGCGTTTAGTTGCTTTACCTACTTTACCACCCTTCATACGATAAACCATACCACCACGCTTTTTATCTACATCGTCATCTGGATAGTCATATTCTACAGTACCCTTACCTTTACCACCAGCAATTACATCTGCTATACCTTGCCAGAAGCCACCTTCAGGTTTAGAGGGTTCCTCTGATTTAGGTTTATCTTTTGGCATTTCTGGTTTACGAGAAGGCCGTGCTTCTGAAATTTCAAGAGGAATTGCCTCACGAACTTTAGGAGCAGGTTTAACTTCTTTTGTAGGCATAGATTTATCTTTTTTCTTATCGGGAGAAATAAGTGAACCAATACCAGCACCAGCCCCGGTTAAAGCAGCAGCTTTTCCAGCTTCTTTTGCTATATTTTTTGCAGTTTCTCTTCGCTGTTCTGTTTTAATTGCCCTGTCTGCAAGTCCTTGAGTTTTAGATTTTGGATTTGCTGCCATAATTTCATCTGATTTTTTCTTAGCAGCTTCTGGCATTTCTGACTTTTGCTTTTTCTTTGGAGCAGTTTTTTTAACTTTTGGACCCATTTTAGGAGCAGCTTTAACAGGTGCTTTAGAAACAGCAGAAGCAGCTTTATCTCCAAGTACCTTTACTGCGGCGGGAGAAGCACGTTTAGCTTTACCAGCTTGAATAAGCCGTTTAGCAATTTGCGGAGTAACTTTTTTTAATACCTGTCCAGCACCGAAACGTGCACCAAGCATAATAATGGGAATTAAGGGAATAGGCATTTTAATAACCCTCTTTTTTTGAATATTTCATTACAGAACCGCCGCTCTTTCTTTTACGAGCAGCACCAAAGCCTTTACCAGTTGGACGACCACATTCAGAACCAACCTTACCACCATGAGCCATTTTTTTATGAGCAGAATCTTTCATAATTGTACCATCTGACATTTTATGGTAACCCTTTTTAACCTTGCCACCTTTTTTCTTGTAACCCATTTTATTACGAACTGGTTCAGGAAGTTTACCTAAAGATTTTTTCTTATCTTCTGAAACTTCTTTAAGTTTTTTATCGGCTTCCCCTTCCATTTTTTGAATACGGGTGGCACGTTCTAAAGCTTTCATAGGATCTGTAACTTCTTTTTTATCAACCTTACCACCAGATTGATACATCTTTTTCTTGCCGTACATCATAATTTAAACTCCCTATTAATTTGAGTTAGGAACAAGCGTATTATCCCCACCTGCAGGACTTGCAGGAGCTTGCATGTCATCACGACGAGTACGACGAGCTTGGTTACGCTGAAGTTCTAATAGTTGATTATAACGCTGTTCAAATAGTGCAGCGGTTTGATAATCTTTCTGAAATACCATAGCCTCAATCATTGAAGCATTAAATAGAAGGTCATAGCAGAAATCTGAAAAATAATTTGTTTGTGAAACTGAGCTAAGAGTTGTAGGCCGTGATACGTAAACAATTTCACCATTGTAAGTAGAAGCAGGAGTGGGAGCAACTAGAATCGTAGTATTATTTCTACGAGCATAATACTTTGGTTCTGATGTTGACGCAGAGACAGGCCAGTAGTCATTGATAAATTCATCAGTACGAAGAAGAATATTAATTTTCGTGCCATCACTTACCATATTAAAGTTTTTAATAATTCGTGTACCAGATGGTAGAGTTACTTGATTATTACCTGAAGAAACTGCTACTGAAGTATAAGTTACCAAACCATAGTCATCTAGATCTTTTACTAAACGCTCTTCAGCACGATTGACCATATTTGGAACATAGCTTAAAAACTCTGATCCATCATTTTCGCATGCCGCGATAATATCATTGACTAGGTAGTTATAATTAGCCATAGAAAACTGCTACTGTAGCTGCAGAGGTTGGAGCAGAAACTTTAACTACACCATTCATTAAAAGACCAAGATCTGGGAAAATAAGATCACCAGCATCATTGGCGGTAGTTAGAGTAAATTTAATATTGCTACCTTTAATAGTGCCATAAGCATCTGTAGAGGTGCCAGTAATAAGAAACGTGCCTACACCTGAAGCGTGTAGAGCACGAACACGGGTATCTGACACAGTGACACTGGAGGCAACATCAATAACTGCACCACTTCCTGTTACAAAACCTTCACGAAGAGTTGTGGACATTATGATATTCCTTTTAAATTTTAATCTGGTACTATTATACCAGCATATTTAGCTTTATACAAAAAGACAATGGGGGAGTAATGCTAGAGTTATCTAGACAATACTCCCCCAAAGCCTTACGCATTATCTACAGTTAATCAGGTCTTAGGAAGAACCTGAAGCACCGTAGAAACCACGCCAGTCTGACCAACCGAAGCTGTAACGCTCACGGGCCTTGAAGCGAAGGTTACCAGTGTCGAAATCTGGTTCCATCTTGGTCTGGAGTGGTGAACGGACAAACATCTTTGTACCATTGGGGCAGTCAGTCTTTAGGAACCAAGCGTTTGTATCAGTGAAACGGCGGTTCACAAAGAAGCCCTTTGGTAGAACGCCCTGATTACGAAGGGCGTTGATGTCATTTACATTCGTAACACCAGTTGTGCTGTTGGTAGCAGTAGTGGTGCTAAGAGTGCTGTTAAGAATCTTATCAGCAGTGTAGATAAGATCTGAAGGAACGTGGAGTGAAACAGCCTGTAGGCCGATTAGAATACCACGATCATCTTTAGCCTTGCTAATTGTGATAAGTGCAGACTCTAGTGAAGCTTCACTAAGGTCAGTTGCACCTAGAGTGTTGGACTGATTCCCTGCACCTACGGTTGGGTGGGCAGAAGAGAATAGTGCAACACCATCACCACCAGTGTAAGCAGAACTGAAGCCGTTATTGAAAACGTCAGCAGCCTTAACTTGCTTGGTGTTAGCCATTGCACGGGCTAGGCCACGAGCACGGACTTTAGCAAAGGTGTCATAAAGGTTGTCTTCCATAGCTTCTTCAGTGACTGCGAAAGCAAGAGCTACGGTTTCGTTGGTGTAACGAGAGACATAGCCTTCCTGTGCGGAATCATACTGAACTGCAGCACCTTCTGACTTAACAGGGGCAGTGCCGAAGCCGGTGAAAAGAACTTCTTCTTCAAATGCACGATCTGACTGTTCGGTTGCATACAGAGGGGCGTGTTCGTTGTCTACGTCCTTGTATTCGATGCCAAATACAGCATTTAGACCGGGAAGTAGTTCTTTGGCAATACTTGCACGATTAATAGCCATTGTATTTTACTCCTTCCCTATACTTAGTTGACAGATGAGTCAGCAGAAATGTACGCATCAACATGCTTGACAATACGAACTTCAAGCTTGGGAAATGCACGTTCTGCAGCTACTGCAATGTCATTGCCGGGTTCATCTAGTACAGCAATAGCACGAACCATTGCATTACCAGTTGTACGGGTGCCAGCATTGATGCCAAAACCTGAACGACCAGTTACAGTTGAACCTGCACCTAGTGTGACATTGAAGTTCTGTGAGTTAAGATCACCAGCAGTTACTGAGGCGTCAGCCTGAACAATAAAGGTTGCTGATGGGCTATCTACAACTTGAGCATAGGCATCGGTTGCAGAAGTACCTGAAGGCCAATACTGGGAGAACTTAGGTTCACCATTAGCTACATAATGGCAACCTACGAATACACCCATAGCCTTCTGGGTTGTGGTTGTTAGGACGTTAATATACCCGTCTGCGTTCACAACGATATCACCAGAGAAAATGTTTGAAGCATAACCGCTGGCAATTGGATATTCGTTTTGGCCGGAACTGTTAGGAGAACCGCCACGAACGCGAGAAGGGCGAAAACCGTCAAGTGCTTTTGAAGTGGACATATTACACTTTCCTTTCTATTTTCGCTTATACGATTATTGACATTAAGAGCACAAGACAGCTAAGTTAAAACTTAGTCCTGAAACTTAGGACTTTTACCTCGACTGACCTGTGTTCTGCTTGCATTAGAGACTGGCATGCCGGGAACATTTTCTCTCATAAGCTGTGAGTTCACTGCGTCCAACATATCTCTACTACGATTTTCATAAAACTCTTGACGAGATTCAGCTAGGTCAGATGGCATTTTTGCCAGTGCCAAGTCTCCACGACAGACTGCTCCTGAATATCGTCCTTCTTCTCGCACGGTAGAAGATGCTAACATTTCGGGTACTTCAGACTGATCAACAAACTCCCAACCTTCGGCCTGTCGTTTGCCTACATTCTGATAATCATCCTGATTCTTAAGAGAAACTCGAATCCACCGAAGAGCCATGCCTTCATTGTTAAACCGTTCCTTAACTGTTGCAGGAATGTCTAACCAATTTGGTTCTTCAAAGGTACGTTTCTTAGAAACAGAATTTGCCCTAGTGTTTGCGTTACGTGCATTAGTACGTGTGTCAATTGTCATATTTATTCCTTCCTTATATCCACGCTATGGTTATCTATTTTCAAGATACCGTTGTATAATCGCCGTCTGATTGCTCAACCTTGAGCTTTTCAGCAGCATATTGTTCAAGTGAAATACCCCACTTCTCAGCTAGTCTAATGTCCTCTTGGGTCAATTTGACTTTCTTGTTAGAAGATGAAGTCTTAGGTGTGCGTGACGCACCTGCTACCACTTGAGCAGAATTTGACGGAGCATCCTGCAAACGAGGGGCAGGTTCTTCCTTTACAGGAGTAGCCTGACCTAACTTACTTGGAAATAGTTTCTGAAGGCGTGAATCTACTTCCTCATAATATTCTTCATCTGAAGGATCAAAGCCTTCTTCCTTCAGGGCAGCATCAACTTGAAGTGCTGCCATAGTCATGGGCTGATCTGAACCAAACCAAGGATTCTTAGAAGCCCATTCAATTGCTCTAGGATCATACTGAGGTACAGCTTGCTGTGTAACTTGCTGACGCTGCTGATTTTCCTGTTCCTTTAACTTTTGATTATTATCTACATAATTGTCAAAAGATTTTTTATGTTCTCGTAATGCTATCTTTTCAGCATTTACCGTACTAATTTCTTCCTGTGCTGCAAGCATTGCATCGGTGTCACCCTGTTCTGCAGCTTGCTTATAAACAACTTTAGCTTGGGCTAAACGGGAATCTAACTGCCCTTGAGTACTTTCAAAGCTTGAAGACAACGTGTTACGAAGTTCTTCATCTTTTGAATTAACTGAAGTACGAAGTTGCTCAATTTCTTTACGTAGCTGACCAATTTGTTCGTCACGCTCTTTACGCTGTTTGATAAGTTGTCGAATACGTTTTTGAGCACCATTAGTTTCAATCCCTTCAAGTTCTTTAGGTTGTACTGGCTCTTCATTTTCTTCAGTTGAAGCACTAACGGGAGCAGGAGCTTTTTCAACAGATTCTTCCTGCTGTGCTACTTCTTCCTGTTCTTCTTCTTGACCTTCAATTTCAAATTCTACTTTTTCCTGTTCATTTGAACCGTCAATATCAATAGTTGACCATTCATCTTTTTCTTCTTGTGCCATTTGGCTCCTTTCTACCGCTGTCTGCGACCAACAACGATTACGCTAGAAGTACATATAATATACTATACTTAGCTAATTTATACAAATTACTCTGACAGATTATAAGTTGTATCAAGATATTTAGGATCTTCTACTCGCATGATAATCTGATCATCGAATAGTAGAAGAAGTTTAATACCCTTATAAACAAACTTCTGTCCCGTATGTTTACCGTAACATACGTAATCGCCTACTTCACACCACTTACCTTTAGGAAACTTTTCTGAATCCTCATAAGCCAAGTCACCTAACTTAATAACTTGACCAATGGTAGTAAGATATGAAATATCGTCAACTACCTTGTCAGGTAGATAAATACCACCCTTAGTTTTTTCCCGAAGTGATACAGGGCGAATCATCACATGGTAGCCGGGGACATCCGGCAATTCTTTAATATTCAGTTTAACTGCTGCAGGTGTAATCCAGTCAGCATTATCAATTGAGTTTTGCATTGCTGGGAGTTGCATTGTTATTATAATTCCTCCTCATCTAAATAATTTTTTAAGAGATCATGTAGAATTTCTTTTGATTGCCTTAAACCTTCAATTCTTCCTACTATGTCTCGATAGTTATGATAATCTGAAATACCTCCATTCGCAAGGATATTTTTATATTCTTCTATTTCCTTATTTATTTTTCTTTGTATCTCATCCCATAACGTCATTTGTATTGTTTGCATCCTTTACCATTTGACCAATTAGGTCTGCAGCTTTTAAAGCCTTGCTATTATCATTGATCTGTTCAGTTTTAAGAAGATCCATAATTGCATCAAGGGCTGCAATTGCTGTTTTGTTATTCCTATCTTTTTCTTTTTCTTGTGAATTATTTGAAGTTTTAATACCTTCCTTAAGCATATCAATTTGAAGAGAAGCTTCCTTCAGATCAAGTTCACGGTTCTTCATGGCTGCTTCTACAGATTCTTTTGCAATTTGTGCCTGAACCTTTTGCTGCTCAACTTGTAGACGCTGACCTTCAAGGGCAACCATTTGAGCCTCTGGCGTTTGCATCTGTTGCATTTGAGCCATAGCTGCATTAGCTTGAGCAACTTGCTGTGCTGCCTGTGCAACAATCATATCCTGTACACGAGGATCATTAGGATCAATACCTGCTTGCATTGCTTGCTGACCGTACTGCTGTACCATCTGCTGGCTAACACCTTCAATTTGTTCTTGATACTTCATTAGCATATGTTCTTGCATGTTTGCCTGAAGAACTGGAGCAACTCTTTGCATAAGAGGATTACCACCATTCATTGGATCTTGAAGATAAGCCATCTTAGCTTGAATGTGAGCATCGTGGTTCTGTCCCATAAAAGCCTTAATAGGTAGCCCCTTGACCGCTGCAGCAATATCTGACAGCGGATCAAGTGGCATGGGGTCAGGCTTTTTAGGCATAATCTTATCAATGTTTGGCATATTGGCAGACTGAAGAATTGTACGGTTAAGTTCTTCAACATTAAACATGCCGGGAGGTGAGCTTTGTGAAAGCTGTAAAGCCATCTGTGCCATCATCATGCGGTGAGCATTAGATGGAATATTAGGATCTGAAACTGGAATTACGTCAATACGTCCATCAAAATCAGAACGACGAATTGGAATTGTACCGTCAGGAATATCACACATTGATTCGTCAGGGAGATACTCGTAGTTAATGCGAGCAAGAAGCTTTAGCTCTTCCTTTTGTGCCTTATGTAGACGTTTGTGAATAGCTGAGAAGAATTTGCTTGAAGCTTCCAATAGGGCCATTGTAGTGCCTACAGGACCATAGCTTGCTGCATCAGCTACAACCTGCTCAGTGCTGTCGGCAAACTTCTGAGCAGTCTGAGTAACAAACCCTAGCATCTGGAACAGAACTTGAGAAGGTTCTTTGTAAGGCAGAGGAATAATCATGCGAGACAGATCATTACCTACTGCCTCTACTTCCTTCCACTCACCGGGAGCGATTGGATCGTTATCGCCTACAATACGTGTACCTTTAGCTTTAAAGCCACCGGGTAGGTTTGCAAACTGTCCAGCATCAACCAAACTACGCATAGCTGCTGTAGCTGTCATTGTGAGGTTGCCAAGGAAGTGAATTAGACCTAGACCATAGAAACCAAAACCGGGAACAAAACGATAGTGAGTAAAGAAAATCTTCTTTTCTCTACGCTTGTCATCTTTGTCATAGTTTCTACGAATTGAGAGAACCTGACGGCTCTTAGCTTCTATTGTTACAATGTAAGGAAGAAGCAGACCGTCACCCTCTGCAAAGCGTTCTGGTAGATCTAGATAGCAGTGCTGCTCTAGTAGAACGTACTGTGGGTCATTCTGTGAAGAAGGGGAAAGACCCAAGATCGTATCCATTTTTTGAGATAAGCCAGAAAGTTCAGGGGTACTGGCTTCGGGTAGCTCAATGTCAGCGTACATGCCAGAATTGATGTCACGCTGCATTTCTACCGGGCTACGATAAATGACATGAGTGTAACGGTCTGCTCGACGGAGATCAGTTGCATGATAATTTACATAGAACTGATCAATAGGTACAAACTCCGATACTGGCCTATTAAGGCTACCATCAAAGTAAATCTTTTTAAATGCTGAACCAATTAGGGGAAGATGGAACAACATACGTTCCGATTCGTCAAAGTATTCAGGCATCATATCACTTAGCTGATAATTCATAAACTGCTTGATACGATTTGCCTGTTCCTGCTTTTCTTCAGTTACATTTCCTAGAATCTGTGTCTTAACTGGACCTGAAGGTGGAAAAAGTTCCTGAATTGCTTTAGACTGAAACTTAACTGCTGATTCAATCATAATTGGATGAACAGCAGTACATGCACCCTCAAATGGCTCAGAAGCTTCCTCTAGCTTTAGACCTAATAGATCAAAGCCACGTTCAAACATTGACTCCCATTCAGCACGAGAATCTTTGTCAGCTTCAAAATTTTCATAGACTTCCTCTGACAGATCTTGTAAGAACTCTTCGTCCAAGTCATCTACCAAGTTACGATAGAACTCTTCTTCAGTTTCTTCAATCTGTTCTTTGGCTCTGTCATCTTCAGGTGGTTTAAACTCAACTACTACACCGCCATCTTCAGGATCATATTCCATTGATGCAGTGGTGCCATCTTCCATAACCTCGCCACTGCTTTCAATCTCGATTGAGATTTCAGCAGTAGGAATAGGATCAAAAGGATTACGTTCTGTTGCCATTATTTATTTTACCCCTGATTTTTATACGTATTTAAAAATATAATCCTGTACTGTTTGTCCTACGCAGGTTAGTCCTAAATCTTCACACAGATAATCTGCAATCTGCTGCCGTGAGATACCAAAACTTTCACAGTTATGCTTGATCTCAATATTTAGCACAGGTTTAGTACGCTTAATAGTTTCTGCAGCACCTTTGAGAAATTGTAACTCAAAACCTTCTACATCAACTTTCATATAATCAATACTATCAAACTCAAAACTATCTAGCGGCTTCATTTCCGCTGTGTACTCACCTTCAGAAACAATAGAAGCCGTACCACTATTTCCTTCTGTAACATAGCCTAGATGAACTGTATCCTCGTACTTGTCACCTAAAGCACAGTCATAAATCTCATACTTGGAACTATCCCCAATTGTAGCTTCTAAATTCTTTACCAGACATTCCCTATGTTCTTTGATTGGTTCAAAGCAAATAGTTTTATCAAACATCTTTACAAAATCTACTGCCCATGTTCCTACATGAGCACCTACATCTACTGCAGTTCCAAAGTTAGACACAAACCTTAAACTGTTAAATCTATGAGGCTGCTGGTATGTGTCTCCGTTAAAGTGGTTATCCTTTTTAGGAAAATAAAACTTGTTACGTTTTTCCAATGTTTCTAACATAATTCTTTGCCATTACCTTTTTATTATTCTTATTGCTTACAATAATAACATTAAACTCTCCAATATGCAACTCGTTTTCTACCCCGATGATTTTCATCGTCTTCCCAATCTGGATCTGCAGGATGTAGTAACCGCCAACTTTCCTTCACATAATGAATTGCCATTGTTGCTGCGTCCACTTGGTCATCGTGGGGTGCATAGGGGAATGTTACCATTTCATCTGCTAAATCTTTAGCCCATTCCTTGTACTTGGGCAACCATACTCGTCCAGATTCTAACATTGGTGTAGCAGAATAAACCCTGCTTACCTTGTCCTTATCTGGTGTGTATTCTAATACTGGTAGCCCTGCTCGTCGCATATCTTGTATGAGAGACTGTCCACTAGCCTTCTTTTCTACTACACATATGTCAGGCTTGTGATCTTGGTACTGCTCCTGTGCCAGCCTTCTCAGTTCTGGATATTCAAATCTTCCCTTAATACTTCCTAGTAATATCAGGTGACTGGCAACAACTTCCCTACCTGTAAAGTCATCCATCTCCATATTTCTGAAAATACCCCAAGTCTGAATAACACTGTAGTCAGCCGTGTTCTTTGTAGAGAAAGCTGTATCATATGTCTGAATAACAAAGTCACAGTCAGGTGGCTCCTCATAAGGCCACCACTGTAGCCAGTCCTTCTTGATCATACCACCTTCATCAGGGGTAGGATTCTGCATATACAGGCTATCCCAGTACTTACTACCGTTGGTAGCCCTGATTTCCTGTTCGTCTAATCTAAGAACCTCGTCAGGTTTCCACTCAGGGAAATAACTGGAGCCTTGAGGAAGACCTAACAGCTTGCTAGATCTTTCATCCAGCCACGCAGGAATGGACACCACATGCCACCGTTCCTGCATCTTAATGTCCATCTTCTCTTCCTGCTTAAGGAGCCAGCCACATAGGTCATCGTAGTGATATCTGGTGTTAATAATAATAATTGCCCCGTTAGGCATCAAGCGAGTACGAAGACCTGAAGGCCACCATTCCTTGATATACTTACGTCCTGCATTGGAAATGGCATCTTCTTCCGACATGGCATCGTCTAGAATGGCAATGTGAGCACCTCGACCTGCAATCTGACTGCGTACACCTGCTGCATAGTAACTACCATTACTATTTGTTCGCCACTTACCTGCTGCTCTCACATCCTGACTTAGCTTGACTCCACTGAACATGTCCTGAAACTCTTCCATATTGACAATATCACGGACAGATCTACCAAAGTCACTAGCCAACTGGTCAGAGTGACTAATTGACATAATTTCATGGTTGGGATTTCTACCAATATACCACGCAGGAAAAAGCTTTGAACAAACCACACTTTTAGAAGAACGAGGAGGAAGAAAGACCATAAGCCTTTTAATGTTTCCTTCTACTACTTGTTGTAGTTTATCTGATAAAACTTCTATATGTCGTCCCATATGGAAGTCAGTAACCAAGGTTGGAGCCACATACCTTACGAAAGAAAGAAAATCAGTGTTACATTCCCTTAATGTCAGCTCTTTCAAAGACCTTCTTAAAGACACTAAGGTATTGAAAGTAATCTCTTCCTCTTCTGGGGTCTTTTTTAAGCTACTTTCTATTACTAATGACATGTTGATTTTCCTTTAGTTTTTCTATTTATTGCTATTTTATCACAATCCCCCTTGTAAAGACAAGAAAATTATGCTAAACTTACGTTGAGGGTTGAGAGGGAGACTTATATAAGACTTATATAAGACTTATATATAAGACTTATATAAGATTATATTAAAGATATATTAAAGATATATAAAAGATATACTTAAAGATATACTAAAGATATACTTAAAGATATACTTAAGAGTGGCAAAGCCGTCCCATATATTGAGATTATAAACCCTAGTTATTTTTGGTTAGTAATATACAGACATTTTGCTATTTTTAAACAAAGGGGGGGTCTTTTGTAGGACTCCCCTGATTTTATTTTTATTATTTTTTTAGATTATATACCCTATTTATTTTTTCTGAGTATGTCTTAGGCACTATATGTGTGTGTTTGCAACGTGTGTATTTTTTTTGGTAGGGTCAACAAGCTAAAAGAACAAAACGTGAACAAAACAAGCCAAGAGAACAAAACGTGAACAAAAAGGGTTTCTGGAACAAAACATGAACATTGTTCACAAGGAAAACAAAAGGGAACAAAACGGGAACAAAATAATCAAAAAAAAATATCTCCCGGTGCATTTTTTCTATTGACTATGCCCCGGCATGGTGTATTATATGAATGTCTCAATAACGGGACATGCTCTTAAACAATTGAAAAGGATTACTCACCATGGCTAAGAAAGCAACCAAAGCCGCGTCCACCATTGTCTCGTACACTGACACCATTGGCCGGATTGATTTTGATCCGGTTGCTGTCAAAGCGGCTTTCGCCAAGATGGTCAAAGAATTGACGGAAAATGCCCTTGCTGCTAGGGGCTGGACCGTGGCTGAAGGCTCGGAAGCCATTGGCTATGTCATCAAGCGTAAGGGATTGCCCCCGATTGGCGGGTTTTACCTGAACCCCGTCAAGGCCAAGGCCAAGGCCCCCGCCAAGCAATTGGCCGACATGGGATTGACCCCCGCCCAATT
>LSRR01000183.1_pt1 | contig 15316 bp, 11 predicted proteins | sample 1162981 | NCBI WGS metagenome assembly LSRR01 (sample SAMN03256433, study PRJNA305521) | marine metagenome | biome: Estuarine; feature: Estuary; material: Brackish water; isolation source: iron chloride precipitation of viral particles from surface water samples | place: USA: Chesapeake Bay ... | reverse complement strand
GCGAGGGCAAAGGCCCCTACGCCAAGACCGAGCAGCATCCCTGCGGCCACTGTGGCGGCACCGGGCTGTACCGCGGTGTGCGTATCCACCAAGAGCGCGAAGACTGCTTCGCCTGCCGCGGCAAGGGCTACTTCCTGACCTCCGAGGCCGACCGCAAGAAGGCCCGCATCCAGCGGGTTGAGCGCAAGGCCAAGAAGGAGGCCAACAATGCCGAAAGCGCCAAGGCCCAGATCGTCGCGGCCATCGGCGACGCCGGCTACCAGTGGCTGGTCAACGCTACGTGGTCCGAGTTCTATCAGGACCTGCTCGGCAAGGCCCGCAAGTATGGCGAGCTCTCCGAGAAGCAGCTGGCCTGCGTCGTCAGGGGCTATGCCAAGCAGCAGGAGCGCGACGCCGCCCGCAACGCAGCACGCGCCGAGCGCGAGGCCAACGCCCCGGTGATCGACCTGACTCGCATCCGCGAGCTGTTCGACAGCGCACAGAGCAATGGCCTGAAGAAGCCTGCGCTGGTCGTTAACGGCCTGCGCGTGTCGCTGGCCCCGGCCAACGGCCGCAACGCCGGGCACCTGTACGTCAAGGACAGCGGCGACTACGCCGGCAAGATCAGCCCGGAGGGCCGGTTCTTCGCCATCCGCGAAGCCCGCGCTGAGATCGCGCAGGAGCTGCAGGCACTGGCCGCGGACCCTCTGGCGGCGCTCACGGCCCACGGCCACCAGACTGGCCAGTGCAGCTGCTGCGGCAGGCTGCTCACCAACGCCGAGTCCATCCGCCTCGGCATCGGCCCCGTCTGCAGAGTTAGGTGGGGCCTGTAAGGGTCTCACCGAACCCGGTCAGCGACACCTCTTCTTCGAAAGATAAGGCGCCCAAAGTGGCGCCTTTTTTCATTGTGGAAGGCGATATTTTCTACATTACGTCGCATTACAGTACCGAAAACTACAGCCGTTTTTTGCCATTACACCGGATTTTGACGTAATGAGGCGTAATGGCAACGCAGTAGATGTCTGAAAGGCCCGTGGGACGCGGCTTTCGGGCATTTTTGCATGGAAATAGGGGGAAAGGTATTACGGCGGGATTTTCGTTGCTGTAGGGGCCTGTATGGCGCTGGAGCCCGCATGGTGCGTGGGTTGGGGGTTGGGGGACCACGGACCACGGGTCAGATTGAAGGAAAAGCCCTTATAGAGGTGTAATCTGAAAAAAAACAGTTTTATTTTTTTTTGTACGCATAACACCTCTATAGACGTAATGGTGTAGATGTTATTTAAAATCAGTAGGTTATCTATTCCGTTAGTATTACGTCTATGTTTCAACAGGCGTAATGGTGTAATGATGTAAATTTTAGATTGATCGCGCGCGGTCCATTTCAGTGGTGAAAAATATTTTTTTGTAGATTACACCTCTATAGGAACGCTGTATTGACGGTTAACACCCCTGTAAAGTACATTCCCTGCCTTAACACCTTTAGGAGGCCCTGATGCCTAAACTCTACGACGAGCCCTGTACGACGCCGGGAATAGTGCCCAAGCAGCACACCCTGTCAAAGCTTGTATCGGGACGAATCCAACGCTATCCCTTCTCGGGCATGTTAGTCGGGGACTTTCTTGTCCTCATGAGCCCTGAAGACGCGCAGAAGGCTAGAAACGCCCTCAAGACATTCTACCGGGACGCTCGAAGTGTTGGCCGCAAGTTCACAGTAAGGCCGAACCGGGAAGGTGTCTGGATATGCAGGAGGACACTGTGAGCAAACGAATGAAAGAACTATTCAACTCAATCCCTGCAAAGCCCAACAAGATGCAGAAAATGGAGGAGCGTATCAGTAAGCCTGTCAAACCGTTGAAAGACCAGAAGGACGCTGTCACGCCGCAGCAGTGGAAGTTCGTGCAAGAGCTGGTCTCTGGAGATGGACAGGTCACCCTAAGAGAGGCCGCCATCCGAGCAGGCTACGCTGAGAAGCATGCCTCTGCCGAAGCTAATAAACTGACCGATCCAAAATACTTCCCACAGGTCGTCGCCGCGATCCAAGAGTATCGTCGAGAGCTCGCAGAGAAGTACGGCACGAACTTTGACCGGCACATGAGAGATTTGCAGACCATCCGAGACCTTGCCCTTGACGCCGGCAACTACAGCGCAGCTGTGGCTGCAGAGTATCGCCGTGGGCAGGCCATTGGCACGATCTACATCGACCGCAAGGAAATCAGGCATGGAACTATCGACTCGATGAGCAAGGAGGAGGTCAGGCGCAAGCTCGAAGAGATCAAGGCGATGTACGGGCCGCCTCCGCAGACACTGATCGACGTGACGCCCGAGCAGCTCGAGGAGCTGCCCAAGAAAACGATGATTGAGGAGATGCGAGATGGCCAAAGGTCCCGAGAGCCTGCTGTATCAGAAGCTCAGGGAGAGCTTGCCGAACTCGATGATCACGAGGCTGGAGAGCCGGGTGGGGCTGGGGATACCGGACTGCCTGATAGCACTGCCGCCTCGTTGGGCGATGGTGGAGCTGAAGGTAGTGAAGACTGGGAAGAAGGTAAAGTTGAGCCCGCACCAGATAGCGTTCAACCTGAAGCACGGGATGGCGGGCCTGCCGACGTTCATTCTAGTGCTGCACCAGAAGACGACGAGAGCGCCTGACGCCCGCCTGCTGCTTTATCACGGCAGGCAATGCCAAGAGCTGGCCGAGCACGGCCTCGAGGCTGAGCCACTTGACGAGTGGTCCTATCATGCGGTTGACTGGCAGGAGCTGCGAGAGCGGCTAATTAAAACCCCTTGAGGAGTAGTTATTGCCCCGGCGGTCACACGCCGGGCTTTTTTATGCCAACAGTCGGATAATCGATTTTTTGATAAAAAACCAACGGCTTGATCGATTTTTACGATGACGCTAAAAGTTGGCCGATTTCGCTAACAATTAGCGAATTTCGCTAATTGGTTTTTTAACAGAAAACCAACGGCTTGATCGGTTTTTACGATGACGCCAGTATGATGCCTGAGAGCCCGCAGGAGCGGCGCTAAGAAAAAGGCATACCTGCCCTAAGCCATGACCACAACGTCGCTCAGGCGGCCTCTGGAGAAACTAGGAAAGGGGCCTCGCCCGGCCGGCCCCCGGGGCGCCCGCGGGCCGCGGCGCGGTCTTCCCGCCCTCCCGGACCGGGGATGGCGGCCCTCGGGGCAGGCCACCCGGACCTCGAGCCATGGGCCACGGACCGGGGCGACCACAAGATGTAGTGTTTTGCGTGGACCACGGGCCTTGGAAACAGCTAAGTGCTTGATTTTAAACGAATCACTATTTCCGGTAATTAATATTACCGGAAATAGCGGGTCCCTTGGTGCCGATTCGGAAATTCGAGCGAACGCTCGTTCGCCGCGTCGAGCGAGCGCTCGCCCGGCGCTGAGCGGCGCAGCTTTAGCCCGATTTCACACAAAATATTTGGCCCAAAACACTTTTGTTCCACGTCAACACAGGTTACAGTTGAATTATGAAACTATGTAAATGTGGAAACACGGCTCGTCCAAACCAACGTAACTGTAACCCGTGCCATGCGGCCAGTATGCGTAAGCATAGGCGCAATAACCCTATGACAGACGAACAGCGGCGCAAGGATAACTGCAGAAGCTACGCCCACGTTTACCTCCGTAGGGGGAAAATAGAGCGCAAACCCTGTATACAATGCAGTGCACCAAAAGCTGAGATGCACCACCCTGACTATGGCAAGCCCTTGGACATAGTATGGCTGTGCCGGCCATGCCATTTAGCCCTTCATGCGGAAGAAAACCCCGCCGAATCCAAAACCTGACAATGTTTCACGTGTCACATTCTTGCACCCCACCCCCTTTTGTTTGAAAATCAAACCGCCCAAAAATTTTTAGCAAAATTTTTTAAAACGGGTTTTTGTATGGAAGAAGAGTATTCGTATACCCAGCTGATACTTGCAGTGGTTAAATACACTCGGGGGCGCTACACCGTGGATGAAATAAGGGATGTCCTCGCCCTTATCGAAGAATATGAAGAAGAGGATCAGGAAGCTGCTATACTGAGCATCGTCAAGAAAGAAGACTAGGAACCCTATGCAAACAATTACTGCGCCGGATGACGTCGAGGCAGAACGTCTTCGACTTGAGTATCGACTAGCTCTGCTGGAAGCACAGGACAGCGCCAAGAACACGTTCTTAGGCTTTTCTCGCTATGTGTGGCCCGAGGCAATCCTGTCAAGCCATCACGAGAAGATGGCCGCGGCGTTTGATCGTATTGCCAACGGCACGTTGAAGCGCTTGATCATCAACATGCCCCCTCGACACACCAAGTCAGAGTTCGCGTCGTATCTTCTGCCTGCCTATATCATGGGCCGTCGTCCAAGCACCAAGATCATTCAGGCAACACACACGGGCGAGCTAGCTGTCCGATTCGGCCGTAAAGTGCGTAACCTCATGGACCTCGACAAGTACAAGGAGGTCTTCCCTGACGTTGCTCTGAAGGCCGATAGTAAAGCTGCCGGAAGGTGGGACACTAACGAGGGCGGTGAGTATTTTGCCGTGGGCGTCGGGGGCGCAATGACGGGCCGCGGTGCGGATATGTTGATTATCGACGACCCCCACTCTGAGCAGGACGCGGCGTCTCAGCTGGCTCTGGACAACGCGTGGGATTGGTACACCTCTGGCCCTAGAACTCGATTGCAGCCCGGCGGGGCTATTGTTATTGTGATGACTAGGTGGGGGACTAAAGACCTAACGGCCCGACTACTCAAAGCTCAAGCCAACAGCAACGCGGACCAGTGGGAGGTTATCGAGTTTCCAGCCATCTTCGACGAAGGCGAGCCTAATGAGCACGCCCTGTGGCCAAGCTTCTGGGAACTTGACGAGCTCCGTGCGGTCCGTGCATCGATGTCAGTGCAGAAGTGGAACGCCATGTACCAGCAGCGTCCCACCTCTGACGAGGGTGCGATTCTTAAACGAGAGTATTGGCGAATCTGGGACAAGGATTACATGCCTCGTCTCGAGTACATCATTCAATCCTACGATACAGCCTATTCGAAGAAGGAGACAGCGGACTTCTCTGTCATTACGACGTGGGGCGTTTTCTATCCGACCGAGGACCACGGACCAAGCATCTTGTTGATTGACATGCGTAAAGGCCGTTGGGACTTCCCTGAACTTAAACGTATTGCCAAGGACCAATACGACTATTGGCAGCCAGACAACGTATTGATCGAGGCGAAGGCGACAGGTATCACGCTACAACAGGAGCTGCGTAGAATGGGCATCCCTGTCACGATGTATTCACCCGGCGGTCGCCGTGCGGGGCAGGACAAGGTATCGCGCGCCAACTCTGTAGCCCCCATCCTCGAGTCCGGCATGGTCTGGGCACCTGAAACGCAGTGGGCGGAGGAGCTCATCGAGGAGTGTGCTGCATTCCCCAATGGCGACAACGACGACTTAGTGGACAGCACTACTCAGGCATTGATGCGCTTCAGGGCAGGTAACTTCGTGCAGCTGCACGATGACGAGGAAGAAGAAGAGTCGACGGAGGGCCTTGTTCCAGAGTATTATTAGCCCTAAACTAGCAAAACTATATCTCTTTTCGAGGCCGTTCGTATGGCTAATCAATCTGCGCGAGAAATGCTCTCCCGCTTTCCCCTTCGCATGGCTAACGGGGGGTCGGTATATGGCAATGTATCTGCTGAAGGTGGATTTGATCAATCAGAGATAGACTTTGTTACGAATTTAATAAGTACAGGTCAAGTTACCTTCGAAGACGTATCCACTCACTTTGGAGTTCCTTTAGACGTAGTTACTTCTACTTACTTAGACAATGCCCGCTACGGCAAGGACAACCAAACGGCGGCGGACCTGTTGGCTGCTGAGCAGCGCATTCTTGGCGAGATCGCCGAGGACCCTTCTTCGTGGGACCCGGCCAAAGCCTACAACGCCATTTTGGAGTCAGGCGTTACTATTGATGAAGCGTTAGCGGCAGGCGTAAAGCAATCCACTATTGACGCAATCTTCACCTCGGGAGCCCCGCTTCCTGTCACTGCGTTTTCTACCCCTTCTACTGTTCAGTCTGCGTTTGAATCACCTATCTATTCTGGACAGTCTATAGAACAGATTAGAACCAACGCGCAGAACTACGTCGCAGGACTTATGGCGGACGGCGTGATTGACGCAGCAGAGCGCCGTGAAGTTCAGAACATTGCGACAGAGATTGGCGCCACCTTCCAAGACATGTTAGCCGCGGGCGTTGATCCGAGCATCTTGTTCAACGTGCCTGCAAAGCCCATTCCTCCAATTATCCGTGACCCCTATACTCCTGCTGTAGTCGATCAATTCCCTCAGACACAGCCAGAGTACGTGCCTCCCACGGTTTATCAGCCCATTGACTTTGACCCAAGCGTGTTTGCTCCCGGCGAAGAGTCACTTGACCGTGCGTTCAGGGAAAGCGCGCCACGGACCGAGGTCACTGAAGACATATTTGGCAAACCATACCTCACAGGCTTTGACTATGCGCCTGCTGCATCGTTGATCTCGGCCACCGGATCAGGATTCAGTTGGACACCGCCTACAGTCACTGGCCGTCCTCGTTCGTTGATGTCTACTGGCACGCTAGGCCGTTATACCCAAGGCCGAGCAGCGCAGGACCTGCGTCAGTTGGTTGGTGGTAACGAAGAAGCGTACCAAGCGTTTGCGCCACTTCTGTCTCAAACAGGCAGCTACGGTGGTGGCCTGTCAAGGTCACAGCTTTTTGCACTGATGCAGCAGCAAGCTTCGCAACAAGCACAGCAGGACGCAGCTAACTACGCACAGTTCGGCACTCGGTTCGGGGCTCGCCCTGCGGGGACCACAGGCTACAGTGAAATAGCAGAATCTTTAGGTGGGTTAAACGATCCGATGACCGTAAGACCGATTGACCTGCGGTACGATCAGTTTGCGGAGGGCGGCGAAGTAAAAAAGCCTGACGGGTACGCCGACGGCGGAAGCGTGCCCGGAACAGACGTTGATCCACTGCAGCAGCAACTTCTCGAGCTTGACCGGCAGGCCATGGAGCAAGAGCTTCGTGCTAGGCAAGAAGCACCGAGCGCCGAGGACCAAGCAACACGCACTGAAAGCCGAGGCATGTTGGACAGGCTTAATCAGTCGTTTTTTGAGAACGTGACCAAGCCCGTTGGAGGCTCTCTGCTAGACATGACCGTGGGCCTTGGCGACTTAGGCCAGATGGGTGTCAAGTATCTCGCCAACAAGGCTGGGATAGAGACTAAGCCGTTTATTCCGGTGTCTCAGCGGTTGCAGGAGAGTGCGGGCGTAGCGGGTTATGACCCGTACTCGCCGGCTGCTGTGGCGACTCAGATACTGCCGCTTGCTCGAGGCAAACAGGCGCTTACGGCCGCTGGGGGCATGCTGCCGCTTGCTCGAGGCGAGCAGGCGCTTACGGCCGCTGGGGGCATGCTGCAGCGGTTGTTCCCGAACTTAGGTAGAGAGACCGCGGCGTATGGTGGCAGTGAGCTTGCGGCTGCAGGTGCGCGTGAGTTGATGCCGGACTCTACGGCGGCAGAGCTTTTAGCCAGTGCAGTTGGCGGCATGGGCACGGACATAGGCAGCACAGCGATAACTCGTCGCATGGCGGATGACATAGAACCGCCTGACCTGCCGGAGACTGAATCAGCCCGGATGCTGGACGAGCTAGATCGGCCAACATCGCCACAGCCAATTGATCCAAACGCCAAGGGCCATGCACTTCCCCCGGAACTTTTAGTAGAGGGAACTGGCCAAAAAGCAGAAACGCCTGTTGTTCAGAGTTTTACACCAAAAAACAAAGACGCAGTGATCGCCAACATTGACGCCACAATTGCGAGGCATCCTGACGCATTGACCAGTGAACAAAGTTGGAAAGCCACAGAAGCAGAGGCTTTTGGAGGGGATTATTTACCGGCGCCGCCGTCCCAAGCGGTTAAATACAATAACGATCCTTCTCTTCTTGCAGCCAAGCTGGATAGACTGACACCAGAGCTTAAGGCCACTGTTGACGAGGGCTTTGGCTATGTAAATCAAATAAAAAACCTATACAACTCCCAAATGGCTACTCCTGAAATGACCGGAAGGTTGTTTATGTGGGGCATACTTTCTAGGGGTGCCGGCCCGGTTCAGCAAGAAGCCGCGTTCATTGATCTTTTAGACAGGGCCCAGCCGTTTATAGCCAAATCAGCCAGAGGAGAGTTTACCGAAAGTGATCTTTCTGCGTGGGGAGAAATGGTTAAAGAAAGTCTCCCAGAAGGGTCTCCGGCTAGGCAGGTTACAATGAACGCCAACGCCGCAGGTAAACTGCTATATGCGCTTTCGCAGACAGCAGAGGGCACAAACGCTCCAGCATTGACACTGCTCCACAAATCCTTAGCTGATCCTAAAGTTACCGGACCGGAGTTTAGACGACAGTTTTTCCGGCTTACAAATAACCCCGGTATAGACAATAAGGTTGTTTCGTTCATAGGTTTAGTAGGTGGCAAGGACGACATGCTGGTTATGGATCGAATTCAGTCTCGCCATTTGTGGGATGACGGTCGATATGAAGGAAAGAACATCTATGACGGCATAAACAAAGGCGGCTTGAGCAAGATACTGGTAGGACCACGCGGCTTGATGCTGACCGAAATGCTAGAAAATGGCATGGGAGACACAGTAACTCAGGCATACAGGATGATAGGTCGTCCACAAGATGGCTCTATTGGCAGGATGCACTGGGAAACATGGTTGATTGAAGGAAACCAAGGGGTTTCACATAGCACGCTACAAGCAGTTAGAAGCGGAACACCCATTGGTGCAGGCGTAACAGAAGGTAAGCCCGGCACTTTTTCTTCTGGAATGACTTACCGTCAGGCCATTGAGGGCCCCATAGTTGAGTACCCGTTGTCTGACGGCAGTATTGTCCGAATGACGCCTGAACGGCAGAAGGAATTTGAGGCATTTGTAAAAAGCCCAGCGAATGGTATAATACCTAAAGGGTTTAAAGTTACCGAGTCTGTCAGTGGTCCTTGGTATACTAGGCCCGAAGTAGACAGGAGAAAATTAGATGAAGCAGCAAGACAATTCGAGAACGCCAACCCCGATGGAAGCCTTAGATCAGGCGATGTCAGGGATATTCAAGGTAGGGGCACCCTTTCTCAACGAAGAAACGACTTCCTCACAGCCTTCCGCAGAGATGCAATCAACGTCGCAAAATCGACCCGAGGAGTTTCGGGAGGGTCTGATGGACGAAATCTTGGCGAAGCGGCCGGGCCTTACACGAGAGGAGCTGTCGGAACAGATGGACGCGATGGGCTTTTAACTTTCAGCCCTGACCAGAATGCTCTTACACAGTACCAGAGCGCGTCTCTTTCTCTACCTGTAATTAGGCAAGTAGACTCAGCCACCAATGCTGCAGTATATAATGCAGACATGACTCAGGCGATGGCGTCCAATCCGATGGGGGCTCAGGTTGAGATTAAATCTCCAGAAGAGTTGGCGAGCGCTCGATTGTTCCGTACAGAATCAGGCAGCGGGTTTGCCATCAAGCCAGACGGCGACATTGTTGCGGTATTTGCTTCTCCTAACGAGCCTCGTCGGGGCAGCTATGCCATGCTTCAAGCAGCGGTTCAGGCCGGCGGCAAGAAGCTGGACGCCTTTGACACCTATTTACCCGATATATATGAACGTGTAGGCTTCAGGCCCGTGGCCCGTTTGCCATGGAACGATGAGTTTGCGCCGCCTAACTGGGACAAAAACACCTTTAGAAAATACAACAACGGCGAGCCGGATATAATTTTCTTTGTTCATGACCCAGAGTATTTTGGCGGCGCTACGGATGTCCCTGTGGTTACGGACTACGAAGACGCTGTGAGACTTCAGGATGAGGCGCTTAGGGGCAGAGAAGCCGGTCAAGCGCCCGGCGCAGAGCTAAGCCTTGTAGAGTCCATTACACCTGAGCAGCGTGACGCGTGGCGCAATGCCAACAAGGGCGACTTTAGGCAAACACAGACGCCTGAACTTGCTGACGCTGCTCGAGACCTAGACGCTGGAAAAATATCCATAGAGGACTACGCTCAAAAAGTAAAAGAGCTGCGCCCTATCGAACTAATAACCGAAGTCCCCAAGATTTCCTCTTTTGAGGAAATGGCCTATGCGCTTGATAAAAACAAAGTAGAAAAGGGGCTGATTGGTTTAAACAAAGAAATCCCCGATGGCACCCTAGTTGGCTCCCGACTAGATATTCCCGCATATAACAACTACGATACGTGGGTTGTATCCGTCCACGAGGGCACTGGTGTTAGCGGTAAGTCTATGGGCTATGGAAAGGTGGCGGTTCTGGACGACGTCAAGTTTAATAGTAATCCAGACGCCGCACTTGGTGTAGCAACAGGCAAAAAAGACAAAGCACCGTTTGCTAGAATGAACGGCAAGTGGCGCAATATGGACGTAGAAGAGGCCCGTAGTCTTGCGGAGCAGTACCTTAACGACCCAGAGTGGACGCAGGTTGGAATGAACCCCTATCGGCATTCTTTCTTCTACGACAAAAACACAGGGATGCCTGTAGATACAGCAGAACAAGTGATTCAGATAGGACCCTTGGTGCTGGCCAAAAAGGCCACGACACGTCCCTTGAGAAGCCCAGAGCACATGCTTAGGGGGAGCACTGCGGAAAATCCAAAATATTTTAAGCGCGGCGGTAATGTAGAGCGCATGACCAACGATAACCGCAAATACATCTAGGACGACGACATGCCAATAGACAAGGTAGTAAACTTAGCGCCCGTAACTGACATCATTGAGACGATGGAAGAGGATGCGCCGGACATAGAGGTCATCCTTGAAGACGACGGTAGTGCTGTCGTTGAAGTAAGCGAAGAAAACGATGTCGATTTCTACAGCAACCTTGCAGAAGTAATCGACGAAGACGAACTCGGTCAGATTTCTCTGGACCTTTTGGCGTTGTTTGAAGCGGATAAGTCCTCTCGTTCCGATTGGGAAGACATGTATTCAAAAGGAATGGAGCTTCTTGGCCTTAAAATCGAGGACCGGACACGTCCTTTCCGTGGCGCAGCAGGTGCGGTTCACCCAATGCTGACGGAATCTATTGTTCAGTTCCAATCGCAGGCGTTTAAAGAGCTAATGCCGGCCGGAGGTCCTGTTCGTACGCAAACCTTAGGCAAAGAAACGCTAGATAAGGTCCAGCAGGCGTCACGTGTGCAGGATTTTATGAATTACCAGATCACGACGGTGATGAAAGAGTACACGCCGGAGTTCGACCAGCTGCTTTTTTACGTTGGATATGGTGGTTCAGCCTTTAAAAAGGTCTATTACGACGAGCAGCTAGGCCGTATGGTAAGCCGCTTGGTCTTACCAGACGATCTTTATATCCCTTACAACGGCTCCAGCGTCATTTCTGAGTGCCCACGCATTACGCACCGCATCTCTATGGATTCAAACGAGTTCAGAAAGCGCGTTGTGGCCGGCGAATACCTTGATGTAACTGTAGAACCAAGCGAAAACCCGCTTGGTGGGGATCAAATTCGCTATTCTGTGGACAAAATTACCGGTTTGGTTAACACAGGCGAGCCGGAAGAGATATTTTTGCTTGAATTCCAAGTGGATTTGGACATTTTGGGCTTCGAAGACGAGGACGAAAAAGGCAAACCCACCGGAATTAAGCTGCCATACGTAGTAACCATTGATGAAAACAGTGGTCAGGTGGTGAGCGTTCGTCGAAATTGGCTTGAGAACGACGAATACAAGTGCCGACGCGAGTATTTTGTGCATTATGTGTTGGTAGAAGGTCCCGGTTCTTACGGTTTGGGCTTTGTGCACCTGATTGGTGGTCTTTCAAAGACTGCAACTATGGCACTACGCCAACTTTTGGACGCAGGAACACTGGCCAACCTCCCTGCAGGCTTTAAAGCCAAGGGCGCCCGCATTGCAGACGACGATAATCCGATTCAACCGGGCGAATGGCGGGATATTGACGCCGGAGGCGCTGAATTGTCGTCTTCCTTGCTGCCTTTGCCGTATAAAGAGCCTTCTCAGACACTGTTTACCCTTTTAGGCTTCACTGTAGACGCAGGAAGGCGCCTTGCAAGCATAGCTGATATGCAGGTAGGGGATGGAAACCAACAGGCTGCTGTGGGCACCACACTGGCCCTGCTGGAACGTGGCTCTATGGTCATGTCGGCCATACACAAGCGTTTGTATTACGCTCAGACGCAAGAATTTGAAATGTTGGCAGAAGGCTTTGGCCACTACCTGCCTGATGAATACCCCTATGACGTGCCCGGTGCTTCTCGTTGCGTCAAAAAGGCAGACTTTGGCCACATGGTAGCGGTATTGCCGGTTGCCGACCCCAACGTCTTCTCTGCGGCCCAGCGCATCACTCTTGCCCAGACTCAGTTACAGCTGGCACAAAGCGCTCCGCAAATGCACAACATGTACGAGGCGTATTACCGCGTCTATCAGGCCATGAACGTGCGGGACATTGACGGTATTCTTAAGGTTCAGACTAATCAGATGCCGAAGGACCCTGCTAGTGAGAATATGGACGTGGCAGACGGGAAAGAGCTCAAGGCCTTTGCTGGCCAGCAGCACGACGCTCATATCGCTTCTCATTTAATGATGGGGCTATCACCTCTTCTTCAGGCTAATCCTTTGGCTGCGTCAGAACTGCAAAAGCACATCCTGCAGCACATTCGCTTGAAAGCGGAAGAAGCCACTGAGGCCGAGCTGTACATGGAATACGGGGAAGACCCGGACAAGATGATTTCAGAGCTTCAACGCGAGGCAATGATCTCTATTAAGGTCGCCGAGTACATGATTGAAATGAAGTCTCTGCAAGGTCAGCTCTCTGGAGAAGGCCAAGGCGAAGACCCAGTTGTAGCGCTCAAAGCACAGGAGCTTCAGCAGCGCGCGGCTAAGGACCAAGCAGATATTCAGGCCAAGCAACAAAGCCTGCAGGTTGATCAACAACGCATTCAGGCAAACCAGCAAGACAATGCGGCGCGTATACAGGCACAGAAAGAAATCGCAGACCAGCGAGCCGCTGTTGCAAGAGAAAGAATTTATGCCCCTAAACAAGGAGGCCGATAATGCCTTTGAAAAAAGGGTCTAGTCAGAAAACCATCTCTAGTAACATCCGTACAGAAATGAAGGCGGGTAAGCCTAGAGAGCAAGCGATTGCAATCGCTTTAAACACTGCAGGCAAGAGTAAGCCCGTTAAGAAAAAAGCCGGAGGTTCTGTAAAGAAGCCCGCAGTTAGAACCGTTAAGAAGCGAGACGGTAACAGACCCGTTAAGATTTATTAACGCAAGCCTTCCAGACGGTGGCACTAAACCGTTTGCTTACATGGAAACACGACCATGCTTGAGTTCGCTGAAAGCGTACTGAAAGAAGTCAGAAAGCTAAAGACAGATTCAGAAACCATTATTCTTAATGGTTCTATCTCTGACATGGAGCGTTACCGTTTCATGATGGGCCGTCTGGAAGGGATAAAGCTTGTGGATGAAATTATTCGACAACAGTTGAATAAATATTCCGAAGACTAACCAACCAGAGGAGCCTACATGGAACCCGAGAAGAAACTGACCCCGCTCGAAGAAAAGTGGAGAGAAGAGGCTAAGAAGCCTAGAAAAACCACTTTGGACGATGCGTATACCCAAGAGGGAAAAGTAGCAGACGAGGGACTATCCCAGTCTGTTCTTGACCTTATCCCAAAACCCACAGGATGGCGCATAGCCATTCTTCCTTTCCGCGGTGCTAAGACCACTAAAGGCGGCATTGTTCTTGCTCCTGAAACGCAGAAACAGACCCAGTTAGCTACTAACGTCGGCTATGTTCTGAAGATGGGCGAACTTGCGTATGCAGACGAGTCTAAGTTCCCATACGGAGCGTGGTGCAAGGAAGGGGATTGGGTAATCTTTGGCCGGTACGCCGGTTCTCGGATTCAGATAGACGGCGGCGAGATTCGTCTACTCAATGACGATGAAATCTTGGGGATAGTAAATGACCCCGAAGATATTCTACACATGTAAGGAGACGTTTAATGAGTGATCCAATGAACGAAGAACTAGATTTTAATGTTGGTGAAGACGAACAGGAAGCCACCGTTGAAATGAACGAAGACGGCTCCGATGCTAAGTTATCGGTCGAAGAACCCCCTGCTGTTGAACAGGGGAAAAAAGCGGGCCCTGCTGAAGAAGAGCTAGACGACTATTCGGGTAAAGTTAAAAAACGAATAGACAAACTTACTGCGCGATTAAGAGAAACACAGCGCCGTGAAGAAGCGGCCCTTGAATACGCTAAAAATGTACAGCAACAGAATCAAAAATTAGAGCAGGTATTCCAACAGACTGATACTCAACGGTTGGAAGAAATGCAAAATCGTGTAGGAACGCAGATGATGGCGTTAAAACACGTGATAAAGAAGGCCAGAGAAGAGGGGGACATAGACACTGAAACGGAAGCGCAACAGCGCTTAACGACAATGGTTATGGAGCAGCAAAGGCTAAACGCTACTACGAATGATCGTAAGCGACAAGCTGCAAATCCTCGGCAGGTAGAGCAGCCTGAAATTTTCCGCAAAAGGCAGCCGGAGCCGGATATACGGGCAGAAGAGTGGGCAGAGCAGAATCCTTGGTTTGGCACAAATACGGTGATGACCCATACAGTCAGGGGAATCCACATGGATTTGGTTCAAAAAGAAGGGTTTGACCCCAAGCTCCGACGAAGTACTATAGTGAGATAGATCGTAGGATGAGCCGAATATTTCCTAGTGAATACGGTACTGAGCCTACGCAACAAAACAACAGGACTAACCGACCCGTGCAAACGGTAGCTCCTGCAACCCGATCTTCGGGAGTAAACAACTCAGCACGCCGCTCTGTTCGGTTGACTCCGAGTCAGGTAGCCATAGCAAAGAAACTTGGGGTTCCACTTGAAGAATACGCAAAATACGTGAAGGAGTAACACATGAGTAACGAAAGCAACGTGCCAAAACTTAATCGCAGTGACCGCGGAACTGAAAGCCGTGAGAAAACTGCGCGCCGTAAGCCTTGGGCTCCTCCTTCTCGATTGGATGCTCCTCCTGCTAAAGATGGTTATCGACATCGTTGGATTAGAGCAGAGTCTGGTGGTCAGGATGATCGTATTAACGTAGCAGGCAAACTCCGAGAGGGGTATGAGCTAGTTAGAGCGGACGAATATCCTGACTATGAGACAACCTCTGCTGACGATGGTAAGCATGCAGGCGTAGTGAGCGTAGGCTCGCTAGTATTAGCCCGCATACCTGAGGAAACAGCAGAAGAGCGTCGTGCGTACTATTCTT
>LSRR01000702.1_pt1 | contig 15349 bp, 13 predicted proteins | sample 1162981 | NCBI WGS metagenome assembly LSRR01 (sample SAMN03256433, study PRJNA305521) | marine metagenome | biome: Estuarine; feature: Estuary; material: Brackish water; isolation source: iron chloride precipitation of viral particles from surface water samples | place: USA: Chesapeake Bay ... | reverse complement strand
TTCCTTGTCAATCTGGTCAGCTGGACCTGCAACCAGCGCATTGAGCACGGAAGCCGAGCAATTGTTACAAGAAACGCCTGTATCACCATTTCGCGCAAATTCCCGTGTTGGCGTTCAATATGCCATGATGCGCGCGCTCGATGGTGCTACGACACGCGACATCATGAACGCGACAGGATGTAGTGAACAGCGCGTTCGCGCCGCAGTGTCAGAAATCCGCGCCCGTGTTGGTGACGCCGCAGTCGTCACACACACACAACAGGCAAACGGCGGACGCTATGGTGACGGCACGGACCTGACACGCTACGAAGTGTTGCAAACATTCGAGACACAATCGACAGGCGCAACGCTAATGCCAGAAAACAGACGTGGCATGCCCAGCATTTGGGCTGGGCTGTCAGACGATCTGTTCGAATTCTGGCAGGATCGCATAATATCGCTCCGATAAATCGGAGCACAGCCACGGACAGCCCCGCCTAGTGCGGGGTTTTTCTTTTTCCAAGGTACCCTATGCAAGCCGAACAATTGTTCTAGAAACGGGGGATATAGGGGCTGTATCCCCCCCCTTTTTTTGGTTTGTATCAGGCAACACTCTACACTAAGTTCCCCACCTACAGCCACCTGAAAAAAGGTTTCAGGTACCCTACGGCTTGACAAGGTACCCTAGACGGTCCCATAAAGTACCACATGCTAGTATAAGGAGAGAGCATATGGCTACTTTTTGTAATTTTGTTGTTCGTCGTTTTGGGGGAATGTCTGAGCAGATTTGCATAAACCTAGATAAAGTTGCTTATTTTGTAAAATCTGAGAAAGATGATGCGGTCTGTATGGTCTTGAGTGTTCGTGACGAAGATGGAGAGCCTATATTTTTTGATGTATTTGGTGATTTCGATGACATTTTTAAAAAGATAAAGCCCTGCCATGTACTTAATCAATATGTGAGGTTTGGTCAGATGCCGACATTTAGGTTGAGGTACTGTGATATTTGTGAGTTTGACGGTCAGACTGCTGGGGAGGTTGTTCCGATATTGCAGGATCGTCATGTTTTAGGTGGTGAGCCGGAGCCTAAGTTTTTGCGCAGGTTGGCGGCTGAGATGTGTGAGTGGAGTGGTGATCATTATTGCTTTACGGATCGTAATTTATTGGCGCGTAGCATGATTAGGAATGGAATGTTGGAGATTATTGATTAAATTTAGTGTAGCTGTTAGGATGCGAAAAACCGTTTGGGAATTTTTGCATGGCAGAGCCGCTTTCTTTTGACGATTATTTTGCGCAGAATCCTTTTCGTTCTACGAATGAGTATCGTGAGAGCGTTGAGTATGGTGGTCAGATGCGTGATCCGGCGGCGGTTGATGTTTACAAGGATTATTTGTCTGGTTTTGGTGGGGATTCTGGTTCTACTGGTTTGTCTGGTGTTTCTTCGTCTGGTTATTCTAATTCATTTGGTGGTCTTGGTTCTTTTTTATCTAGTTTTCTTATGTCGCGCTCATTTTCTCCGTATGGTGGTGGTTATTCACCGTATGGTGGTGGTTATGGTGGGATGTACGGTGGTGGATATGGGATGTCGCCGTTTATGGGATTTGGTGGATATTCGCCGTATTATTCGCCATTTGGTGGTTCTTCGTATGGGAGCCGTGGTTTAATGGGCCTTGGATTAGGTTCTTATGGCATGGGCTATAGTCCATATGGTATGGGTTATGGTTCTATTTATTCTATGATGCCGTATGGTTTGGGTGGTTATGTGCCTCAATCGTATGGTAGTGGTTCACAATCGCAGGGGTCTGCGCCAGTTTAGGAGATACAATTATGCCTGTACCAGTTAAGACTGGGTTTACACCCCCGCCGATGCCCGGAATGCCTGCGCCTATGGCTCCTATGGGGGGCATGCCACCGATGGGTGGAGGTATGCCGCCAGCGCCTGCCCCTGCGCCGAATCCGTTTATGCCGATGCCGCCAGCGCCTTTAGCTGGTCCACAGGTTCCGCCGCCTATGCCGATGCAGCCTGTTCAGGGTCAGGGTCAGCAGATGGTGGGATCGAATGCGGGTCGTCGTCGGAGGTTTGGCGATGCGTTAGAGGGTATGTTGGGTCGTAATCAGGGGATTGGTGCGGCGGTTCCGCAGCAGCGACCTTTGCCTATGCCTCAGATGATGCCACGGCAGCAGATGGTTGCGCCCGGAACGCCGATGATGCGGACGCCGAGTCCCCGTCCTATGGAGATGGGTGGAGAGGTTGACATATTTGGTTATGAGCATGGTGGTCCTGCGGGTTATCCGCCTATTCAGCATTTTGAGAATGGTGCGGAGGTTAGGAAATATGATAATGTTTTTGGTTATGGTCAAGCCCCAGAGGGTCAGTATTATGTTAAGCGTGATATAACTTATAGTCCTATCGATATTTTAAATTTCATAGAGAACAATCCTGATGGTTATAATCCTGATCTTGATTTGTTCCGTGATGGTAAGATTAATTTTACTGATCTTCAAATGGCGCGTGGCAACGTTAGTAGTGAACTGGCATACGACCCTGCGACTAAGACTTTCCTTCAGGAGAGTGATTATCTTCCTGCGGATATTCTTCAATATAGAGATCTTTTAAGCAACCCTGAATACAAGGCTCTTTCTGACAGGGAATGGGATTTTGTTAGCGGCAAGGATGCGTCTGGGAATATTCGTTTTCCCGGTGGGTTAGCGGGTCTTGGTTCTAAGCTTGATGATTATGCGAGTTCGCTTGGTATATCAAGGGATCAACTTGGAGAATATGAGCCGGGATATTGGAAGGAAGATGTTTTAATAAACATGAATCTTGATAAGTATATTCAAGATAAGATGAGTGATTTGGGTTATAACTATGCGCTTGAAGAATTGCCGGATACTTTTGATTATCAGCTAGACGGCATTAGCTCTCCTCGCTATTCTGGTAGATTTTCGCAGCTTTATTATGACGATCAAAAGTATGATCCTGTTACCAAGAGTTTTGTTCCGATATATAAGGAGGGTGGTAGTAAATATGATGTCAAGGCGGCTGCGGCACTTAGAGATAGTTTAAGAGAACAGTTCGAGCAAGATCTTTATAATTATAGGGATGCTCTTTTTAATTACGGTAATTTTAGTGCGGCTACAGAGGCCAAGGAGAGTTTAAGGGAAGAGTTAGAGGATCTTTATCAGCAAAAGAAACAAGAGTATTTAGATAATTATGGCTTATCTGGTTCGGGTTTTGATCTTCGTTATTATGAGCCTGAATACGATCCAGCTACTCAATATTTAACTGGGGATGATATTTCTGGTTTTAATGTTTTGTACACAAAGCCTGATTATGATCCAAATACGCAGTATTTGACTGGCAATGAATATGAAGGTTTTCAGGTTGTAGACATTCCTGTTGAGACGATTACTGACACGGTTACTGTTGATAATACTCCCGCGCAACCTGCATACGATCCTAATACTCAAAAGCTTGTTTGGGATGCGGCGACTGGCTCTTGGGTTGTTGAGGATATTGTTACTGGTCCTGTAATTCCTGAGTATGATCCAACGTATCAGGAGCTTATTTATGATCCTGCGACTAACACTTATAGTGTTAGGGACATTATGCCTGTTGAGCCTGTTGCGACGATCACTGGAAGTGAGAGTGGTGCTAGTTCTGCGTCTAATGTAGCGACTGTTTCTGATGATGGTATTATAACGCCTATTGAAATGGGTAATTTTGGCACTGGGACTTACACGGCGGCTCCGGTTGCTCCTGCTGAAGTTAATCCGATTGATTATACTCAGTTTACTGGGAATGTTGGATCAACGACTGGTGGTTATGCTGTTGTTGATGACACTGGTACAGTTACTCCGGGCACATATGATCAAGCTGCATTATTTGGTCCTAGAGTAACTATTCCGCAGAGTGTATCGCAGTATCAGACGAGTGACGTTGTGGATAATTCTGGCAATGTTGTTCGTCAATTGACGACGAATTATGGGCCTGAGATGGTTGCTGTAAGTCCGATTGGTGTAAGTAAGTTACCTGCGCGACCTGTTGAGGTTGATATTTTTGATTGGCTGAGTACGCCAACATATGGGACGTTGTATTCTAGTTTGTATTCTGATGAAGCTGCAGGGATGCGCTATGGAGGAGAGGTACCTGTCCCTTTTATGGGCGGCGGTTCGGTTCCTCGCCAGACTGATATATCTGGTCAGCCGCATATGTTGGCGTATATTAATCAAGATGAAGAGGCTTTGCTTCGCAGCTTTGGTGGTTCTGGGATTTCTGGACCCGGTGGTATTCCGAGTTATCCGCCACAGGGTTTAGTTGATGCGCAAGGTGGTTCAGCAAGAGGTGGTTGGGGCGGTTCTCAAGGGTTTGGTAACGGCCCTTCTGGCATTGGTCCTTCTGGATATGTGAGTTTAGATGCGATAGCTGCGGCGGCGACTGCTAACGACGATGATTCTGGCGGAAAGCAAAGCAAATCAGGCTCTGTAAACACGAGTGCGAAGGACGCTGATCTTTCTGTTGGTGGTTCTGACAAGACTGTAACTGCGGATCAGTTATCGTCTGGTGTGGGTACGACCACGTATGATACTGATGATGGCGGCAGTGTTACAGTTGCGACTGGTTCTGACATTGATGCGATTTTGAGTGCTGCTTCTAGCGATGGCGGCGTTTCGTCTGTCATAGATGTTATTGCGCCAGAATCTGTTTATGATCCGCCTGCTCCTGCATATACGGATCGCCGTGGCAATCAATTTCCGACACAAGCAGAGGCGGATGCATCGGATCGTGCGTTTGCTGCGCAGTTGGCTTTGTATGCCTCTGGTAAAGAGGGTTTCAGCCGCTTTGCTGGTCAAGCTCGTGATTTAGGTATTTTCGACACTTCAGAAGAGGCGAATCGAGTCGCTGCGAGTGCTTATCCAGCGTTTCTTGAGAATTACAACGAAGGTCGTGAGATTAACATTTTTGACCCTGCGCCTTTTACTTACACCAACATTAGTGGCATTGGCGGTGATACTACAGGCGGTGGTTTAGGTATTACACCTGCGTCAGTTGTTGATCCTAGCGTTTCGCCTACTGAGGATGCTATGGGTGCATTTCTAAAAGGACAAAACGTGCTTGAAGGTCAGCCAGTTATTAGCTTGGACACGCCAGTATCGGTTGACCCTGATGCGGGTGATCCAAGAGGAAATCAGATTGTTTCGCCTACTGGTACGGGCATTGGCCTTCAGTCTGACTTACAGCGTGGTTTGGGTGCTACTCCTTCTCAACAGTTTTTGGATATTAACGATCCTATACCCGGAGAATTAAGCGGAGTTGTTTATTCTGCATTGGAAAATCTTTCTTTAGATGACAAGGAATATTTAGGTGAGTTGGAGGGTGACTATGTTGTAATGAAAGATGGTAATATCTTGTCTACTGCCAGTGGTGATCTTGATTATACTCTAAATGAACTAGGTAGAACTCGTGACGATATATTGTTTATGGGAACAAAGGCGCAGGAGAAATTTGGCCCAGAAGCGCAACAATTTACAGGTGCAATAGATGAAGTTCAACCAGTTATAGACAGCACTGTTAAAGAAATTTATACGGGTAATTTGTCGGATGACCAACGACAAGCTTATTTAAATTCTTTAAATATGACGCCTGAAGAAATAGCGGCGATTGCTGATTGGCAAAATAAGGTTTATACGGGTACAGACAGCGTTGTGCCTTTTCCTGAAGCCAGTGCCCAAATAAAAGATTACTTAGAAAAATCTGGTTTAAACTTGCCCGATCAGCGTGATCCGGGGTCTTTGAATGCAGGAGAGGCGGCTCTTATTCAAGAGGTATTAGGGCGTCTTACATTTGATGAAAATGGTAAGCTCGTTGCTAAAGATCCAAATTTCATTGAAAAAGTTTTAGGTCAGATTGGGAAAAATCTTACTTTGGGTATGCTCGATATTAATCAAATGGACAAGGATCAGGTTCAAGCGCTTTTTGATGCGTATAAGGAAACTGGTCAGTTTGCTTATGATGACTCTAATCAAGTAGTTGGGGTTATAGATGCTGATGGTAATGTTGTTTCGTATGGACCGGGTTATGAAATGACAGAATCTGGTGTAAATCGTATAGATGACGCTGATATTTTTGGGGAAGGTGATGCTGGAGCAGCAAAGAACTATACAATGGGTTCAGATGGCGCGATAGTCTGTAACGATGAGGGTTATGTTTACAACTCTGAGACAGACATGTGTGAGCCACCTGCGGAAGAAGAGAAGTCTGATACAGTTTCATCTCCGATTTTACCAATAGAGCCATATCGTACTTTTGAAGACATTATGGCGAGTATTACAACGCCTGCGCCTACGATTGCTCCGATTTCTACAAATATCCGTCCTATGCAGGCAGGTGGCATGGCGGGTTTGAATCGCGCTGCGGATAATTTTTTAAAGGCTCTAGCGGGGTAGTTTTATGAATCCTTATCAGCAAATGGCGTCTACTATGTCACAGGCTGGCATTGGGGGTGTTGGCGGTAAGCCTATGACTGCTGGGGCGCAAAGAATTCAGGATATGTTTAAGGAGTCTCGAAGAGAACGTAATAACAAAGCCAAAAGTTTACCTGATTATGCACCTCCTACTGTTTCTTCATCTGAAGAAATGTCTCAGGGGATTGTTGGAGCCTTAGACCCTTTAACTGCATATGGTAGTAGGAGCAGTGATCCTAGAGTATTTTTAGAAGATCCTGTACTTCAAGAAACTGGTGGTCCCAGATTTTCACCGATAACTGGGCAGATATATACGTCTGATCCTATGAGTTCTGCTGTTGATGGTTTAATTGACGATCATGAGTATCGTCACTTAGCCTTAAATGAACTTCGTAATGTTATGGGGCAAAGAAATCCTGCTGAAAATATTTATAAATATGGTCAGCCTATGATGGATGCTGTTAATAATGTTTTAAATTTTAGTGGTTCTTCAAATCAATACCTGAAGAATCCTATATTAGAAGAAAAGTTTGTGGAACTTTTTGACCCTGTTGCTTTAGATGAAGGTCCATATGGAAAAAGTCATTTAAGTAGCACTCAAGACCCTCTTAATTTTCTTGCAATGATTAATGAGGACGCTGGCGCTTCTCAACTTCAAAGCCCAGAATTGCGCAATGCAGTTCAAGATGTTTTTGCTGGCAGAATGTCAATGGATGATTTTTTAAGTCTTCCACAAGTTCAAGGAGTTGGTGAAATTATTGATGAAAATACGGGTAATTTTAGACAACAATTTTTAGAGACTATTAATGACCCAAGGCAGATAATGCCAGTTATGCAAAATTTGGGTACTTTTCTTAATAGACTTCCTGCGCCTCGTGCTGCGACTGGAGAAATCAGACCGGAATTTAGTAATGCGGAGCGTCTTTTAAATTATTACAAAAGTCAGACTGGAGAAGGGTATTCTTCGCAGAGAAACCCGTACAAGTCTGAAGAAGAAAAAGAGCGTGTAGGTCAAATGCTTTTTAATATGAAGGACCGATTGGGATTTGAAATTGGTAGGCATGAAGTTAATCCTAAACAATTTGAAGAACTTATGTTTCCCAAAGCGACAGACAACGATCTTTTGAAGGGCATAGGGTCTTTAAATTCACGTAGCATGCAAGTGAGAGAAACGCCGCTAGACATTCAAGACACTATAGATTTTTTAAACAGAAAAAGATTTTTTGAAATAAAGGATTCTCTTTCTAAACGCTTTGAAGGTTCGCAATTAGAATATCTTTTGGACAAGCAGGCCAAGGAATTAAACATTGAACGACCTGACAAATGATTTTTCTAAATATCTTACGGATGAGGAGTTAGCCAAAGTTGCTCCCATGTTGGAGCGGCTTAAAACGTTAGACGATAGATCTGAAAAGCACGATAATTTTATGAGTTTTGTGAAGCATGTTTGGCCTCAGTTTATTGAGGGCAGGCATCACAAGATTTACGCTCAAAAGCTGCAAGATGTGGCGGATGGTAAGTTAAAGCGGTTGATTGTAAATATGCCGCCGCGTCATACGAAATCTGAGTTTGCGAGTTATTTGTTTCCCACTTGGTTGATGGGTAGAAGGCCCGACTTGAAGATTATTCAGGCAACTCACACGGCTGAGTTGGCTGTTGGCTTTGGTCGGAAGGTTAAGAACTTAATTGATAGCGAGGAGTTTCGAGATGTCTTCCCTAATGTCAGTCTTGCGTCGGACGCTAAAGCGAGTGGTCGATGGAGTACGAACGGTGGCGGCGAGTATTATGCGGTGGGTGTCGGTGGCGCTCTCGCGGGGCGCGGCGCTGACCTTGCGATTATCGACGATCCTGTCTCCGAACAAGACGCGCTGAGTGTTACTGCGCTAGATAATATCTACGAGTGGTACACCTCTGGGCCACGGCAGCGTTTACAGCCGGGTGGTGCGATTATTATTGTGATGACCCGTTGGTCGATTCGTGATCTGACGGCAAAGGTTTTGCAGAAGCAGAGCGAGAAGGGTGCTGATAAGTGGGAAGTTGTGGAATTTCCTGCAATTATGCCTAAAGGTGGCCCACTCTGGCCTGAGTTTTGGTCGTTAAAGGAGCTTGAAGGCGTTAAAGCCTCTATTCCTGTGGCTAAATGGAATGCCCAGTATATGCAGAATCCGACTGCAGAAGAGGGCGCTATTGTTAAGAGAGAGTGGTGGAATTTATGGGAGAAAGATGATCCTCCACCATGTAGCTACATCATTCAGTCTTATGATACTGCGTTTAGTAAGAGTGATAGGGCTGACTACTCTGCGATAACGACTTGGGGTATTTTTCACCACAATGAAACTGGAGAGGATCATATTATTTTGCTTGATGCTGTTAGGGGCAGGTGGGAGTTTCCTGAGTTAAAGCAGGCTGCACATGATTTATGGCAAGAGTTTGATCCAGACATGATATTGATTGAACAAAAGGGTTCTGGGATGCCGTTGACGCAAGAGTTAAGGCGTATGGGTATTCCTGTAACGCCGTTTACTCCGGGTCGTGGTGCGGATAAGTTTACGCGAATGCATGCGTGTGCGCCTGTATTTGAAAGTGGCATGGTATGGGCACCTGAGACTAATTTTGCTGACGAAGTTATGGAAGAGTGTGCATCTTTTCCGAATGGTGAACATGATGACTTGGCGGATTCGATGACTCAGGCTATACTGCGTTTTAGGCAAGGTGGTTTTATTACCACTCCAACTGACTATGACGATGACGATGAGTTTCGTTTTAGAAGAAAGAGAGAGTATTACTGATGGCAGATAAGGTTGATAAAATTCTTCGTGCTTTTGGCGAAGGTTCTGACATGTCTGTAGCTGCTTTACTTCGTATGCTTCAAGGAGCAGGTGGTGGAATGGGCACTGGTGCTGCACGAGCAGCCCGAAAAGCAGCGGGTATGGACCCTCGTGGTTATGGGAAAGCCAGAACAAGTCGTGAACTAAATAAAATGGGCGTTTCAAAAGACATTATTGATATGTTGGAAGGTCGTGGCCCCCGCAGAAAAGCTCCGCTTCAGGCTTTAGGATTTAAAGAAGGTGGCGCAGTTCGCAAGAAGAAACCCAAGAATGGTTGCGTCATGAAGGGACGCGGCGGTAGCTACAAAGGACAGAAATGATGGCTGAACGTAAAAAGATTAAACTAAAGAAAACTCGTGGTGGTGCGCAGCAATATGAACGCTCTAAAGGTGATTTTGGTCGCCATGCTGATAATTTGTTTTATAAATTTATGGCAAATTCTTCAGGCGACCCTGATGCTTTGGAAAAAGAAAGCATGTTAAGGGCTGGCGAGTATGGTGCTAGTAACTATGACGAAGATGCTGAACTTGAGAAATTGCTTTCGGGTTTTGCGAAAGAAGGGGCCAGCAAAAGAAGAAATAGGCCAGTAGAGAAGGCCAAAGGTGGCGCGGTTAAAAAATACATGGGTGGCGGCAAGGTTCGCGGCTATGGTCATGGCGGAAGTGTTTGCCGTGGTGGTGGCGCAGCCGTATCAGGTACAAAGTTTTCTGGGGTAAAGTAATGGCTAAAATCGTTATCAACATTGATATGGATGAGCTTAGATCTGGTATCAACCAAGTTGTTGATGACGATATGTATGAGGCGGAAGAGGAGTTTGTTTGTCCTCTTTCGACTCAAGACGCAGATTTAAACGACAAAAATCGTGAGCATGCCATACAGGAGTATGCTTACGGTCACTCTGTGAAGAATTGGGAAAAAAAGAAAGAAATCTGCGGAACCTGTGAATATTACAACATTCGCTCCAAGATGCTTGATTGCATTGAGAATGGCATTGGAATGAATGAGGGTGATGAGGTTGGGTATTGCACCAAACTGGATTTCACCTGCATGGCTGAAAATGTTTGTAATGCTTGGGAAAAAGGTGGTCCTATGACGGACTTTGATGATATTGATGAGATGGAGCCTTTAGAGGGCGGATCGAAGGATATCTTTTAATGAAGTTGGGGCGAGGGATATCCGATGGGACTCCTCCCTGCCCATTGGTGCAGACGCTTCCGTTGCGTAACTGCTCTGTGATGGTTGAGCGCCCTTCGCTCCAACACTTGAAAAGGAAATAAAATGGCTATTGAACGCGATGTAGGCCCGGGTGGAATGATGAACGGTCAAATGCCAATTCAGGGTGAGGACGTTTTAGTAGAGCAGTTGGGTCAATCTCCGGGTGTTTATGAGTTTGATGACGGATCTGCCATTGTTGGTGAATACACCGAAATGGAAGAAACTCAAGCGATTGAGTTTAATTCTAATTTGGCAGAATTTATGGATGATAGTGATCTTGGTCAAATTTCATCTACATTGACTGGCGATATTGAAGATGACTTTTCATCTCGCCAAGATTGGGAAGATACTTACAAAAAAGGTCTAGAGTTTTTAGGCATGCAATATGAAGAGCGTGTTGAGCCATTTGAGGGTTCATCTGGCGTTATTCACCCGTTGCTTGCTGAGAGTGTAACGCAGTTTCAAGCGCAAGCATATCGTGAGATGTTGCCTGCAAGTGGACCTATTAGGACGCAAGTTATTGGTGCGCAAACTGAAATGCTGACAAAGCAGGCGGAGCGTGTCAAAGACTATATGAACTATATGATTACTTACGAAATGGAAGAGTATGATCCTGAAATGGATCAAATGCTATTCTATCTTCCGGTTATTGGTTCTACGTTTAAGAAAGTTTACTTTGATCCGCTTAAAGGTCGTGCTGTAAGCCAGTTTGTTCATGCTGAAGATTTAGTTGTGCCATATGGCGTTACTGATTTGGCATCAAGTCCACGTATTACGCATGTTATTAAGATGGATTCGAATGAAGTTCGTAAGTTGCAGCTTGCGGGTTTCTACCGTGACGTTGATTTACCTGCGAATGGTGAATCCGGCGAAGATATGAATGAAGTTCAAGAAACAATTAATGAACTTCAAGGCGTACATCCCAGCAATGCGTCTGTAGAGTTAACTTTATACGAAATTCATACAGATTTAGATTTGCCCGGATTTGAAGATATGGACAGGGAAGGTCAACCTAGTGGCTTGAAGCTTCCTTATATCGTAACGCTCATTGAGGATACGGGTCAGATCCTTTCAATTCGTCGTAACTATGAAGAAACAGACCCTATGATGAAGCGAAAGCAATATTTCGTTCATTATAAGTTTTTACCGGGCCTTGGTTTTTACGGCTTTGGCTTGACGCACATGATCGGTGGGCTGGCACAAGCTTCTACGTCTATTCTGCGCCAACTCATTGATGCGGGTACGCTCTCCAACTTGCCTGCGGGTTTCAAGGCTCGTGGAGCGCGTATCCGCGATGAAGAAAGTGCCATTCAGCCGGGTGAGTTCCGCGACATAGATGTTGCAGGAACGGATATCAGAAGCTCTTTGATGCCTCTTCCCTTCAAAGAGCCTTCTGGTACCCTTTACAATCTTCTAGGCACTCTTGTGGACGCAGGACGCCGCTTTGCGGCTATGGCTGACATGAAGATTGGTGAGATGGGCGGAGAAACGCCTGTTGGCACCACAATGGCGATTATGGAGCGTGGCACTAAGGTAATGTCTGCGATTCATAAGCGCATGCATTATTCTCAAAAAATCGAGTTTAAACTTCTGGCGAAAGTGTTTTCTGAAACAATTCAGATGTATCCTTATATGCCGTCCACAGAGTTTGGACCCGAAGTTTTTGCGCAAGATTTTGATGCACGAGTTGATGTACTTCCTGTTAGTGACCCCAACATCTTCTCTATGGCCCAGCGCATTGCTCTTGCGCAAACCCAATTGCAACTTGTTCAATCTAACCCGCAAATTCACGGTGGGCCTCAAGGATTGTACCAAGCGTATCGCAAAATGTATGAAGCCCTTGGCGTTAATAACATTGATGCGATCTTACCCCCACCGCCACAGCCGATGCCTATGAATGCCGCTATGGAAAACAAGATTGCTCTGACGGGCGGTATGCCACAGGCATTCCCACAGCAAGACCATAAGGCACATATTGAAACGCACTTAGCAATTATGTCTACGCCTGTTGTTCAAATGAATCCACAAGCTATGGCAACGCTTCAAGGGCATATTCAAGAACATATTGGTATGCTGGCAGAGGCGCAAGCACAGCAGATCGTTATGGAGCAAGCGGGACCGGAGGTTCAGCAAAATCCAGAGGCTATGCAGATGCTACAGCCTGCGATAGAGCGTCAAGCAGCTATGCTGATTGCAGACCTTACAGAAGAATTTACGCAATCTGTTGAGCCAATGCCACAGGGTGAAGATCCGCTCGTTACGATTAGGCAGCAAGAACTACAACTAAAAGCAGCAGACATGCAGCGTAAGTCTTCAGAGTTTGATGCAAAACAAGAGCTTGAGCGTGAGCGCGAAATGATGGATGCGCGATTGGCTGAAGAACGTCTAAGGCTGCAACAGGATGCTTTAGAAGACAAAACACGAGTCGCAGAAGATAGAATCCAAACCCAACGTGATATTGCGGCTCTTAACGCAAGAATGAAGGGAAATAGACAATGACCAGTAGTTTACGCGCCAAAATGGTGCAAGTCATAAAGGAGGAGAAAATTGCCGCTCGTGAAAGGGAAGAGTCAGCAAACGATAAGCTCCAACATCAGCAAGCTAGTGTCGGAGGGGTATCCGCAAAAGCAAGCAGTAGCGATAGCACTGGCGGAGTCGAGAAAGTCAGGGCGCGGACGGCGAAAGGCCACTTCGTCAAAGACGACCCCAACACCCCAGAAAACGAAGCGTGGGTCGAAAAGCCCAAAAAAGCCCCTGCAAAGAAAAAAGCTCCAGCCAAAAAGAAAGCCAGTAAAAAAAGCTGACGGTGGGGTGATTAGCAGGTTTAGCAGAATCGCTAGACCCCAGAGATTTGAGGGTATTTTCTAAACCTGTGGGATAAATACTTGTGTTTCCCGATAGATCGTATAAAGTTCTAGTGGGAGACACACATGGACGCACTACATCTAGCTGAATACCTCTACAATAAGTTACGTCAACGACGTGAAGACATACAGGTGTCTTTGGGTACGGGTAATATTGGCTCTTTTGAGGAGTACAGGTTTGCCGTTGGGCAAATTAAAGGCTTGACGTTCATGGAAGATGAAATCCGATCAGCAATGAAATCTATTGAGTACGCAGATGACTAAAAAACTATACGTGCCAGAGCATGTGGCACGAAAAGCAAATAAACCAGCAGGTATGGAAGATCTTCCAAAGCCTGTAAAAACAGCTTTTGGAAAAGATGCACCTGAAAGCAAAAATGAAAATGACCCATCGCAAATGGAAACTTCGGCATTAGAGCGATTACCGCAGCCTACTGGGTATAGAATGCTTATTATACCATATTATCCAAGTGAAAAAACTAAGGGCGGTGTATATGTTCCAGACGCGGTTCGTGATCGTGAGGCGTTTGCCACAGTCGCGGCGTATGTTGTTAAACTAGGGCCAGACGCATACCAAGACTCCCAAAAATTCCCAACAGGACCGTGGTGTTCTGAAAAAGATTGGGTTCTTATAGGACGTTATGCTGGAAATAGGTTTAAAGTGGAAGGACTTGAGGTTCGTATTATAAATGACGATAATATTATAGCCACGATCCTTGACCCGAAAGACATTTCATATGTATAGTGCAAACAAAGGAGACAGGTTTCATGCAGGCTGAAGCTGAAGATCAAGAATTTGAAGAAACAACATCTGTAGAGTTTGATGATGACTCTGATGAGTTTTCTGGTTCTGAAGCGTATATTGGTAATGCTGTAGACGTTACCGATGAGGTTAAAGAAACCCGAACAAATGTTCGTAATGATTACGACGATGATGAAGAACTAGACGAATATAGTGAAAATGTTCAGCGCCGTATTCGAAAATTAACTGCGCAACGCAGACAGGCAGAAGAAGAAGCTGCAGCCGCAGTTCAGTACATTCGGCAGGTTCAAGCGCAAAATGAAGAATATAAAAATCGTTTATCGACTGTTAACACTGGTTATATGTCTGAATATGAGGGTCGTATTTCTTCTCAAGAGGCTCAAGCAAAACGTGCTTTAGCAGAAGCATATGAAGCTGGGGATTATGATAAAGTAGCAGATGCTCAACAGGCAATTTCTCAAATTGCTATTGAAAAAGAACGCATTCGCGTTCAAAAGCAAAGATCTCAAGCTGCAGCACAGCAAGCGCAAGCACAAGCGCAAGCACAAATGAGACAACAACGGCAGCCAAGGCCGCAACCACAGCAACAAGATCCTAAATTGGCTAATTGGTTAAAAAAGAACAAATGGTTTCAAGAAGATAAAATTATGCAAGGTGCGGCTCGTGCTATTCACGAAACGCTCGTTGCTGAAGAGGGTTATGATCCGACTTCAGATGAATATTACGCGGAGATTGATAAGCGTATGCGTAAAGAAATGCCTCATAAGTTTCAGGGTGACAAGAAAAGCGTCCAGTCTGTCACACCTGCAGGGAGCGGAAATCGTTCCTTAAAAAGCGGACGGAAAAAGCAAGTGGAGCTTAATGCTGGTCAAGTGCGCTTGGCTAAAAGATTAGGTGTTCCCTTGGATAAATACGCTGCTCAAGTAGCGAAACTTGAAAATCGGAGAGACTAACATGGTTGACCGTACTTCACGCGAAACACAAACGCGGGAGCGCCAAGAGCGCAGAGTTTGGAGGCCCGGTACGGCCTTGGAAGCGCCGGAACCCCCTTTGGGGTACAAACATCGCTGGATTCGTGAATCTGTGATGGAATTTGACGATAAAACTAACGTCCATAAGCGGCGGCAAGAAGGATATGATCTCGTTCGTGCAGAGGAATATCCAGATTATGCAGGTCCAGTTGTTGACGAGGGGCGAAACGCAGGCATCATTGGTGTTGGCGGTCTAGTACTTGC
>LSRR01000212.1_pt1 | contig 15450 bp, 22 predicted proteins | sample 1162981 | NCBI WGS metagenome assembly LSRR01 (sample SAMN03256433, study PRJNA305521) | marine metagenome | biome: Estuarine; feature: Estuary; material: Brackish water; isolation source: iron chloride precipitation of viral particles from surface water samples | place: USA: Chesapeake Bay ... | reverse complement strand
AGACGGATTACCGCCACTATTTCGTCTCACTTTTTTCTCCTTCTAAGGGTTTCACATTCCGTGGTTTACCTTTAGAAGGTTGACCAAGTTTAACCTTCTGGCGTATTCTACTACGTTTTTCAGCAGAAGTTAACTCTGATGCGGTTTTAGGAGTTTTTTCACTAATGCGTTTGGAGGGGCGGCAATATGGAGTACCCCGTTTTTCATCCTTGCTACGCCCACACGCCTTACCCGTCCTGACGTCTTTCCACTCCTCTTTGAACCACCTCTTGAGTGCCGCACCTTTTTTGCTCTTTCTGACAGCCATTACCGTCTCCGAGTTTTTGCTTTAGTTCTGCGTACCGTAGTCTTAGTAGATTTACTTTTTCCTCCAGACCCCCATTTTTTAGCTCCCACTTTTCGGCATTTAGCAATCGCGCCCGAAGCATACGCAGAGGGAAAGACCTTATATCGTGCTTTAACTTTTCGATAACACGCATCTTTAGCCACGTTTCTTTTTCCTTTTTTGATTACTGCACCCACATTTTTTACAGGAACAGGTCGCCTTCCGTCTCTTTTTTCCAGGAGGCGTTGTGACCTGTTTTGCCATAGAGCTTCTTGCCATAACCATTAGCTAAACAACTTTTGTGCAAAAGGAGCAACAATTATAAGAACAGCAAGACCCCAAACTTTTAAGTCCAGACTACTTAACTGTTTCTGTATCTGCTCATACCGCTTATCACAAGATTCTTCATGTTTTTCAAGCTGTTTTAATACTTCTTCAGGGGTCATTTAACACTTCCATCTTCTACGAGCTGCGCAAATACGCTTCTTAGGGGTTTTCTTACAACTAATATTATGCATCTTCATTTGCCCTTTTGAGCGAGAGCAATAAGATGTTCTTCGTTTTCCCCCACCAGGCTGAGGGGCTTTTAAATTAGACCCCGTAGCTTTATTGTATTTTGCACGACCTTTAGCCGTTAAACCTGCACCGCGTGAAGCTGGAAGTTTTTCGCCACGTTTAACTGATAAGCTAACTGATTTCTTTTTACGTTTAGCCGCCATTTTATAAACTTCCTTCGTTCCTAATTAAAATAGCTTGCCAAGAAGCGGCAACAGCGTTGTTTTGGTTTTTACTACAAATAGCTTGAACTTCAACGTCTGTTTTTTCAGTGATTTTAAGAGGAAGTTGGAAATCAAATTGTAAATGATCACCGATAATATCGAATTTATAAGCTGTACGAAACACAGAACCTTGTTCTCGGATTTTAAACCGAACAGTCATATATGCACCTGAAGTATCCGTTCCATGTGTTGTTGTACCTTTTTCAATGTACATTGTATAACCAGCAGGAACGGTATAAACAGCCATAAGAGTTTGGTTTTCACCAGCAGTAATACGGGCATATGTAGTGCCGCCATTAGCAATATTAATATTGCCAACAGGAGCAGTTGCACCTGTTATATAAGCGCGAAAGACTCGTAAAAAAGTTTGGGTAGTTGTATATGCGCCAGAACCGTCTAAAGTAAAGGCTTCGTTTACTTCATTATAATCGCTATCTAATCCGAAAATAACGCCTGTTACACCAGCATCACTAGCACCGCTTGCAGATGTTGCGGTCATAGCTAAAGCAGACCCAGGATAAGAATAAGTACCGCCAACGTCCCAAATTGTTTCATTGACGTTAATAATTAATGGGTTATACCCATACTTAAAAAGCGTTGAGTGCGCGGGGATTTGCCCACGAGAAACTTGCAGATCAAAAGGTTCAGAAGTACCTACTTGTGATACTGAACGAAACTCGTGGACACCCATTTTTTGCTCCTATGAGAGGAATACAGTTACCCCGTCAAGAGCAGTCTCACTAACATAAATATTTGTTTCAAACTTAATTCCTTCATCAGGAATATTTACAGAAAACGTATCGCTAACCTGTAAATCAATAGTAAGTTTAATTGCACCAGAAGCCCCACCGTCTCTTAAAATGACTTGTGGGGATCCTGCCGCTTCAGTATTTACTGTAAGCTGTCTTAAACGAGCTGGACCGCCATAGATTTCACCAGCACCGCTAGTGCCAACGTCTCTATAAGCGGTAAAAAGTAAAGACCCAGCCATTAAAACCTCCTCTTAGACAGATTCGGTTCCGTCGTCAGCCATTGCATAAGTTAAAACACCAGTAAATGTACCGCTAGTAGCGGCAGATGCACCAACATTTGCAGTAACTGTAGTAGAAGCCGCAAGACCACCTGCAATAACTAGTGCGCCATTAGCACCAGTAATTTCGCCTTTTACATCGACTGGAAGCTCGTTGATAATACCGTCAGGATCAGCAGAACTACCTAAATCAACAGTAGGGTTAGTACCGCCAGCCGCCGCACCAATAGTCTGAACAGACATAATAATCGCACCTGCAGGTAGAATTAAAGTCTGACCAGCAGAAGAAGATGTACCAATACGAACATTAGTCGCACCAGTTGCTGTAGGGTCACAGGAAAATTGAACAGATTGAACCATAACCCCAGGAGTGGAATTATGTTTATTCGCGCCGCCGTATGAGCGAACGACGCCTTGGAAAGTTGTTTTTGCCATTTTAATCTCCTTGTAGTGGCAAGAGTCTGCATAATTGCAGTCAAGGTTAATTAACTATATACGAAAAAAGGGTGACTGAAAAGCCACCCTTTTAAACCCAGAGACAAAACTAAGGGCGTTATTATTTAGGCTCCTGGGGAACCAAATACAGCACGTGGATCAGAGAATCCAAAGCTGTAACGCTCACGAGCTTTAAAGCGCATGTTACCTGTATCGAAGTCACCTTCCATTTGAGTACGGACAGGTGCACGTTCGAAATGCTTGAAGCCGTTTGGTGCGTCAGTCTTAATGAAGAACGCATCTGTATCGGTCAAGAAGTGGTTGATAACATAACCGTCTGGCAACATACCTGAGCTACGAAGAGCGTTAATATCGTTGTCAGCGGTGCCAACACGGAGGTTAGAAGCCATTAGACGTTCAGCAACAAACTGTAGTGCTGGAGGAATAATTAACTTCATACCGCGCAGGGCGATTTTTAGACCACGTTCGTCAACGAAACCAGAAATGCTAATTAAAGCATCTTCTAAAGATGTTTCGTTAAGGTCAGCAGCAGTTGATGGCTCGTTAGCAAATGTGCCACCACCAGAAAGTGGGTGGTTAGTTGCGCAAAGCTCTACACCGTCCCCACCAGTAAAACTGGAGTTGAAGGCGTTGTTAAGAACGTTAGCGGCCTTAACTTGCTTTGTGTGAGCCATAGAACGAGCTAGTGCTTTGGTATAACGAGACGCCAAACGGTCATACAAGTTATCTTCAACAGCTTCTTCCGTAATGGAGAAAGCCAAAGCAATAGTTTCGTGGGTGTAGCGAGCAGTGAATGACTCTTGTGCGTCATCAAAGTTGACCGCGCCACCTTCATTTTTTACAGGTGCGCTACCGAATCCAGTAAGCATCACCTCTTCTTCGAATGCACGATCAGAAGATTCGGTTTCGAAGATTTCAGCATGTTCGTTTTCGTAACGACCATACTCTAGGCCAAAGAGGGCATTGAGACCTGGCTCAAGTTCTTTGGCGAGTTGTGCACGTGAAATAGGCATTTAACCCTCCCTTACTTGGTGCCAGTGGTTTGAGTGTACGCATGTTCGTTAATTAGAACATACACGTTGCCGTTAGCGGCTGACGTATCACTATTATCGGGATCTTTTGAAAGACCAATAATACGAAGCTGGGCAGTAGCAGCAGCCGTCGTACCAGAGATTTCGGCAGAAGACTTACCAGTAGTTGAGCTACCAGAGTCGATTGTGGTCATATCAGCGTTAGCACCTACATCGGCTTGCGTTGCAGTACCAGCAGACTGAATTTCAAAAACGATTTTTGGATCGTCATAGATTTGAGCAACGATATCTGAAGCAGCAATGCTGCCAGGATAATAATTGCTCCAAGTTGGTTTACCAGTCGTCGGATCGGTATAAGAACAACCACCAAACACACCAACGATATCTGTAGCACCAGTTGCTGCAACGATAATGTCGCCACCACCAGAGCCGTCCATAATTACTGGAGAGCCGTAGTAGATTGGACCAGTTGCACCAGACGCAATTACATATTCGTTAGTGGTGAAGTTAGCTACTCCACCCAAGTGACGAACAGGTTTAAGACCAAAAGCGGCGTCGTTATTTGCCATGGGGACTTACTCCTTATCACAAAAGTTAAAATAAAGTGGCCTACTTAGTGTTCGGACCACCAAAGGTTACACGAGATTGCCGTTCTTTAGAAATCGGCATGGAAGGGTGTTGTTCCTTCATCAGATCGTTGTCTACCGCTGTCATTTGATCAGCAGTTTGCTGTTCAAAATACTCAGAACGACTTTCAGCGATCTCTTCTGGCACCTTCGTCAACATCAGCCCACCAACACCGATAACTCCTGCATGCTTACCATCGTCGATAGTAGGTGCATCGAAGTCGGGATAATCTTCTGCGCGAACAGGTTCATATCCTTCACGGATTCGACCAGAAACATTCTTACGGTCTTCCTGACCTCGAACTTCTGTTCGTACCCATCTGAATTTATAGCCTTCAGGTGGCGTCGGTGCTTCTAGGGAAGAAGCTGGTTTCCAAGGTTTTCTGCGCTCTTGCCTTGAGCGGGTTTCGGCGGCACGTGGAGTCCTCTTGTTAATATCAGACATGATTTAAGCCTCCTTCACGTGTTTCGCGTATTCCTCGAGTGGAACACCTAGTTTTTTAGCGATAGCCACTTGACTTTGAGTCAAACGAACTGTCTTGCGCCCAGTTTTAATATTGCGCGTTGCTGGGGTAACGGTTTGGGCGGGTCTCCGTTTCCCAGAAGTTGAGCCCTCAAACTTATGAGGGAATTCATTACGCATACGACTATCAATCTCTGCGTAATAATCATTTGAAGAAGGATCGTATCCTTCTTCCTCAATCAGTTTACGATGAATTGAAAAAGCTGTAAAGGTCATAGCTTCATCTTTTCCAAACCATTCGTTTTCTTCTGCCCAGCGTTGTGCACGGGGATCAGGGTTAACTGGTTGTTGTTGCTGTTGATTTTGGTACTGAGGGACGGAAATCTCTTCTTTTGGTTGCTCTTCAAGTTTTTTCTTGTATTGAGCTTCCTCACGAGAAATGCGGTCATTTTCTACACTAAGTCTAGCGACAAGCTCTTGTGCGTTCGCAAGAGCTTCAGAATCACCTTCTTCGTAAGCCAGCTTAACAGCACGTTTAGCTTCCGCTAATTGGCTTTTAACCCGACCAGAAGATTCTGAAATAAGTGCAGAACCTGCTTCACTATAACTTTTGTTAAGTTTTTCATTTTCTTCTTTAAGTTTTTTAGCAAAGTCTAAAGCCGCTTGTTCGCGTCTCTCCGCTTCACGCATCTTATACGTTAAACGGTCAATACGCTTTTTTACACCTTCAGAATACTGTTCGTGTTCATTATCTTCAGAGGAATCGTCAGAACTAGCTTTTGCTTCTTGTTCTTGTTCTTCTTCCTCTACTTCAATATCGATTTCTTGATCTTCGATTTGATCGTTTTCTTCAGTCATTTATAACTCCTAAATTGCTACAATATCACGAGGGTCTTTGATAACAGCTAATACTTCATCATCGTTAAGAAGACGGGGCTCAGCACCGTCAATTTTAAAACGAGAACCAGCATAGCGACCAAACATTACCCAGTCGCCTTCTTTACACCAAGGACCATCAGGAAATTTCGCTTCATCTTTATAAGCGTCAGGTCCAAGACTTACAACATAACCAACGGTCGTTGCTAACTGATTACGCTCTCGCGTTTCATCAGAAATAATAACACCGCCTTTTGTTGTTTGAGGCAACACATAAGGTAGAATAAGGATACGCCAACCTGTAGGTTTCGGAAGACGATCAAGAGCAGAGGCTTTCTCATCAACTTCATTAGGTAAGGCAAAAGTAGAAGGATTTAATAAATCTTTTTTCTTTTGCGATTCCGCTTCTTTAGCGGCTCGGCGTTCCTCGATTATGTGGTCAGGAACGAATAACCTTTTAGTCATCGTCAGCAGTCTCCATACGATTACGGGTTTCAGTTAAGATTTGTTCTATATCGCCAAGAGCAGAAACTTGACCCATATAAAATTGGTACTGCTGGAAATCAGCAACACCATTAGACATTAGCGTTTCACTAATTTCTGCTTGTCTCTTCTCAATTTTACCTAAAAGGTAAGTAATTAAGTCCACTATCGTACTCCGATAAACTTTGTTCCTCTGATAGCTGCACCAGTACCTTTACATGAACCAGACGCCATTACTTCGTCACCGCCATAATCACCGCCACCGTATGCACCATCTTTAGCTTTTCTTACTTTATTATTTTTGTTTGTAGCACCTACGATCTTATCTGCAAAGGTAATTTTGTCTTTTGGTTCCGCTAAAGCAGCAAATTTCTTTTGTTTATCTGTCATTCTAGAACCTCCTTCAGAGCGACGATCAACTTCCATTTCAGAAGATTCAACTTCTACAATATCCCGATCGCCGACTTTTTCTTTAAATTCATCAAAAGACATGAAGTCGTCAAATTTGCTTTCATAAAAATAATCACGAAGTTTTTGATCGTTAGCCATTTTAATTTCTCCTTGTAGCGAGAGTTACATTAGCACGAAGGGCGGCAATATCTTCATCAGACATAATTTCTTCGCGTTTAAGTTGAGCGTCCTGTTGCAGTTTAGCCGCATCAAGTTGAGCTTTTTGTTGATCAGCCATAGCTTTACGCTGTACTTCAGCTTGCTGTATCTGTAGTTCTTGTTCTTTAAGTTTAACAATCGGATCGAATTGTCCTGTTCCTGCGGCCTGTTGCGCCATTTGGCTAATTTGCTGAGTCGCTTGGGCTGTCGCTTGAGCCAAGAGTGCTTCTTGCTGTGGCGACATAATTTGACCTTCTTGCGGTAGCGGTGCGCCAAGTATTTGTTCAACTTGCTGGCGATACTTCATACCTAAGTGTTCTTGCATATGCGCCATTAGAACTTGTACAGCAACACCATTCTTTTGAATATTCGGGTCTTGAATAAACGCCGAATGGGTAGCGATATGCGCATCGTGGTTCTGGGTTTGGAACGCTTTTAGCGGTTTACCTATAAGAGAATCAATGTTTTCAGATACAGGGTCTTTTGGAGCTTGTTCGTCTTTAGGTGGTAAAATTTTATCTATATTTTGAATATTTAACGCAGAATACATACGGCGATAGGCTTCATATAAATCATGTAGTTGAGGTGCAGATTGCGCTAACTGTAATTGCGTTTGAGCTAAAGTTACTCGCTGGCTCATGCTAAACATAGCAGGATCGCTTACAGGTACAACATCAATACGTTCATCAAAATCGTCGCGTTTTACGCCAGTATCATACCCCTCTACTTCATATGGATAATCGGCAGGAAGATAGTCACGAACAACATCTGCTAAAATACGCAACTCTTGGCGTTGCGCATAATGAAGCCGTTTATGGATAGCACTAAGAACTTTAGTACCTTGTTCTAATAAAGCAATAGTTGTTCCAACAGGGTTAGCTTGGCTACCCTCACCTATATTTAGATCCGTGACGGACGCAAAACGTCTGCCGCTTTCGATGAGCACACCTAGCATTTGGAGGAGCGTTGCCGATGGCTCTTTGTAAGGCAGGGGCATAATTGCCTCACGAATCGAGCTTCCAGGAGCATCAACGTCACGGAATTCTCCTGGCTGGAGCGGTTGGTCCTCGTCTCTAACACGAAGACCGCGAGCTTTAAACCCAGCAGGTAAATTAGCCAGTGTGCCAGCATCTATAAGTTGGCGCAAAATTGAAGTAGCTGATTTAGTCAGACCTCCGATCATATGGACAAGTCCGAACCCATAAAAGCCTAGTCCAGGAAGAAACTTATAATGTGTAAAGTATTTTATTTTCGCCCTATCTACGTCGTTTTCTTTATAGTTTCGGCGAATAGATAAAATTTCTTGGCTTTCTTCGTGTATCGTAACGATATAAGGAAGCGCAATACCCGTTGGTTCACCTTCTTGTTCGTCTTCGAACCCAGGAAGATCAAGATCAACGTGCATTTCTAAAATAGAAAACACATCGCTAACTTGGGCGTTTCTACGAAAACCCGTTAACTCTTGTATTTTATCCCCAGCTTCTGTATCTGATGGGTTTTCGTCTTCCATCAAATCAATATCGCGATAAAACCCCGATACTTGGAGCTTACGGACATCATTACCGTTCATATTAATAACGTGGGTAAACCGAGGCGTTGTATCTAAACTTGTTTCTGTATACGCTACAACTAAATTATCTGGCATAACAAAACTGCTAACAGGGCGGTTTTTAGTCTGATCGTAATATGTCTTTTTAAAAGTAGACCCTGCTAACGGTAAATAAAATAACATTTGGTCTAGTTCTGGGTCATATTCTTCCATAACGTCCAGAATAAGATAGTTCATATAATTACGAACACGTTCAGCTTGAGCTAAAACTTCAGCGTTTTCTGAACCAATAATCCGTGTTTGTACTGGACCACCAGGAGGCAACAGTTCTTTATAGGCTCCTGCTTGGAATTGCGTTGCGCTTTCAGCAATTAACGGATGCGTTACTCCCGAAGCTCCACGGAAAGGTTCATCACGTTCTTCGGTTTTAATCCCTAATAAATCTAAACCTTCAGTATATTGGTCTAGCCAATCTTGACGAGACTCAAGGTCTTCTTTATAAGAACCGACTAATTCAGAAGCTAAAGACTGCAGTTCAGCTTCGTCCATATCTTCGGCTAAGTTTTTAAAATGATCGCCTTCAGTTTCTTCTTCATCTTCCACATAACCAACGATTGCGCTACCGTCTTCTAACATAATAGTGTCTTCAGACGCAAATAACGAAGGCTGTTCTTCTTCAGCTTCTACCTCGATCTCTAACTCCTCGTCCTGAGGAGCTTCCATCATTTGAGCAATAGATTTTTCAACAGCCATTGTAAATTACCTCAATAGTAAACAAATTTCTTTAATTTGTATTCTAACTCGTCGTCCTCATAATCGCTAGGCTGACGAATAAAGCCCCCTTGTCTAAAACGAAGTAGTGCTTGAGTAGTTGAATCAACTAAATCATCGTGGTCTCCATAAGGGAATTCACACAATTCTTCAACTAATTCTTCTGCAAACCTCGTTTGTGGCACCCAAACAAGCCCTGATTCGAACATCGGCGCGGCGGCGTTAGTTCTCGCAATCTTGTCATTCCCTCTATTTGGGGAATAATTTTGTACGGGTATACCCATAGCCCGTAATTCTTGCGTCAAGGGCAAACCAGATGCCTTTGATTCGATAATAACCGAATCTGGCTCCCAATGTATATAGTTTTCGTAAGCAACTCGTTTTAATTCAGGAAAATCAAAGCGATTTTTAATAGAATCAAGCAAAATTATGTTATAATTACCGTCTTGTTCGTTCCTAAATACGCCCCAAGTCGTAATTGCGCTAAAATCGGCGGTTTGTGACTTCAAAAACGCTGTATCGTAGCTTTGGATTATATATTCAGGTGTTGGAGGCTGTTCTTTTTCCCAAATTTTGATCCATTCGCGCTGAATTATCGCGCCTTCGCCGCCTGTAGGCTCTTGCATCCATTGCGCCGCCCATTTTGCATGCGGTAAAGACGCCCGAATCGTCTCTAATTCTTCAATTTTCCAAAATTCTGGCCAACAAGGTTTACCAGAAGGCATAATTGCGGGAAATTCTATCACTTCCCATTGGTCTGCTTTCGGATCCAAGGCTTGCGCTTTTAATAATTGACCAGTTAAGTCCTTTTTTGACCATCTAGTCATAACTAAAATGATCGTCCCTCCAGGTTGGAGACGCTGTCGGGGACCAGAAGTATACCATTCGTAAGCCATTTCCATGGCTGTTTCGCTCATCGCGTCTTGTTCCGAGTGCGGATCGTCAATAATAAGTACATCAGCACCACGACCAGTAATAGCACCTCCAACACCAGCCGCAAAATATTCCCCTCCTTTGGAGGTTTCCCATCTTCCAGCCGCTTTGGAATCTGCTCGCAATGAAACATCTTCAAATACCTTTTTATATTCTTGTGTATCTACAAGGTCACGAATTTTTCTACCAAATCTAACGGCTAATTCGCCAGTGTGAGTAGCTTGAATAATCTTTAAATCAGGTTTTAACCCCAATAACCATGATGGAAGCATATAGGACGACATTTCTGATTTCGAATGTCGTGGACCCATATTAATAATAACTCGTTTTAATTCGCCTTTTGCAATACGATTAAAAGTTTGTGACATTTTACGATGGTGATAACCTTCAATAAAGGAAGGCCACATCGTTTTTACATAAGTTAAAAAGTCTTCTCGCGCTAATTTCCTTGTTTCTCTCTGCTTCATTTCTTCAGCAAGGAGATACGCAAGTTCAGCTTTTTCACGGGGTAGTTGGCTAAAGTCGATTTGTTTTAATTCGTCTAGCATACTATGGGACCATTGTCATAGCTTCTTCAGCCTTGGCCTCTCGTTCCATCTGTTGTTGAGCTTGTTGCTGTTTGAATCCTGCATATAGCGCATAAAACGCTTCAGGGTTAGAAGAATTTAATGCGTATAGCTCATCAGAACTTACACCAAGACTTTGCGCAACTTCTTCTTCGGGGTCAAGCCCAGTTTCTGTAGCGTCAGCGATTACGCCTAACGGTATTGTAGCAATACCAGCATATTTAGCAACAGTAGGAAGCGCACGACCAATTCCTACTGCCGCCGCAACAGGTTTATTACGTTTCCATGTTTCAGCTACATCTATTGGACCTTTAGTATCAAACACCCCTTCAGCCATCGTTGTTTTTAACATAAAATTAAAATCAGCTTCGGGTAGCGTACCTTCCATTAATTGCGCTAATCTTTTTTCATGAAAGCGATCAACTTTATTTAAATAGTTAAAATAATCATCGTAGGCTCGTTTTGGATCAACACCGTTTTCTAAATTACGGTCTAATACTGTTTTACCATGGATCGTCATCGCTTTATGCGATCCTTTAATAATTTCTTCTGGCATTCGTTCTATAGAACGAGTAATTGTACCGCCGCGACTTAACGGTGCTGTTCGTTCTGGCGAAGGATAATTCGCCGCTTTATCTTTAGTAAAACCGTACCATCTACCAGCCGCTTCATCTGGACCCATCGGATCAGCAAAAGTTTTAATTAAATTTTCGCCTCGGTACGACATTTTAGGTTTATTAGGATCAACCATCCCTTCTCTTGGGTCGTTGCCAAATAAAGCCTGAAGTTCTTCTTGTTTATCTATATAGTTAGAAATTTTAATAATTGGTTCTTTAGCCATGAGCCTAACCTAATAATGAACCTAGTCCTAAATCTTGAAGGGGGCGAGAATAGTTAAATTGAATTGCACGTTCATCGCCCATGATTCCAGGTTTAACGCCGATCGAATATTGACCTTGACCCATTTGACCTCGAACCTGGGGTCTGTTTAAAATACCGTGGTTAACGATCGGTTTTAAAACGGGTGCGGTAGCTCGTAGTAAATCTTGAACATTTGGCATCGAATAAGTTGATTCAGCTACTTGCTGATACGGGGTATTTGTCGGTAAAGTCGATAATCCTGCTAAATTTGGAGAAATACTTATATTGTCACTTATCATAGGTTTATCTTGTGGCGTATCTTGAACTTCTTCCGAACGCTTAAATACGCGGTCAATAAAACGGCTACCTGCGTCTATAAGCGCATCTGATTGTCCACCTGTTAAAAGATCTAAAATACCGCCACGTGTCGGTCTTAATTCTTCACCTGTTCGAGCCGAAACAGGAACACGGCTACCAACGCCCATAACTTGAGTACCGCGATCTAGAAAAAGCCCAGACCCAGGAAGAACAAGCGTTGTGCCTAATCCTGCTACTCTATCTAATGGCGATAAATCTTGACGGTACGCTTGTGCAATACCCTGAGACGTTTTCATCCCTGGACGTAAACCACGTGCCGCGACGTCTAGTTCTGGGTTCGCTCCCGTTGGACCATAACGACTAACACTAATCGTTCCAGGAGCTAACATCCGTCCAATACCGTACTGTTCAGCAACGGTTTGCGGTGTACGGTTTGTTGCATACGGATCCATAAATTGTCCGTAAGCCATTAAATTTAAATCTTGGATCTGCTGTGGCGACATTATATTCGAATAATCAACATTACCGAATCGTTCGAAAAAACCACGAACAGCACTATCCCGAACATTTACTGGGGCTTTATCTGAACCGCCGTAGGCTTTTTTAAATGTTTCAAAAGAGGGGTTACGTTGCTGTCTTGCGTATGTACCTCTTTGGGTACTGCCCATATCAACGCGATCAGAACGATTATCCGCACTATCGCTGAAACCTCTTGCCATAATATTCTCCAGTCAAAGATCCATGGTCCAATGGCTAAGATACACTATTTTATTAAAAAACAAAATAGTGTATAATCTTAATCCATGATACTAAGTCAAACGACGACAGGATCTATGGGGGAATATATTACTGCCGCCGCGATTATCTCGCTTGGTTGGAAAGTCGCTATCGCTCAACAAGACCACTTAGACCTCGTCGCTTTTAACGATAACCACTTTCTTCGAATCCAAGTTAAAACGGCAACGCTTAAATATCGAAAACACTACACTCCTGGATACCAATTTAATAACGGCTCAGGTTCAAAAAAGAAAATTCTCACTCCCGAAAAATACGATATCCTCGCGCACTGCGCCGCTGACCATCGCCGATGTGTCTTCTATGCCTCCCATACCGTTAACCAAGTTACAAAAAGATACGCAGGAACGTACTTCGAAAACCCGTTCATAGAACAAGAATCTTGGACCAAGGCTATTGAACTGGCCTCCTAACGGATACGAGATTTTTGCTACGAAATTTTTGTAAAATTTTTCAGGGGCTGGGACTCCTAGGGGCTTCATACTATTTTATGGGGTGGGGGTGGAAGGTTCCTGATCCAAAAATTCTTGGCGCATCTCGTAACAGTGTTAATCTGATGTCAAAATATAGGAGTCCCGCTGCGGTTTAGGGGGATGGGGGTAAAGAAAACCCCGTACCGCATAGGGCGCGGTACGGGGGCGGTAGGGCGCGGTAGGGCGCGGTAGGGGCGGCGTTAACCGCCCCCTAGGGGGCTAGCCCCCTACTGTAACGTAACCGCCCTCAATTAGCTTTTTACGGTAAAAGGTAACGATACGGGTAGCCCCTTGTACCGTTTGTAAAGGGCTATCACTACTATCAAGGTACTCAATTAGATCAGACTGTTTAGCCGCGCCCCCTAACTGATCTAGCGCGTATAGTATAGTATGCGCTTGGGCGGGTAGCCTATTTTCAGATAGTAGCTTAACCGCATTAGGGCTAAGTACTAGCTTAATATTATTACGCCCCTTAGGGCTAGGGGCGGGAATACCACACCTAGCGATTGACGACTTATCAACGGTAGGGGTAATAGTAGCCCCATTACCAGTAGCTTTAGAAATAGTAGCCTTAGGGGTATTTAAAGTTAACTTAGTCATAGCATCTATCCTTTCATATGTAATTGCTATACCCCTAATATAAGGGGTATATCCCTATTTGTAAACCCCCTAGACGAAAAAAATTTAAATTAATTTACACGCAGCATCGTTAACTAAAATCAGTTAACTTTGCCAAACCGCCCAGTCAGTCAGTCAGACAATCAAAAGCCCCCTACCGAGCGAGCGCGAGCGAATGCATATAGAAGAAAAATACTTAGTATGATGATGAAGGGGCAGTCAGTCAGTGATGATGATAGGTATGAAAGAGGGGCGACCGAAGCCGCCCCAATTATTATTTATTTTTCACAGAAGACATCTTCAGACAAATATTCAGCGATGCTAGCGATATATTCTTTAGCTTCGCCCAGAGATTGAAAACCTTTTGTTATACCCCTAGGAGCAGAATCCTCATACTCTTCAAAGGTAACGCCAGGCGTTACATTTTCTTCATAGTTAGCACGGAAGAAAGAAGCACCATAGAAACCACGCCACACGACCGAGTACGGAGTTTCAACGATTTCTCCAGCTTGAAAAGTTTCGCACAATTCTCTAAGAGCTTGACCAGCTTCTTTTAGAATTTCTTTCATTTCTGAAACAGAGTTACCATTATAAGCAAGTTTAACGTTATTCATAATATTCTACCTTTCTTTAGTTTCGTTTAAGCGGTACGCTACCGCCCCTATAATATAGTATAGAAGCGGCAGGAATAAAAGCGCAAAACGCCCAAGGAATTAGAGTCAGTCAGTGATAATGATAGGTATGAAAAAAGGGGCGACCGAAGCCGCCCCGACCATTATTTATAAACGAAGAATGGGCTCTTGTTATAGCGAAAGACTGTGCCAGTGTCGCCACCTTCTGTGGGATGACGATGGCAGATATATACATAATAGTCATCTTCGCTACGGTCGACAACTATTTCGGTATCGTTGCTCCATGGCGTACGAGCTAATTCCATAGATGGAAGCTCTCCCAAAAACTCAGGGAAGTCGGAAGCGTCCGCACCTACCCAAACTTCTAGACCGCCTCCAGGCATTGGAGACCAATGACCCACTTCTTCGTTAATATCGCAGACTTGAATATTCATAACTTTCTACCTTTCTAAAGTTTGATTAAACGGTAAGTTACCGCCCCTATAATATAGTATAGAGGCGGCAGGAATAAAAGGGCAAAATTTAGCTTAGTAGCAATTCTCTCAAACTATTAAGAGCTTCGTCATCCATGTGATAGTCAACATCAGAGTCCGTAGACATAGAAATAGTAGAGCCAACATAACAACCTTCTCCATGCCACTCCAGAGTTATATAGGAATATTCAGACGAAGGGTCATGGAAAACACGAATAGACCCATTTTCGAAATAATAAAGAGTGGAAGAAATTTCAGTAGACTCAAACCAGCTTTTAACTTTACAAGGCTTAGAGGCGAACTTTTCCAAAAGCGCACTAGCTTTAGAATAATCCGCAGGGGCAGGCAACTTTGCCGAAGTATTAACGTTTTTCATAACTTTCTACCTTTCTTTAGTTTCGTTTAAGCGGCAGTTTACCGCCCCTATAATATAGTAAAAAAGGTTCAGGAATAAAAGCGCAAAACGCCCAGAGAATTAGAGTCAGTCAAACAATGAGTCAGTCAAACAAAGCCCCCTACTGAAACAGAGTTTCAGAGAAGTCAGTCAATCAAAACGAGCAGCAAGTGATGATGAAGGGAATGCCAAGCAGTCAGTCAGTCAGGGTCAGAGGATGATGAAAGGGCAGTCATTGCTGACTGCCCCCACGCCGTGATTAAGCGTAAGTGATGTATCCTTCTTCCATCAGGTCTTTGCGATAGAATGTATAGATACGCTTTGGTGACTGAACAGTCTTGAGACCGTTCTCGAGAAGCGCACCAACAATCTCAGACTGCGATGCAGTA
>LSRR01000257.1_pt1 | contig 15627 bp, 24 predicted proteins | sample 1162981 | NCBI WGS metagenome assembly LSRR01 (sample SAMN03256433, study PRJNA305521) | marine metagenome | biome: Estuarine; feature: Estuary; material: Brackish water; isolation source: iron chloride precipitation of viral particles from surface water samples | place: USA: Chesapeake Bay ... | reverse complement strand
CAGAGCTACTAGGCAAAGCCTGCGGACTCTACCGCGACGTTGTCGAAGATCACCGCGAACGCCCTGCACAAGCTATCGCAGCGGAACTAGAGTCCAAGCTAGCTAGTCTGCTGCAGGCTTCGCGGACTCAGCCTGAGCAGGGTTCCGCACTGGAACCCATGCTGACTCCGGTTCCAAAAGATGAGTCTGGGTCAGTCGTAAGTCATTGATTTCAAAGGGGTCAGGGGGTTAAGGTCAGGCCGATTTGGGGCAGAAAGTCGAGGCCAGACCCCCCTTTTTGCGCCGACCGTGGGCTGCTCCCTATACATGCGATTCCACTCAAACGATTCCCCACATTTCCCATACCTGTTGTTTGTACGCAACATGTACTTTCACTTAAGTTCCCGGGGATTTTGAATAAATATACGGTTCCAGTGATTTTGGAAAAAATTTTTTGCAAAATTTTTGGAATTTTATATTGACATTTACGATATAATATGCTAAAATCGAACCAGATCTTAGGCAAGATCTAAAAGATCTAGCAAACTTTACATAATTTAAGGGTATTTAGGTAGCTTTTCCGCCCAGATATAATTTTTTTTTGGGTTCCCTCAAGATTAAGAAGGAAAAGCGCAGACATCGATGTTAAATATGCTGAATCGGGGGCTATTGTCCCTGCATTTTGAGGATCATCAGCTTGAACATCACCCCCGAAATCCTGAATAAAGTCAAACAGTTACCGTTAGATCAGCAAACCGAGATACTTCGTCTCTTGGATGAGTACGAAGAAGCCAAATCCAAAGAGAATTGTCGGGAAAGTTTCATTGCTTTTGTAGAGAGGGTGTGGCCGAGCTTCATTTCTGGGCGGCATCACAAGATTATGGGGGAAAAGTTCGAGCAGATCGCTTCAGGTAAGCTGAAGAGATTGATTATCTGCATGCCTCCCCGTCACACCAAGAGCGAATTCGGCTCTTATCTCTTTCCTTCTTGGTTTTTGGGGAAGTATCCGCACAAGAAGGTGATTCAGACCTCCCACACGGCAGAGTTAGCGGTGGGATTTGGTCGGAAGGTCAGAAACTTGGTGGATTCGGATGATTATCATTCGATCTTCCCGAATGTCGGACTCCGAGCGGACTCCAAAGCCGCCGGTCGCTGGAGTACTTCCAAGGGTGGGGAGTATTTCGCGATTGGTATCGGCGGTGCGGTGACCGGTAAGGGTGCCGATTTACTGATTATCGATGATCCCCACGATGAACAAGAGGGTCAGTCCGCCGATCCGACCGTCTTCGACCATGCGTATGAATGGTACACCTCCGGTCCTCGCCAGCGTCTCCAACCGGGCGGGGCCATCGTGATCATTTGTACCCGTTGGTCGAAAAGGGATCTCGTTGGTCAGGTCTTAAAGGCTTCCGCTTTGCGTGATGGGGTCGATGAATGGGAAGTCATTGAGTTCCCAGCGATCATGCCTTCGGGAACCCCGCTTTGGCCTGAGTTCTGGCCCCTAAAAGAACTCGAAGCGATCCGAAACGAAATCCCGATCCACAAATGGCAAGCCCAGTACCAGCAAGATCCCACCTCCGAAGAGGGAGCGTTGATCAAACGGGAATGGTGGAAGGTGTGGGAAGAACGAAATCCCCCTCAATGTGAGTATCTCATTCAGTCATGGGATACCGCTTTCTTGAAAAAGGAACGGGCCGACTACTCCGCCTGTACCACTTGGGGGGTGTTCTACCATCCAGATGAAAATGGATCATTGCAACCGAATCTGATTCTGATGGATGCATTGAAAGAGAAGATGGAGTTCCCCACCCTCAAGAAACGGGCCTATGAGCTATACCAGTACTGGAACCCTGAGACTTTGATTGTGGAAGCCAAAGCAGCAGGAACTCCCTTGATATTTGAATTAAGGGCGATGGGAATTCCGGTCGCGGAATATACTCCGTCGAGAGGAAACGATAAGATTGCCCGTGTGAATGCGGTGGCAGATCTCTTTGCCAGTGGAAAAATCTGGAGACCTCAAACTAGATTTGCGGAAGAAGTGGTAGAAGAATTTGCATCCTTTCCCGCTGGAGAGCATGATGACTATGTTGACTCAGGCACTCAAGCGTTGTTGAGATATCGACGGGGCGGCTTTGTGTCTTTGCCGTCCGATGCTCAAGATGAACCGATGTACAGACGTAAAGTGGAGTATTACTGATGAAAGGTCGTACGAACGCATCTGAAAAGAAAGAAGCACCGAAAAATAAAGCGGTGATGGTTGCTGGCGCAAAGCGAGACATTGGAATGTACGGCGGTGGCATGACCATGGGAACCAAAGGGGTGGCCCGTGGGATGGGTGCTGCCGTGAAGGGCGGTAATTTTACCGACCTCTAAAGGAGATTTATTGTGGCGGTTGATCGCGCTTTAATGCCTTTGATGGTTCAAGGGCAGGGAATGGAAATTGATGTCCTCCCTCCCGAGGATGATTCCGTCACAGTAGAACTCCCTGATGGGGGTGTTGAGATCCAGTTAGGGGCCGAGCAAATGCAAGCGGCCCATGATGACAATCTTGCGCTCTACATCGAAGACGATGTGCTTTCTACCATTGCTAGCGAGTTAGTGGGCTTATTTGAAGCTGACAAGGATTCTCGCAAGGAATGGGAACAGACCTACATGAAAGGTCTGGATCTTCTAGGATTGAAGATCGAAAACCGGACACAGCCGTGGGATGGAGCCTGCGGTGTGTTCCACCCAATGCTTTCTGAAGCGGTCGTTCGGTTCCAAGCGCAATCCATTCAAGAGATTTTCCCGCCCCGTGGTCCGGTCATGACCAAGATTTTGGGGGAACAAACCCCAGATCGATTGGCTCAAGCGACCCGAGTTCAGGATTATCTGAATTATCTTTTGACCGAGAACATGAGCGAGTATCGATCCGAAACGGAGAAGATGCTGTTCTCATTGGCGATTGCAGGATCGGCTTTCAGGAAGGTGTACTACGATCCCAATCTAGGCCGGTTTGTGTCTTTGTTCGTACCGGCTGAAGATTTTGTGGTCTCTTACGGAACCCCAGATCTTTACACCTGTGAGCGTTCCACTCACATGATGAAGAAAACCCCCAACGAAGTTCGCAAACTTCAGGTGTCGGGTTTTTATTCAGATGTCGAGTTACCGCCTCCGACCCCAGACATTGGGGAAATTCAGAAGAAATATGATCGATTGACGGGTGATGCGGCGATTGATTTAGATGGTCGCCACACACTCCTTGAGATGTTGGTGGATTACGATCTACCGGGCTTTGAAGATACCCTGAACGGGGAACCCACCGGAGTGGCCCTTCCCTATGTGATCACTATCGACAAAGGGTCACGCACCATTTTGTCGATTCGACGGAACTGGTATGAAGGCGATCCGCTCAAAAAGCGCCGCCAGCATTTTGTGCATTATGTCTATTTACCCGGTCTAGGATTCTACGGGTTCGGACTGGTCCACATGGTAGGAGGATTGGCAAAGTCCGCGACATCCATTCTCCGACAACTGGTGGATGCGGGAACCTTGTCGAACCTTCCGGGCGGTTTGAAAACTCGCGGACTCCGGATCAAAGGCGACGATACACCCATCATGCCGGGTGAGTTCCGCGACGTAGACATTCCGTCCGGAACCTTACGCGAAAACATTACCTTCCTACCCTATAAAGAACCTTCCAGTGTTCTCTACAGTTTGCTGGGGAACATCGTGGAAGAGGGCCGCCGATTCGCTTCACAAGCGGATATGAAGGTGGCGGACATGAATAACGAAGCGCCTGTGGGTACCACGCTCGCGCTTCTCGAAAGATCGATGAAAGTGCAAAGTGCTGTGCAAGCGCGTTTACACGCATCGATGAAAAAGGAACTGAAGATTCTGGCAGGACTCGTTAAAGACTATGGTCCGCTGGAATATCCTTATGAAATCAAAGGGAAAGATCTCACCGCTCAGGACTTTGATGATCGCATTGACATTGTGCCGGTCTCTGATCCGAATGCGGGAACCATGGCTCAACGGATCATGAAGTACCAAGCGGCTTTGCAGTTAGCGGCGACCGCTCCGACCATGTACGACATGCCGCTCTTGCATCGTCAAATGCTAGAGACCTTGGGTATCCAAGATGCCCCAGAGATCGTGAAAACACAGGAAGAAATCCTGCCGACCGATCCGGTTACCGAAAACATGAATGTGTTGAACAACCGTCCGGTCAAGGCGTTTATCTACCAAGACCACGAAGCACACATTCAAACCCACTTGTCGTTTATTCAAGATCCCAAGATCCAAGAACTTGCGGGTCAATCTCCGAATGCTCAAGCAATGCAAGGCGCAATTGCCGCGCATATGGCAGAGCATTTGGCGTTTAAATACCGCGACGAAATCGAAAAGCAATTGGGAGTCAAGCTCCCTCCTCCGGGGGAACCCCTGCCCGAAGACATCGAATACCGGTTGTCTCAGTTGGTGGCTCCGGCTGCTGCCCAGTTGCTACAGAAAGATCAAGCCGAAGCGCAAATGCAAAAGCAAATGGAAGAGGCTCAAGATCCCGTGCTACAGATCGAAATGCAGAAGCTCCAGCTTCGCGCACAGGAAATCCAGCAGAAAGCCGAGTCCGATATGGCAAAGGTCCAAGCGGATATGCAGAAAGCGCAAATGCGGATGCAGTCCGAGCAAGATCGTCTCAAAGCGCAAGAGCGTATCGAAGGCGCTCGTTTGGGCGTACAGATCGCTTCGACCAATACCCAGTCGGAACTCCAAAGCAAAGAGATCGCTTCACGCGATCAAATCGAAGGAGCCAAGCTGGGCGTTCAAATTGCCAAGGACATGTTGAATGCAAAGCCACCAAAATCTCAGTGATTTCCTAAAGAAGTCTCTTCGAGATCAGATGAATGAAATGGCAGATCATATTGCCGGAGGCGGTTGTACGGATTTTGCCGATTACAAAAGATGCTGCGGAGTCATACATGGTTTAGCGTTAGCAGAGCGCGAACTACTTGACTTAACAAAGCAAATTGAAGACGATTAAACATCTCCGCATATTGCGGTGCGCGTGACTCCGGACACGTTTAAATTCCGGTGCGAGGAAATATGTCTGAAAAAACAGCGAGTCAGTTACCTAAACCCACGGGTTATAAACTGCTTATTGCCCTACCAGACCCTGAAGAGAAGACAGAGGGTGGCATCATCAAGGCTTCTCAAACTCTTCAAGCCGAAGAGATTGGAAGCATCGTCGGGTTCGTCTTAGAGATGGGACCCGATGCATATCAGTCATCCGACCGATTCCCAACAGGACCGTACTGTAAGAAAGGAGATTGGATCATGATGAGATCCTACTCCGGTACGCGCTTTAAGGTTCATGGCAAAGAGTTTCGTTTAATCAACGATGACAGCGTAGAGGCTGTGGTCGAAGATCCGAGAGCGGTGGTAAAAGCATGAGCGAAGTACAGACAAGTCGAGAAGATAAATTTTTCGGAGTCTCTTATCAGGTGGAAACACCCGATGAGGAACCGGAAACCAAAGAAGCCTCAAACGAGGTGGAACTGGAAATTATCGACGATACTCCGAAGAAGCCCCAAAAGGCGGAATCGGTGCAAGATGACGATGAAGAACTTTCTAGCTATGGCAAAAAAGTTCGAGATCGTATTAACAAGCTGAAGTATGAGCAACATGAAGAACGCCGTCAGCGTGAAGCTGCCGAGCGGATGCGCGAAGAAGCGGTTCAGTTTGCTCAACAGCTTGCCCAAAAGAACCAACAGTACGAAAGTCTGATCCAGCGTGGAGAAGGCGCACTCGTACAGCAAATCAAATCCAAGGCGCAGATTGCCCTTGAGCAAGCCAAATATCGCTACAAAGAAGCGTATGAACAGGGTGATTCTGAAAAGATCATCGCTGCACAAGAGAGTCTGTTGAATGCACAGACGGAGTTTCGGGAGGCCGAGCGTTACGAGCGTAACCTTCAGTCTCGACCCAAACCCCAGCCGCAAGAACAAGTTGTTCAGCAGCCGCAATCTTATCAGCCGGTGCCTTTGCCGCAGCCGTCTGCAAAAACGATGGCATGGACCCAAGAGAATCCATGGTTCGGTACGAACCGAGAGATGACCGCTCTAGCCTATGCCACGCATGAAAGTCTGATCCGTGATCAAGGTATTAAGCCTGACACAGATGAGTACTATGAAAAGATTAACGCAACCATGCGGTTGCGCTTTCCGGACTACTTTGAAGAGGAAGCTCCGGCAACCCAAACAAAGCGTCCTTCTACGGTGGTCGCTCCCTCCAACCGGAGTAATGGAGCTAAACCCCGCAAAATCCAGCTAACTGCGACACAAGTCTCCCTCGCTAAGAGACTGGGATTAACCCCGGAGCAGTATGCCAAACAACTCATTAAGGAGAGTTCAAATGGCTAATGAGCGCAGTGTTCGTATTGAACGGCAAGCCGAGTCGCGACCGAGCGATACTTGGATGCCGCAATCCTCACTTCCGGTCCCTGAGCCGAAAGATGGTTGGGTGTTTCGCTGGATTCGTACTTCTTCGTTGGGCCGTTCGGATAACACGAACGTCTCTCGCCAGTTCCGTGAGGGCTGGGAACCTGTCAAGGCAGAAGATCATCCTGAACTGATGGTCATGTCTGACATCAATTCTCAGTTCAAAGGGAACGTGGAAGTGGGTGGTTTGCTGTTATGCAAAGCCCCGCTTGAGAAGATGAAAGCCAGAGAGAAATACTTTCAAAACATTTCGGATAAGCAGATCGAAGGTGTGGACCGCAGTTTCTTGCGGGAAAACGATCCGCGAATGCCGCTTCTGAATCCAGAGCGGTCTACGCGCACCACTTTCGGAAGAGGTTAAACCCTTATCTATCAATTATTTAGAGGTATTTTCAAATGGCTTCAGGAACTGATGTGACGGCCCCTTATGGGCTGAAGCCGATCAACCTGATCGGCGGTCAGGTATATGCGGGTTCTACCCGTATGTACCCGATTCAGTACGGCTATGCGACGAACATCTTCAATGGTGATTTCGTCAAGGTCGTGCGTGGTTCCGTGACTCGCGCAGCAATCGGTGCTACCACCGCTTCAAACGCAGTCACGGGTGTGTTTGTAGGTTGCTCCTATACGGACCCTGTCAGCAAGAACAAGCGTTTCAGCCAGTACTGGCCTGCTTCGACCTTGGCTGGCGAGGGTGCGTATGTTGTTGACGATCCGGATGCTGTGTTTAAAGCGGCTGTCTGCTCGGCTACGACCGTCATGGCTTCGGGTGCGTATGCATTGGTGGGAACTAACCTGTCGATGATCGACAACTCAGGTGATGTAAACACCGGCAACTCTAAGAACGCGATCCTTGCTCCGGACGATACGCCTGTCACCACGATCCTTCCGGTTCGTTGTGTGGGTGTGGTTCCGGAAACTTCAATCAGCTACACCGCCAGCGGTTCATCGTCCAGCACCACCTTGACCCTCACGGGTTCGGGCGCTCCGGCGGCACTTCCGGTGGGAACCAGCGTGGCGTACTACGCCAGCAATGGTCAGTTGATTGAGACGGGTTCGTTCGTGGACACGGCGGCAGCAGCTGGCGATACGTCAATCACCCTCAACGCTGCGGTGGCAGTGCCGGGTGGTGTAACGGCAATTCCGGCTTCTTCAACCGTAGTCTTTACGATCTACCGTGAGCTGTTGGTCAAACTCAATGTTCTGACCCATGGCTACTACAGTAGCGTTACGGCATAAGGGAGTTAGCACAAATGGCTATTTCACGCGCACAAATGTTGAAGGAACTCCTGCCGGGGCTTAACGCGCTTTTCGGTTTGGAGTATGCCAAGTATGAGGATGAGCATACGCTCATCTATGAGACCGAGACTTCAGAGAAAGCCTTTGAAGAGGAAGTCAAGTTGTCAGGTTTTGGTACCGCCCCAGTGAAAGCTGAAGGCTCTGCCATTGCCTATGACAACGCTCAGGAAGCGTTCACCGCTCGCTACAACCACGAAACCATTGCGATGGGCTTTTCGATCACCGAAGAAGCCATGGAGGACAACCTCTATGACCAGCTTTCGGCTCGTTACACCAAAGCATTGGCTCGCGGTATGGCGAACACCAAGCAGGTGAAAGCGGCTGCTTTGTTGAACAACGGTTTCACCACCTTCCAATCGGGTGATGGTGTGACGCTGTTTAACACCGCCCACCCGCTGGTATCCGGTGGCACGAACGCGAACCGCCCGACTGTGGGTGCTGACCTCAATGAGACCTCGCTCGAAGATGCGATCATTTCGATTGCTAACTTCACCGATGAGCGTGGACTCCTCATTGCGGCCCGTCCCCGCCGTCTCATTGTTCCGTCCAACTTGATGTTTGTGGCAGAGCGCCTCATGGAGACCACTCTCCGCACGGCAACTGCCGACAACGACATCAACGCGATCCGGAACATGGGCGCGATCCCAGAAGGCTATGCGGTCAACCACTATCTGACCGACACCAACGCCTTCTTCATCATCACTGACATTCCCAACGGTATGAAGCACTTCGTGCGTACCCCGATGGCAACGTCGATGGATGGTGACTTTGACACTGGGAATGTGCGGTACAAGGCCCGTGAGCGTTACAGCTTCGGTGTCTCTGATCCGCTGGGTGTCTACGGCTCGCCGGGTTCGACCTGATAAATCAACGCATGTTGATTGGAGAGGGGGCTTCGGCCCCCTTTCTTTTTGGATTAATATGCTGTTTAATCAAGATGTTCCGGGGTAATTTTTTAGCTCATCAGACAGACCCGGCTGACGGCATGCAGACTGATGGGCGACTTGCATGTGAGGAGTATCAAAGTGGGTACCACAACTTTTTCGGGTCCGGTTGTTTCTGAAAATGGTTTTTCGGGCAATGTGTCTGCGACCCTTGTAACTGCTACGACTTTGGTGGTGGGTTCAACGACCTTCACGACCGGCAATGTGTCTGGCACCTTGGCGGATCAAGTGGGATATATTCCTGTCAGTGTGGGTGGAACGACCAAGTACATCGCTCTCTATGGCAGCTTAACTCCGTAAGATTTTCTAGGGGGCGATTAGCCCCCTTAACCTAATGGAGATCAAGTATGCAATACGATGTTTGGGCGGTCAGTCCTGAATCTGACGATGATTATTTCTTTGCGTCGGGATCTGCTAGCGGAACCCTGAGTTTGCTGGCAAACGATCTAGGCTATAACGGAACCGGTTATCAGGTATCGATAACTTCTGACGGCGCAGATGCTGACAAAACCTTTACCGTAACCGGCGTTAAGGTGGGGGCTGTGGGCTATGATGGGGTGGTTACCGAATCGGTCACCGGCCCGAGCGCGAGCGTGGTGTATTCCACCAACTACTATACCCGTGTGGATTCTGTGGCGATCAGCGCAACCTCCACTGGGAATATTAAGGTGGGATATGGCGGAGACTTGGCGTTCCCGCGCACCCGAATCAAGGGTGTCTACTTTGTCAGTAATGGCGCTTCGGGTTCTGTGGTCTTCACAGCAAAACCCAGTGACACCACGATCTTGAAGTTGGCGGTTGCCAGCGGAACTTTGTCGCAGGACATGATTATCCCCGGCGAAGGGATTCTGACAACCAAGAGCAAGAATGGCGACTTCGCCATCATGACGCTCACCAACGTCACGAACGCTACGGTTGTTTGTGGCTAGTTATGTCGAAGGACAGCATCCTCAAAAGGATTGGGGTTTCGGGGTACAACAAACCTAAACGTACCCCGAACCACCCCACCAAATCCCATGTGGTGGTAGCAAAGTCCGGTGATCAAATAAAGACCATCCGATTCGGTCAACAGGGCGTTTCCGGTTCTCCAAAAAAGTCAGGAGAATCAGAGTCTTACAGGAAGCGCCGTGAATCTTTTAAAGCCCGTCATGCTAGCAACATTTCCAAAGGAAAGATGTCTGCGGCGTACTGGGCAGACAAGGTGAAGTGGTGAACCATGGAAATGATGATATGGAATATGGTTCTCACATTGGTGGTCGGCGTGTTGGGTTTTGTGGTGAAAGAGAAGTTTGCTGAGATTAATCGTCTTGGCATTCTTCTCAACCGAACCCGAGAAGAAGTTGCCAGAGACCATGTGACCAGAGCGGAAGTTCGTGCTGATGCTCAGATGTTGTTAGATCGATTGGATCGTTTAGAGCAAAAGATTGATCGGTTAGTGAGCCGTCAATTAACGGAGCGTGATGATGGCTAAAGCCAAAAGCAAAGTGAATGAGGCAGGGAACTACACCAAGCCGGAACTTCGCAAAAGGCTGTTTAACCAGATTAAAGCATCTGCGACCCATGGAACCAAAGCCGGTCAGTGGAGTGCAAGAAAGGCCCAACTCCTTGCTAAGAAGTACAAGGAAGCGGGTGGTGGATATAAGTCATGAGAGAGTCTCAACGATCTTTAAAGGCGTGGGGCGAACAGAAATGGAGAACCAAAAGTGGTAAGCCATCTAGTCAAACAGGTGAAAGATATTTACCAGAAGCTGCGATTAAAGCTCTTTCCCCAGCCGAGTATGCCCGAACCACCGCCGCCAAAAGAAAAGGTAAAGCGAAAGGCAAGCAGTTCGTACGGCAACCCGAAAGCATTGCTGCTAAAACGCGCCGCTTCCGCCAAAAAGGTAAAGCCTAAGAGGAAAAAAAATGGCAATGTCACGCGCTAATATGGGACAACAAATCACCAAGCCAGCCCAAAAAAAGAAGGTTAGCCGAGTGATGCGGGAATTTAAGAAAGGTGAACTTCATTCTGGTAAGAATGGAAAGGTAGTTAAGAATCGAAAGCAGGCAGTGGCGATTGCATTGTCTGAAGCTCGTAAGGTTAAAAAAGGTAGAGGATAAGTTGATGAAAAAGGACAAAGCCAAGAAGGATCAGTCGGACGATTTGGTTCCTCGTTCAATGTTGCCTGATGATCCGAAAGCCTCTTTTCCAAAAGGCTATTTAGAAAGCAGGGAAAAGAAGTCCAGCAAGGTGGAAAAGAAAGCCATGGGTGGTCGCATTGATGGCTGTGCGGTTCGTGGTTTGACGAGGGCGTAACCATGAAAAAGATGAAGCGTTACAACGAAGGCGGTTCCACAGAAGTGGAAGTGGAAAAGAAGTCCAGCGGTATTGGTGGGCTTTTGCCGTTAGGGTTGGTGGGACAACTTGCTGCCAGAGAATTACTAGGTTCCGAAACAAGCGGAATGGATCTTTTGCGCGGACTGGTGGGCGGCAGGCGTAAAAAGAAAATGGGCGAAGATGGGTCCAGCGTTTCGGTCACTATCGAAAAGGAAGTGGACAAGCCGGGTATGCCGGGTGATGTGGCGAGCTACCGCAAGGGTGGACGCATTGATGGTTGTGCGATCAAAGGTAAAACCAAAGGTACTTATCGATAATGGCAACCAGCGGCACAGCGACGTTTAATCCGGACTTTGCGGAGATCGTAGAAGAAGCCTACGAACGCGCAGGTTTGGAATTGCGGACAGGGTATGACCTCAGAACCGCCCGTCGCTCCATGAATTTTATGGCTCAGGAATGGCAGAACCGAGGCATTAATTTGTGGACGGTCGCAACCGGTTCCCAAACTTTGACTGCGGGAACCTATACCTACACGATGCCAGCCGACACCATCGACCTGATGGAACATCAGTTGCGTATTTACGATGGGAACACCGCTCTTCAAGCTGACTACAGTTTGGCTCGTATTTCGGTATCTGATTACGCGCAGTTAAACAACAAGCTCACTCAGGGCCGTCCTCTACAGATTTATGTGGATCGCCAACGGGATGCGCCGGTTGTGTATTTGTGGCCCGTTCCCGATAACGTGCAAACTTACACCCTTGTTTATTGGTATATCCGAAGGATTCAGGATGTGGGAGCAGGCGGTGCCAACACGATGGATGTGCCTGCACGATTCTTGCCTTGTCTGGTGGCGGGGCTGGCGTACTACATTGCCATGAAGAAACCCGAATCAGCGGAACGAATTCCGTTGTTGAAATCAGAATACGAGGCGCAGTTTGAGTTGGCGGCAGGGGAGGATCGCGATAAAGCGGCTTCCCGTTTCTTGCCGTATATCTCAAGTGTGACTGGCGGGTTATGAAATGTCGCAGCCTTTCTCATCTGGCAAACATGCGATTGGTTACTGCGACCGGTGTGGGTTCCAGTACAAGTTGCATCAGTTAAAGAAGGATATCTTCGATCAGATTTGGACTGGGAACTTGGTTTGTGAGGCATGTTTAGACGTAGACCAACCTCAGTTGCAGTTAGGTAAAATTCCGATGGATGATCCGCAGGCTTTGAGGAATGCGCGTCCAGATCAGAATTTGCCAGAAAGCAGAGATATTTACTGGGGTTGGAATCCGGTGGGTGGCGCAAGGTCTTATGATGACCCCTTGACACCTAACACTTTGGTCGGCGCGGGAGCGGTTGGAGCAGTGACGGTATCGACATCATGAACTATTCAGAACTGTCCAGCTTAATTCAAGAATACGTCCAATCGACGGAAACGTCCTTTGTGGCAAACATTCCTCAGTTTGTGCAATTAGCGGAAGAGCGGATCTTTAACACCGTTCAGATTCCGGCTTTGCGTCAGAACTCGACCGCGACCGTATCGGTGGGCAATCAGTACATGGCATTGCCTTCTGATTGGTTATCGACCTTCTCGCTGGCGATTATTCATCCTAGTACTAATGTTTATACCTATCTACTGAATAAAGATGTGAACTTTATTCGGGAGTGCTATACGACTTCGGGAACCCAAGGTGCGCCACAGTATTATGGGATCTGGGATGACACCACCATGATTCTGGGTCCAACTCCGGATCTCGCGTATACCTTGGAACTCCATTACTACTATTATCCGCCGTCGATTGTGGATGTTGGGACTTCTTGGTTGGGAACCAACTTCGAGACCGTTCTGTTATACGGATCACTTCGAGAAGCCTATAACTATCTCAAGGGTGAACCGGATATGGTTAAGAACTATGAGGACAAATACCAAGAAGCGTTGATGCAGTTGAAGCGATTGGGTGACGGATTGGAGCGTCAAGATGCTTATCGTTCAGGTCAAGTTAGGATTCCTGTAAGATCATGAATTTAAACGCAAATGTAGAGGTTGGATCGGTTTCGGTATTCACCACTGACAATCGCGGCTTTGATGCCGAGGAGATTGCAGATCGTGCTATCGATAAAATTATTTTCGTAGGAGATACCCTTGTTCCAGAAACTGCAAAGTTGGCTCAAGTCTATCGTCAACAGATTCGTAAAATTCTGGTGCAGTATCTGGGAGAAGCTCAAGAGTCTGAGCGTAAAACGGTTTACGAAAGACTGACTCAGGGCGGTTACCCAGAAGCGGCACAGTTTGTTAAACGGTTGAAAGAGGAGTAACTACCTTGGCTATTTCGCAAGCAATGTGTACATCGTTCAAGGTGGAGATCCTTGACGGGGTACATGCATTTGGTTCGTCAGTCATTCGCGCTTCCGAAGCGCCGGACGTATTTAAACTCGCTTTGTATACGTCTTCGGCTACGTTGGATGCAGCAACCACCGCTTATACCACTTCGGATGAAGTCTCTTCTTCAGGGACCAACTATCCTGCCGGTGGTCTAACGCTCACGGTTTCGCAGGTTCCGACTTCGAGCAGCACGACAGCGTACTTGGATTTTGATGACCTGACATTCCCGTCTGCTACTTTAACCGCCCGTGGTGCGTTGATCTACAACTCAACCCAGAGCGACAAAGCGGTGGCAGTACTGGACTTCGGTGGGGATAAAACCTCAACCGCAGGTAACTTCACGATCCAATTCCCGACCGCTGACGCATCGAACGCGATTCTGCGTATCGCTTAACGGAGGCCGTTAAATGGCCCTCGTTCTTGCAGATCGGGTCTTAGAGACCACTACCACCACAGGTAGCGGGACGATTACGCTTGCGGGGGCTAACCCCGGCTATCAGGCGTTTTCAACCGGTGTCGGTGATGGGAACCAAGCCTATTACACCATTGCGGGTGCGACCGAATGGGAAGTGGGTATCGGTACCTATACGGCTTCTGGGGATACGCTTTCCCGTGATACGGTACTTGCGTCTAGCGATAGTAACAATAAGGTTACCTTCTCAGCAGGAACCAAAGAGGTCTTCGTTACCTATCCTGCTGGCAAAGCGATCTACGCTAATGAGTCGGGCAATGTCAGTGTTGCGTCTGGGAAGATTATTGATCTAGCGACACCGACCGTTGCCAACGATGCGGTTAATAAGCAGTACGTCGATGATCTCGTAGCAGCCGGTCTGACTTACCACACTCCCGTTAAATACGAAGTTCCCAGCACCACCGGCAATCTCACTGCAACCTACAACCAACCGGGCGGAGCAGGAGACGGGGTAGGCGCTACGCTGACCAATGCAGATACGCTGGGTGCCTTTACGCCAGACGGAATTGTTGCGTCCGTTAATGATCGAATCCTGATCTACAACCAAACCAATGCGTTTGAGAATGGCGTTTACACGGTTACGACAGTCGGTGATGGTTCGACAGCGTGGGTGCTGACCCGTGCGACCGATGCGGATAGCTATGCCCTAAAAGATCCCAACGGGTTGGGAGCGGGTGATGCGTTCTTCATCACTTCGGGTAACACCGGAGCGGGTGAAACCTACGTCTGTAATACGACCGGCACCATCACATTTGGTTCCACAGCGATTAACTTTGTTCAGGTTTCTGCGACACAGATTTACATTGCAGGAACCGGCATTGATATCACTGGCCCGACCATCTCATTGCAGACTCCGGTCACGGTTGCAAACGGCGGAACGAACTTAACTTCTGCCCCGACAGATGGGCAACTCCTGACGGGTAACGGAACCGGCTACACGCTCAATACGCTCAAGCAGGAACCGGAATCAGCATTGCCAATGCGCCGGGTTCTATCACGATCACCAATTCCTCGCCAGACCAAACGGTCACTCTTTCGGCGGGAACCAACATAACGGTTGGCGGTACCTATCCCAGCTTCTTGATCTCTTCGTCTGGTGCGGGTGCTTCGGGTCCAATCTTAGAATCTGAAATCACAATCAGTGAAAACTACAGCTTAACGGTGGGGACTAATGGACTTAGCGTAGGCCCAGTGACTATCGCGGCTGGGTACAATGTGACCGTTCCGTCAGGGCAAACTTGGATGGTTTTAAATCAGGCAGCGGGTAGTGGTGCCGGTACGATAGCAACAGTAGGTAAGGCAATCGCTATGTCGATTGTGTTCGGAGGTTGATGAGATGGCGAATCCTAATATTGTCAATGTCAGCGCCATTTACGGCAATAATTCATTAACTGATTTAAATACCACGAACGCAACGGCTATCGTGAACAATCCTGCATCTAGTGGCAAAGTATTTAAAATCAATAGCATTATTGTTGCGAATGTGGATGGAGCGGTCGCAGCCGATATCACGATCAATGTTTATAGCGAAGATGATTTGGGCGGTACGGCTTATGCGCTAGCCTCCACAGTATCGGTTCCCGCAGATGCGACATTGGTGGTGATTGATAAAAACACTTCGATCTATTTGAAGGAAGACCAATCTATTGGAGCTACGGCTGCTGTCGCAAGTGACCTTGTTGTAGTGGCTTCTTGGGAAGAACTGAACTAATGACGCTTCGCTATACAGGCGGGTTTATCCAAGCGGCTGCGCCTACAGTTAATAT
>LSRR01000195.1_pt1 | contig 15747 bp, 28 predicted proteins | sample 1162981 | NCBI WGS metagenome assembly LSRR01 (sample SAMN03256433, study PRJNA305521) | marine metagenome | biome: Estuarine; feature: Estuary; material: Brackish water; isolation source: iron chloride precipitation of viral particles from surface water samples | place: USA: Chesapeake Bay ... | reverse complement strand
TAATAATTATATTTCTAATAATTTTTTAAAAATAAAAAATGGAAGTAATTATAACTTTTATGTGAAAAGAGGTGGGAATGAAATATAAATATACTTATGATGAGTGGTCGCAAGACACGAAGACTTGGGAGATTGAAAGTAATAGGCAATTAACTGAAGAAGAAATTATTGATATTGCTACAAGTACAGATATGAAAGAAAACGCACAATACAAAACAAAAGACTTTGTTTGTGAGTTTAAGGGTACTGAATGGGGAGACGATAGTCATTTTGAAATAACAGGAGATACAAAGTGTTAAGGCAAATATATAAACAAGCTATTAACAATGGCTATGACGCAGATTTTGTATCTTTTATTAAAGACTTTTCAAATTGTAGAGAGGCATTTACAACACCACAAATTGCTTTTTCATATAAAATTGAAAGGGAGTTATCAAATAAACTAAAACTATTTTATGGTAGAAAGGAAATATAATGAAAATAGAAATAACTGAAAAAGATATAAATGAAGGTATTCCAGATAGTTGTGATGAATGTGCTATATCTGTTGCTTTAAAAAGACATTTTAAAACTAGTGATGTTCATACTGGTTTTGATATAGTTAAACAAAAACCTTCAATAGAGGTAAATGGAAAAAAATATAATATTAATAAATTATATGAAAATATTGTTGGCGATTTTATAGACAAGTTTGATAATTATGTGGATTATAAGTATTTATTAGATGATGGGTTTATTGTTGATAATAATCTAATACCAAAACCATTTTCATTTGAAATTGAGGAGGTTAGATGAGTGATGATATAAACCCCAAATGTGAAATGTGTGATAAAGAAATAGATTTAGATGTTGGCTTTTTAAATATAGCTGAAATTTGTGATGGAACTGATGAGAACATAGAAAAATTTGAAAAAGACAATCAAGTAGACTTATCAAATTTTTGGTGTGTAAGTTGTGGTAGTCAAGCATTGAAAGAAATTGAGAAATGATATATTTAATTCGAAATGGCAGTAAAACCCGAAAGCAAATTTTGGAAAAAATTAAAGGAAAATACACCCGACATTGTGTGGACAAGAATAGAAAATTGGGCATCTTTTGGTACACCCGACCTATTGGGATATAACAAAAATAACACCTATTTCACTATCGAACTAAAATTAACAAAAGTTAAAAAACTATCTATCTCGCCACACCAAATTGGCTATTGTTTCAAACACCCGAAAAATCATTTTATCCTAGCCACGACACACAAGCCTCTAACCCCTAAACTTTATGAGGGCGGACAGATATCCGCGTTGCTTGATGAGGGTATCGCCTGTGATTGTATCGTGAGTGGTTGGGAAGGTGTTCGCTTGTGGCTTAATCGCTTGTGATTTCCGCGTGTCGCTTGTGGTTTTCCGCTTGTGTCCTTCTCTATACTATTTTTATTTTTATTTTTATTCGCGTTTCGCGTTCAAGTTGAACGCGAAACAAATTGAGTTTAAAATTATTCACTAGCCTTTTTTAATAAATTTTTGAGCATATTATCTGAATAGTTAAATTTTTTCCGCAATATTGCGACAGCATATTCGCGACATTCGGAAGGGTTAAGACAATTCCAACTATTAAAATAATAAGCCTTAGTTGGATTGATAACCGCGTCTTTTAATATTGAATGATAATGGTAATCAATCGGGTTTATTTTAGTCATATATTAACCTCACTTTTTTAGTTTTTATTTTTTTATTTTCCTATATATTCCTATAATGATTTGTTTTAAAAATGCAAATTATAAATTAACTACAGGAGAATAAAAAATGACTAAAACAAAAATAAAAATAACCCCGACTTATTCGGAGGCTTTAATTTTATATGCTAGGTTATACTCATCAATGACCGCTAAGGGCAAAAAAGCTATTGAAACCGATTTAAAAAATTGGGGAGAGTGTTTGGAGATTTATAAAAATAAATTTCAAGGCAAATCAAAATCTATTAATTATTTAAAAGGGCTTTATGGTAATTTATAAAACTTTCGCGATTGACGGGGCGGGCATTGTTAAGATGTCCGCTCAAGGTTTTACTAAAAAAGAAAGCCTACAATTTTGTAAAATGGATTTAATTGAGTATCAAGTAAAGCGGAAAATTGCGGATTATTGGAACTTGAGTAAATTCAAATTTGAGACTATAACTATTAAATAAATACAGGAGAATAAAAAATGAAAACTGAAAAAATACTTTATAAGATGCTAACTGAAAACACGGGTAAACATTTTATGGATAGTGGCGGAGAGAACGGAAGGCATTGGCAACACAACCAGAAAAAAACTTTCAAAGATTTTAAAAAAGAAAATTATTTTAGCTTTGAAATCTCTAAGTACAATCACGGCGGAGAGCTTGAGATTATTGGAACAAAATCATTGTTCCATCACTTGAATGAAACCTTAACTTATTCAAGTGATGAGACCAAAGCTCTTAATGATTGGATTAATGAAAATCCTTATCATTGGGCGGATAATAGAGAAGGGCGTTCGAATGTTTGGGGAGATGTCGCGGAGTTTATGGAGAAGGAATACGATAGCAAAGTGAATTGCTTATATACTTATAATGAGGAGAATATTTTATCTCAAGATATTCAATTCTTATACTTAGGCGATATTTATGAACGCGATTTGATAGCCTTATCCATTCACAACGGAGCTGATGCAAGGGGAGGCTTAACTGATTATAAGATGTTTCGCATTGTTGATTGGGATTGTTTTTTAGATTGGAGAAGGTTTACGATTACTACAGAAATTAAACCCGATAAGCCTACTTTATTTAAAAAACTACCGAAACCCGAAACCAATTATTATTGGGATTATGACTACAGTAGCTACTCACACGCGGAGAGTAATTATCCCAAAGATTTAACGGAGTTTGATTTAACGGAGAATGAAACCGAAAACCTTAAAGGTAAAATTCTCTTTAAAAATAATAAATATTACTTACACGGAAAGCACGAACTAGTCGCATAAAAAACCCTTAAATAGTTAATAATTAAACCCGCCACGCGTTCCGCGTTTGGCGGGTTTTTTTTCGCGTGTCGCGTGTCAATTTTTTTGACACATTAAGAGTATAATTACGAAGTAATTATACCTTAATAGAGATACTAAGATGAAAGTATATTACGAAGTAATATACAATATTAATTGTCCAAATATAAATATGTAACTAATATATTAGTATATATAGTAAGATTTAGACTTAAGTAAGTCCCTAATACTTTTCAGAAATCCGAACTTGCATTAGGGGGGAGGGGCCCAAAAACAAAAAAGGGTACCTTAAAACAACCCTATATTTTTTTTAAAAAATATATTACAATTGTCCAACAAAAGGTTTTTGGTTATGGATGTTGACATAGAAAAAATAAAAAAATTACCACCAGACGTTAGGAAAGAATTTATGAAAACTTTCCTGAAGTATCAGGAAAAGAAAAAGGAATCTAAAATCAATTCTGATTTTATGTCTTTTGTAAAACACGTTTGGCCAGAATTTGTTGAAGGTAAACACCACAAAGTCATTGCAGAAAAATTTAATCAAATCGCTGAAAAGAAAATCAAACGACTCATTATCAATATGCCTCCGAGACATACTAAATCTGAATTCAGTTCATTTCTACTTCCTGCTTGGATGATTGGTAAAAATCCAAAACTAAAAATTATCCAATCCACACACACCACGGAGCTCGCTGTTCGTTTCGGTAGAAAAGCAAAAACATTAATGGACTCACAGGAATACAAAGAAGTTTTCAAAACAAGACTCAGAGAAGATTCGCAAGCCGCGGGCAAATGGGAAACATCACAGGGTGGTGAATATTATGCAGCGGGTGTCGGCTCAGCCATCACCGGTCGTGGTGCGGATTTATTAATTATTGATGACCCACACTCTGAGCAAGATGCGTTGAACGCGGATGCTTTAGAGCGAGCATACGAATGGTATACTTCAGGGCCTCGTCAGCGTTTACAACCTGGCGGAACGATTGTCTTGGTTATGACGCGTTGGAACACAAAAGATTTGACGGGTAAATTATTACAAGCTCAAAAAGGTGCAAAGACAGATCAATGGGAAGTGATTGAGTTCCCAGCTATAATGCCATCAGGTGAACCCGTATGGCCAGAGTATTGGAAGAAAGAAGAACTTGAAGGAGTGAAAGCTTCTCTATCGGTTGGAAAGTGGAACGCGCAATGGATGCAAAACCCAACTTCTGAAGAAGGTTCAATTATTAAACGAGAGTGGTGGAAAGTTTGGGACAAAGATTATGTGCCACCTTTGCAACACGTCATTCAATCTTATGATACTGCATTTCTTAAAAAAGAAACTGCCGACTTTTCTGCAATTACCACGTGGGGTGTATTTCATCCTGATCCAGATAGTGGGCCAAATTTAATATTACTTGATTCAGTTAAAGAACGACTAGAGTTTCCAGAACTAAGGAGAAAAGCCTTAGAGCAATATCAATATTGGAAACCTGAAACAGTTGTAGTGGAGGCAAAAGCTTCTGGAATGCCATTAACCTATGAGCTTAGAAAAATGGGAATCCCAGTAATTACCTTTACACCGAGCAAAGGAAATGATAAACATTCAAGAGTAAACTCAGTTGCACCGATATTTGAGTCTGGTCAAGTTTGGGCACCTGATGAAAAGTTTGCTGAAGAGGTGATTGAAGAATGTGCAGCGTTTCCGTATGGCGACCACGATGACTTGGTCGACAGCACCACACAAGCGGTGATGAGATTTAGACAAGGCGGGTTTATTGATCATCCAGAAGATTATGAAGATGAACCTATTATACAAACTGAAAAAACATATTATTAATAAAATATGGCTGAAGGAATCTTAACACTTAACCCAATCTCTCCTGAAAGAGACCCAGAGGAATTAGGAAGACCATCTATGATCGAAGCACCTCTAGGTGCAGGGATAGGTTTAGCCTTAGCTAATAAATTTAAAAAAAGAGGTATCGGAGATAACAACCCTCCAAGTCCAATTGAAGAAGAAAAACCACCTCAAAAAGAACCACCTAAAGATCCTAATGTTGGAGAAGAGATTTTAACCGATCTTGCAACCAGAGAACTTGAGAAAAAAATAAAAGAAAAAGATAAGTCAGGTGTTGAATTACCTACTTCTTTAACAACTCAAAATTTTTTAGATGATAATTTAATGAATGATCTTTTAAAAATAAGAGGAGGTATAAAAGGACATCAAGAAAATATGCGAGGCCCATTTCCTAAAATGCCAAATTCTACAAAAAATTTTATGCAAACAGAATTACTTAATAAGTTAAATGCTAAATATAATCTTAATTCTTATCCAGAAGGTGAAACACCAGAGACAGTTAATCCATTTAGAAAAGATTATTTAGAACGTACATATAACAAAAGATTAAGTGGAATAGAATATATAACATCCGTTGCATATGAAGTCATTGGATCAAAAGACAAAGATGCAATGATTGTTGTAGATGAAGATAATTTACCTGTAGCAGCCGCAAAAATAAGTATACCTGGAACACCTGGAAATATTAGTGATATATATCATAAAGATTCTGTAGTAATTACAGAAGCAGGTAGCGTTTTTACAAAAGCAAGTGATCAATTATTTAATGATATAATTCAGAAAGCAAAAGAAGAGGGTAAAAGATTTGTAGTTGCAGAAGATTTAACTACTCCCGAAGCTTTAGAGGCTATGGAAAAAAGAGGTTTTAAAAAACCTACTACAAAAGATACTAAAAAATTTAAAGGTAAAAAAATTAGAAGACCCAATGGAAGATCCGCTGTTCAAAAAAATTTAGTATTTGATTTAGGTGCTCCTGAGAAAAAAGCAATCGGGGGCTTGATTGATAGACCATTACCAGGTAGAAGCAGAGACATTTAATGGTTAAAACAAAACTCACTAAAACTATACCCCCAAAATCAGGGCCTAATCCACAGGGCTTGAAAATCAAACCAAAAAAGTCTAAAGTAGTAAGATTGGAGAAAATAAATGGCCGAAATCGACAAATCGTTACCTAACGTAAAATCAACTATTGAAGTTCCTGGAGAACAAGAAGTTCAAGCATCTGTTGAAGAAGATATTTTAAAAGAACAAGAAGAAGGCTCACCAGTAGAAGTTATTGAAACTGAAGAAGGTGGAGCTGAGATTTCTTTCGAGCCTTCAGCGGTCAACGTAGAGGGTGAACAAGATCACTTTTCAAACTTAGCAGAATTATTAGACGATGATATTTTAGATCCACTTGGATCAAAGTTAACAGCAGACTATACTGATTATAGATCTTCTCGAAAAGATTGGGAAGACACTTACAGAAATGGATTAGACCTTTTAGGTTTTAAATATACAAAACGAACAGAACCGTTTAGAGGTGCATCAGGAGTTACTCACCCTGTACTTGCTGAAGCAGTCACACAGTTTCAAGCACAAGCGTATAAAGAATTACTGCCCGCGGACGGGCCAGTTCGAACACAGATCTTAGGAGACGAAACTCAACCGAAACAAGATCAAGCGAACCGTGTTAAAGATTTTATGAATTATCAAATAATGGATCAGATGAAAGAATATGAACCAGAGTTTGATCAAATGCTTTTCTATCTTCCCCTCTCAGGATCTACCTTTAAGAAAGTTTATTATGACGATCTTTTAGGTAGAGCTGTTTCTAAGTTCGTTCCCGCTGATGATTTAGTGGTTCCGTATTCAGCTACCTCATTAGATGATGCAGAATCCATTATGCACGTAATTAAAATCTCAGAGAACGATTTAAGAAAACAACAGGTCAATGGATTTTATAAAGACATTGATCTTCAAGAACCTCAAATGAAAACCGATGAGATCACTCAAAAAGAACAAGAGTTAGAAGGTATCAAACAGCAAAAGCAAGATGATATCTATACGTTGTTGGAGTGTCACGTCAATTTAGATTTGGAAGGTTTCGAAGAAGTCGATTCAACAGGTGAACCAACAGGGATTAAACTTCCTTATGTGGTCACTGTTGAAGAGTCGACTCGACAAATTTTAGCGATCAGAAGAAACTATAGAGCTGAAGATCCATTAAAGAAAAAAATAAATTATTTTGTTCATTATAAATTTTTACCAGGACTTGGTTTTTATGGTTTTGGTTTAATTCATATGATTGGTGGATTAAGTAGAACTGCAACTTCTGCATTAAGACAATTATTGGATGCAGGTACATTATCAAACTTACCTGCCGGATTTAAAACTAGAGGCATTCGAGTACGAGACGATGCACAACCTTTACAACCTGGAGAGTTTAGAGATGTCGATGCACCAGGTGGAAACTTAAGAGATTCATTTTTACCTTTACCCTTTAAAGAACCAAGTGCTGTATTATTGCAATTATTAGGAGTGGTAGTGAACTCAGGACAACGGTTCGCGGCTATTGCAGATATGCAAGTGGGTGAAGGCAATGATAGAATGGCTGTTGGTACAACGGTTGCTTTACTTGAAAGAGGAAGCAGAGTGATGTCCGCTATTCACAAAAGATTATATGTAGGTTTAAAACAAGAGTTTAAATTATTAGCAGAAGTATTTAAAACCTATTTACCACCTGAATATCCATACGATGTTCCAGGTGCAACTAGACAAATTAAAGTTCAAGATTTTGATGACCGAGTAGATATTTTACCGGTTGCAGATCCTAATATTTTTTCACAAACTCAACGGATTTCTTTGGCCCAAACACAGCTCCAATTGGCTCAATCAAACCCACAGATACATAACCTGTACCAAGCGTACAGGTCTATGTATCAGGCGATCGGTATTAAAAATGTCAATGCTATTTTACCTCCACCTGCTCCAATGCAACCAATGGATCCAAGTGTAGAACACATTACCGCTTTAGCGGCTAAACCGTTTCAAGCGTTTCCAGGTCAAGACCATAGAGCACATATTGATTCTCACTTAAACTTTATGCAAACGAATATGGTTAGAAATAATCCAACAGTAATGGCATCATTACAAAAAAATATTTTAGAACACATTTCTCTAATGGCACAAGAACAAGTGCAAATGGAATTTAGAGATGAGATTCAACAGATACAAGTAATGCAACAACAAGCACAAAACAATCCGCAGATCGCGCAACAGATGCAAATGATGACTCAACAGATTGAAGCAAGAAAAGCAAAACTGATTGCAGAGTTAACTAAAGACTTTGCGGAAGAAGAAAATAAAATTACTTCACAGTTAGATGGAGATCCATTATTGAAACTTAAATCAAGAGAGATTGATTTAAGAGCAATGGAGAACGAACGTAAAAAAGAATACGATGAAGAACGGATCAATCTAGATAAAATGAAAGCAATGATGAACAAAGATACTCAGGAAGAAAAACTTGAGCAGAACGAACAACTTGCTAAATTAAGAGCTGGAGTATCATTAGCTAAATCTGGAATTCAACAAATGAACATATTGGATGACTAATGGCAATTACCGATATTTTATTTCCTCAAGGTAATTTTTTAAATATAAGAGCTAATACTCCAAGTCAAACTGATTATAATATTCAAGCAACATCAGATTTAGTAAATCAATTACCAGGAGGAATTGTTAGAGACGTTGTAGCTCCTGCTGCTGCTTTAGGAATGAGTTTACCTTATGATGCAATACAAGGTGCAACTAGAATTACTGAAGATGATATTAGTAGAGCAATGATGAGTGGGGCATTAACTCCAAGAGATATTGCTTCAGAGGCATTTGGTTTATCTTACTCAAGAGAAAATCCATTGTCTTCTGCTGTTGAAAGATTTATGGGTGCATCACAACCCTTATCAAATAGATTATCGAATATGAATATAGGAACAAGTGCACAAGCAGATATTCCTACTACTTTTGTCCCTTCTGAAATTTCAATTAAAGCAGCACCACAAGTTTTTAATCCACAAGCAAACTACGGACAATTCTTTAGACCACAACCAGTTGTGGATAGAAATTTATTTACTCCAGTAATGGAAAAGTTTGCAGCAGCAAGACAAGGATTAGGAAGTTTAAAAGATAGAGCTATTAATTTAGGAACTAAAGGAATTGATTTAGGTAAAATGGTTGGAAGAGGGATATTAAACGCTATTGTACCTGGGGCAGGTCTTTTTATAGATGCATTTAAACCAACTTACGAAGGTCAATTAATGAAAGATTTTTATGGTAGTCAATTTGGTTTAGACCCAATTGGTAGAATTGCAAGTGGCCCAATGAAAGGTTATGCACCAGGAGATACTTTATTTGGTAGTCCAGGATTAACAAATTCAATCAATCAAAGGATTGCTAGAATTAAAAAAACTTTAGAAAAGAAAAAATCTGTTCAATTAGAACAAAGATTAAAAGCTTTAGAGGAATTAAAAGCAAAAGAAGAAGCTGCAAGAGTTGCTGCTACAAAATCTATGGCTCAAGAAAATAAACAAGCAGGCACAGGTGGTTATCAGTCTTCTTGGGGTAGAGATCCAGGTGGTGGAGGCTTTATGGGCGGTAGTGGAACAGCTGCAGAAATGGGTAGTTTTAAAAACGGAGGTATAGTAGACTTATTATGATGACAAAAAAGCAAAAAAAGGTTAAAAAGGTAATGAGAGAGTTCAAAAAAGGTGAACTTCCTATTGGAAAATCCAAAAAGAAGGTGAAGAGTCGTAAACAAGCAATCGCAATTGCGCTTTCTGAAGCGGGATTGAGTAAAAATAGGAGTAAATAATGAAAAAAGACCAATCAAATGAAGTTAATTTTCAAAAGTTTGTGAACAAAGATGGTTTTTCTAAAGGCGGCGTTGAAATTGAGATGTCAAAACCAACTGAAACACAAACTCAAAAGGTAAGAGGGCAAAAAAGAATGCTTTCTGAGAAGCAAAGAACAGCTAAGTGGTACTAATTTTATGTTTCCGTGGAGTTTACTAGGTACTGCACTTAAAACTGGCGCTGAAATTTATAAGAATAAGAAAAAATCTGAAATTATAATGTCAGAAGCAGCTATTGTGCACGCTGAAAAAATGAAACGAGGAGAAATAGAGTTTTCTGGACAGATTGCTAAGAATCAAAAAGGCGACTGGAAGGACGAATTTATTTTATTAATTTTGTCATCTCCACTTTTTCTGTTAGCATACTCTGTTTTTGCAGAAGATGAAGAAATAGGTCAAAAATTAGATTTATATTTTGAAAAACTGCAAACAATGCCGTGGTGGATAATTTCTTTATGGGTAGCTGTCGTTGGAGCTGTCTATGGAATTAAAGCTACGGAGTTAAAACATTTAGGAGGAAAAAAATAATGTTAAAAAAAGTTGATAAAAGTAAAAACCCAGGTTTAGCAAAACTACCAACTAAAGTTAGAAACAAAATGGGTTATATGAAAAGTGGTGGCAGGGTTAAAATGATGTGTGGTGGTTTAGCTAGAAGAAAAAGAGGAAAATAATATGGCTAAACTTTGTGCAAAAGGTAAAGCTGCTGCAAAAAGAAAATTTAAAGTTTATCCAAGTGCGTATGCTAATATGTATGCATCAGGAGTTTGTTCTGGTAAAATTACACCAGGTGGTAAGAAAAGAAAAAAGATGGCTGACGGTGGATTAGCTAGAAGAAAAAGATTTGCGTAATGGCACAAAACGGTTTAAGGAAGTGGGTAAAAGAAAAATGGGTAGACATCGGAGCTCCGAAGAAGAACGGCAAATATCAACCTTGCGGGAGATCGAAGGGGAGCAAAAGAAAATATCCAAAGTGCGTCCCACTTGCAAAAGCCACACGGATGACAAGTTCGCAAAAGGCGAGTGCTGTCAGACGAAAAAGAGCTGCAGGTAATACTGGGCCTAAACCAACTAATGTAAAAACATTTGCGAAGAAAAAATGAGAACTAGAGATAAACAACCTCCAAAAACAAAAAAATATTTTAGACCTACTAAATCTGGTGCAGGGATGACTAAAGCAGGTGTTGCAAGATACCGAAGAGAAAATCCAGGTTCAAAATTAAAAACTGCTGTAACCGGTAAAGTTAAACCAGGATCAAAAGCTGCAAATAGAAGAAAATCATATTGTGCAAGATCAGCAGGACAAATGAAACAATTTCCAAAAGCTGCAAAAGACCCTAATTCAAGATTAAGACAAGCAAGAAGAAGATGGAAATGCTAGATAAAATTATATACAAATTTTTTAGTGTAATAGATAATGTGTTTGAAAAAATAGATAGTTTATTTACAAAGAAGAAAAAGAAAAAATAACAAAAAGGAGAAGAGAGTGGATCCAATAATAGTAATATCTAAACTACAAAAACATTTGAAAAATCACCTTCAATCTATAGGAGATAGTATGATTGGCGGTGGGGTTGACAATATGGAAAAATACAAGTATTTACTAGGACAGGCACACGCCATACAATTAACATTACAGGAAATCTCTAACCTGCTAGAAAATAAGGAGCAAAAAGATGAGCAACGAGACAATACTAACGTCATCGAATTCGGAAAAGGAAATACCGAAGAATAAGTCAGCGTTATTAGATAAATACGAATCAGAAAAAAAAGAAGAAGATAAAAAAAGAATTGATGAAACAAATGTGGATTCAATTGTAGATGAATTACCAGATCCTTCTGGATATAGATTATTAGTTTTACCATTTACCCCAAAAGAAAAAACTAAGGGTGGAATTTTAATTGCACAAGAAACTTTAGATAAACTTAGAATCGCAGTGAACTGTGGTTATGTTTTAAAGTTAGGGCCATTAGCTTATGAAGATAAAGATAAATTTTCATCAGGGCCTTGGTGTAAAAAAGGAGATTGGGTAATCTTTGCAAGATATGCAGGATCAAGATTACCTATTGAAGGTGGAGAAGTGCGAATACTAAACGATGATGAAGTTTTAGGAACTATTAAAGATCCTGAATCTGTATTGCATCACATTTAACATAGGAAGGCACTATGCAACAAGAAGAAGAAAAAAATCTAGTTGATGTCGGCGAAACTGAAGGCGCTGAAATTAATTTAGATCAAGACAATGAGCAAGCAAAGGAGAATGAGAATGAAAAACTTGAAGTTGTTGAAGAGGACAATAGTGAGTCCGATAACACATCTGAGAAATCTGATGAGCAGTCTGATATTCAAGCTAGCTCAGATGAAAAAAAAGATGAAAAAGAAGACGAGTTAAAACAATATAGCGAAAGCGTTCAAAAACGAATTGCTAAACTAACTCGTAAAATGCGAGAAGCAGAAAGACAAAAAGAAGAAGCTATTGCTTTTGCTCAAGCCACTAAAAGAGAAAAAGAAAGTTTAGAAGGTAGATTTTCTAAACTGGATAAATCTTACGTTAGTGAATTTGAAAGCAGAGTAAAAAATAGTTTAGTAGCAGCTAAACAAGCTTTGAAAAGTGCAATTGAATCACAAGATGTTGATGGTCAAATTGCAGCTCAGCAACAAATAGCTACTTTGACTATGGATGAAGCAAGATTAAATAATCTTAAATCATCTCAAGCGGAACAACCAACTCAACAAAAAGAAGTTAATATTACTCCACAACAAAATGTTCAAAGTAATAGACAACCTCAAGCAGATCCTAAAGCTGAAGCTTGGGCTGCTAAAAATACTTGGTTTGGTACTGATTCAGCGATGACTTATACTGCTTTTGATTTGCATAAAAAGTTAACTGAAGAAGAAGGTTTTGATGCTCAATCTGATGAATATTATGCGGAAATAGACAAGAGAATAAGACTTGAATTCCCCCATAAATTTGATAAGGTTGAGAACAATACTGCAGAAAGAGCAAGACCTGCTCAGACTGTAGCATCCGCTAAACGTCCGAGCGCAACAGGACGCAGAAAAACTGTCAAGCTCACACCTTCACAGGTAGCAATTGCTAAAAGATTAGGTGTGCCACTCGAAGAGTACGCAAAACAATTAACCGCGAAGGAGGCATAAGCGTATGGAAAATGATATAAACACAAAAGCTTCACGCGCGAGTCAGTCAAGAGAGAAGTCTAAAAGACCTCAAACTTGGACTCCCCCGTCATCACTTGATGCACCACCTGCGCCTGATGGATTCAGACACAGATGGATAAGAGCCGAGACTATGGGCTTCGATGATACGAAGAATATGTCAGGCAAAATCAGATCAGGATGGGAACTCGTGAGAGCAGACCAATATCCTGAAACTGACTATCCAACTGTTAAAGAAGGCAAATATGCAGGAGTCATAGGGGTTGGCGGCCTATTGCTGGCTAGGATACCGGAAGAGATCGCAAAAGCTCGTGCTGATTATTACAATCAGCAAACTAAAGATCGAGACGATGCTATTAATAACGATCTTATGAAGGAACAGCACCCAAGTATGCCGATCGACAGCGATCGACAAACTCGTGTAACCTTCGGTGGTTCAAAGAAATAATCTTTTGGTAATTTCTAAGACTGCCGATCAACTTAACTAAGGAGAAAAAACTATGGCAAATCAAGATGCTGCTTTCGGTTTGAGACCTGTTGGTAAAGTTGGTCAAAACGCTGACAACCAAGGTATGTCTCAGTATGAGATTGCTGACAATTCTAGTACTTCTATTTTCCAAGGTGACTTGGTAAAAATGGCAGCTACAGGATATGTTGACAAAGCTGATGCTGGTGATACTGCATTGGGTGTCTTCTGGGGAACTTTCATTTCGAAAGATCCTTCGACTGGCAAACCAAAGTTCGCAAACTTTTACACACAAACAGACGTAGGTACTGGTGAGACTATCGATGCTTTTGTATACGATGATCCGTATGCAAGATTCGAAATCCAGTCTTCTGCAGACACAGAGAGATCAGACGTTGGAATGAACGGTGATATCGTCTATGCTACAGGAAGTACTATTAACGGAGTGTCAAAAGCTGAGTTGGATGATACTTCACTTGTAACAACAACTGCTCAATTAAGATTAATTGGCTTTTCAAAAGACATTGAAAATGATGAAGCAGGTGCTGCAAACGTGAACTGTATCGTTACAATCAACGAACACTTCTTAAAATCAACTACAGGTATCTAATAAGGAGAAATAACTATGGCGATATCAAGACAACAACTAGTTAAAGAACTAGAGCCAGGTTTAAATGCTTTATTTGGCCTGGAATATAAAAGATATGAGAACGAGCACGCAGAAATTTTCGATACAGAAAATTCTGATAGAGCTTTCGAAGAAGAAGTGATGTTATCTGGCTTCGCTAATGCTTCTGTTAAACCAGAAGGATCAGGCGTATCATATGACAACGCTCAGGAAACTTACACTGCTCGTTACACTCACGAAACAGTAGCTTTAGCGTTCGCGATTACTGAAGAAGCAATCGAGGACAATTTGTATGACAGACTTGCGTCTAGATATACAAAAGCGTTAGCAAGATCTATGGCTAACACTAAGCAAGTTAAAGCTGCAAACGTATTAAACAATGCGTTTAATACTAACTTCCTAGGTGGAGACGGTGTAGAACTTTGTTCTGCAGTGCACCCAACTATCGCGGGAACTTACTCGAATGAGTTAGCAACTTCTGCTGACTTAAACGAAACTTCTTTAGAGCAATCTCTAATTGACATTGCTGCGTTCACAGACGAAAGAGGTTTAAAAGTTGCTGCTAGAGGAATGAAGTTAATCATCCCAAGTGAATTACAATTCACAGCGGAAAGATTAATGAAATCTTCTGGAAGAGTTGGTACAGCAGATAACGATGTAAACGCAATTGCATCTATGGGTATGATCCCACAAGGTTATGTAGTAAACCACTACTTAACTGATACAGATGCGTTCTTCATCAAAACTGACGTGCCAAACGGTATGAAAATGTTCGTAAGATCACCTATCAAAACTTCAATGGAAGGTGACTTCGATACTGGTAACGTAAGATACAAAGCTAGAGAGAGATATTCTTTTGGATTCTCTGATGCTAGAGGTATCTTCGGATCACCAGGCGCATAATAAATAGAAATTTTGAGGCGGAACACAATTCCGCCTCAATTTGAAAATAAAAGGTGTAGTTATGAAAAAATTCCTAGTAAACATTTGGGCTTATGACCATCACGGTAAATTCGAAGTTGAATGTGAAGACAACCCAATTTCTCTTGAAAAAGCAATAGTTGACAAAGTAGGAGAAAGTAGTGTAAAGTGGGAATATCTCGGAAGCAATTATTCTTCTGAGTTAAATAGAATAACCTATGAGGAGGTTATAAATGATGCAAAAACATCTGCAGGATCTATACAAACAGAAAAAAGTATTGGATCTACAATGGGAGCAGGAGCATCTTAACGAGGGTAGATATACCCTTAATATGGTCAAAATAGACCATAAGGTAAGAGAAGTGATTAACCATATTAAAATGGCAGAAGCAAAAGCTGCTCATTTAGATAATAAGGTTAATGAAGTAGCTCCCCAAGTTTCAGTAGCTTCTTAAAGAAAAAGCTACATCGTTGGAAAAATTCCACTCCGCACCGTAGGCCCTCTTGCACTCTAGTAAAAATTAATATATAATTTAACCACTATACATAAATAATTGGTACAGACGCGTATAGTCGACTGCCTAGAGACTGTATCAATATAACTAGGAGGACAATACTATGGCAAATAAAACAACTTTCACTGGATTCGTTAGATCGAACGGTGGAGACAATTCAAGAACAACTTATGCTGGTTCTGTACCTATGCAGGCTCAATTTTATTTTGACCCTACTGCGGTTGCAGGAACTGATGTACAAGTATCATCAACTGATACAAGTAAAGTTATTCTTCCAAAAAATGCAGTAATCACTGG
>LSRR01000651.1_pt1 | contig 15808 bp, 23 predicted proteins | sample 1162981 | NCBI WGS metagenome assembly LSRR01 (sample SAMN03256433, study PRJNA305521) | marine metagenome | biome: Estuarine; feature: Estuary; material: Brackish water; isolation source: iron chloride precipitation of viral particles from surface water samples | place: USA: Chesapeake Bay ... | reverse complement strand
CCCGCCTCAAATAATTTAATTATTATGCACCTTCAACGCCGAAGATACCTCTGAAGTCAGATACACCAAATGAGTATCTTTCTCTAGCTTTGTATCTTACGTTGCCAGTATCGAAATCACCTTCCATAGAAGTTTTGATAGATGCTCTATCAAAGTATTTCATACCATTAGGCACATCAGTGATAATGTAGAACGCATCTGTATCAGTTAAGAAATTGTTCACTCTGTAACCTTGAGGAACCATTCCCATAGAAACGATTGCGTGATGTCATTATCAGCAGTTCCAACTCTACCTTGAGACTTCATCAATCTCTCAGCTGTAAATTGAAGCTCAGAAGGAACGATCATTTTCACTCCTCTTGCAGCAATTTTAAGACCTCTTTCGTCAGTCATCGCAGCAATGTCAATTAAAGACTGCTCCAATGAAGTTTCGTTTAAGTCCGCTTGAGTTGTTAAAGTGTTTTTAACAGTACCTGCGATTGTTGGGTGAGCATGTTAAATAATGAAACACCATCCCCTGAATCGAAAGCATCGTTAGTTGGTAGACCGTTAATTAACGGTGCAACTGCTTTAACTTGTTTTGTTTCGCCATAGATCTAGCTAATGCTTTTGTATATCTACTAGCAAGTCTGTCATACAAGTTATCTTCAATCGCTTCTTCAGTGATTGAAAACGCTAAAGCTACAGTCTCGTGAGTGTATCTAGCAGTGTAAGTTCTTGAGCATTGTCAAAACCACGCCAGCACCTTCGATTAGTCTGTGCTTGAGCAAAACCTGATAACATAACTTCTTCTTCAAACGCTCTGTCTGAAGATTCAGTAGTATATATCTCAGCATGCTGATTCTCATAACGTTTGTATTCCAGTCCGAATAGTGCATTCAGGCCTGGTTCTAGTTCTTTAACTAGTTGTCCTCGTGATATAGCCATTTTTTATCTCCTATTCTAACTATTATACGTTACCTGTTTCAGATTTTAGTGAGTGTTCGTTGATCATAACAACAAAATTTGTGTTCGCTGAACCTAAATCACTGTTGTCTGGATCTTTTGAAACACCAACTATTCTAAGTTGAGCTGATAAAGTATTATTTAAAGTACTATCATTAAGCTCAGCTTTTGAAACATAGTTTGCTGAATCACCCGCACCTAATGCGATATCCGCGTTGTTAAACACATCAGTCTGCGCTGAAGCAGCTGTGTTGTTTGACTGGATCTTCGAATCTTTCATACGGATCGTCAGCTACGAACGCAACAATGTCACTTGCATTTACTTGTGCATAGTGATTTGCCCACGTCGGTTTTTTAGTTGTAGGATCAGTGTAAAACACCCCGTTTAATGAACCAAGGATATTTCCGCCTGCAGCACCTTGATCTATTGTTCCAGCCGCAGTCATTTTAACTGGGTCTTGGAAATAGATAGTTGTGCTATCATTTGCCGAAATACTGTATTCACTTAAACCTTGATTGTCTCTGTTCTGACCTACTTTTCCAATTGGTTTTAAACCAAATGGTGCGTTTTTATTTGCCATAGTAGTTTGTCCTCCTTAGACATATTGTTTAAGTGTACTCTGTTGGTTTGAGAAATTCTATAATTAGGATTTCTTAGTACCACCAAAAGTTACACGAGTTTGCCTATCAATATTGATTGGCATACTTGGGTGCTGTTCCTTCATTAAATCGTTATCTACTGCTTCAACGTTTTCTCTGGCTTGTTTTTTATAATAGTCAGCACGTTGTTGCGCGATTTCTTCCGGTACCCTTGCCAGCACAAGGCCACCAACTCCGATCACTCCCTTATATTTGCCGTCTTCGACAATCGGATAATCTGAATCAGGATATTCGTCAGCTCTTACAAGCTCGTATCCAGATCTTATTCTTCCTGCGACATTCTTAGTGTCTTGGAATCCAAGAGTTTCAGTTCTTATCCATCTGTGCCTAAACCCAGTAGGCGCAGGGGGTGCATCTAAACTTGATGGTGGAGTCCAAACTTTCGGTCGAGAATCTTTTTCTCGAGTTTGGCTCGCACGAGTGGTCTTTATATTTTTATCTTCCATATGCCTATACCTCCTTCGTGATATTTAATTGTTTCGCATATTCTTCAAGTGGCACACCTAATTTTTTAGCAATTGCTACTTGTGATGGTGTGAGCCTCACAGTTTTGCGACCAGATTTTGTACTTCTTCTTGCAGATGCAACAGTCTGTACAGGCTTGGTCGTATTATTTTCAACCTTAGTTGAACTTGTATCAAATTTATGCGGAAATTCAAGTCTTATTCTTTTATCAATTTCAGCATAATATTCGTCAGATTGAGGATCATAACCTTCCTCTTCTGTAAGCTTTTTATGAAGATCAAAAGCAGTGTAAGTCATAGCAGTATCCTTACCAAACCACGTGTTTTTAGTAGCCCAATCCTCAGCTTTTGGATCAGGAGTACCTTGTGAAATTTGTTGTCTTTGAACATTCAAATCAGTTTGTTTAGGTCTTGATTCTCTTACTTTAGCCTCTTCTTCTTGTTGTGCTTTAGCTTCTAAGAATCTTGCTTGTTTATAACCTAACTCTGATATGGCTGTTAAAGCTTCTGATTCAGCTTGTAAATCATTTGATTCTCTAGCTGCTGCCAGTTTTGCTTTTGCAGATTCTAATCCAGATTTAATTGAGTCTTCTGTAGACTTCATGTATCCGGGTTCTAGTTTAGACAATTTTTCATCAGCTTTTTTCTTATCTGCCATTACTCTTTCGGCATAAGATAAAGCTTCATCTTTTTGTCTCTCTGCTTCTCTCCATTTTTTTGTAAGCTTTGCTATTCTTTTCTGAACGCTTTCAGAATATTCTTTAAGCTCATCTTCTTTTTTTTCTTCTTTTTGTTCGCTAACTTGAACATCAAGCTGCTCACTAGATTTCTCAGATGAATCATTGGATTCATTATTGTCTTTAGTATTTTCATTTTTTACCTCTAGTTCATTTTCAGTTTCTTTCGAATCATTTTCTAGTTCTACATCAACTGATGGACCAGATGTATCAATGTCTACTGTTTTGTTTTCTTCTATGTCCGGCATAGTTATCTCCTATGTTAATATTTATGAAGTATGTCTTCGGGATTTTCGATGGTTGCTAACACTTCATCGTCATTTAGCAATCTTACTTCCCCACCATCTATCTGGATTCTTGATCCAGCATATCTTGCAAAAATTACCCAATCACCTTTTTTACACCAAGGTCCATCAGGATATCTTTCTTTATCATTATAACAGTCAGGACCCTGAGCTAAAACAAGTCCGCATGTAGATGCAACTTGTTGTCTCTCTAAAGTTTCTTGACCTAAATATAATCCACCACGAGTTTTCTCTGGCATTTTAAATGGAAGAACTAACATTCTCCATCCTGTTGGTTTAGGTAGTTTTGTAGATTCTTTTTTCTTTAAACGTTCGTAACCTTCAACTTCTTCTTGGTTGAGAGCTTCGTATTTTTCTTGTAATGCTAATTTAGTCTTTGGTATTTCCGCCGTCTTGTCCGAATCTGACAACGTTTGTGAGGTCGTATTCTCTTTTATCTTCATTTTTTTGCTCCTTTGGCTTTAGCAGGTTAGAGATTTCCTGTGATATTCTTAAATAGGCATGTGCCTGTCCCATCATATACTTGTATTTTTCCATATTGTCAACACCTCCACCAATCATATTGTCACCTATATTTTGGTAAGATTCTTTCAAATATCTCTGTATTTTATTTATTACTGTTAATTCGTCGTGTTCCATATTTTACCTTTCTTTATTATTTTTTAGCAATTCCATTTTCTTAATGATTTATTAATCCTGCTATTTGGATCTCTTGCTGTTTTAGCAGAAGTTAATCTTTTTTTCATACCTTTCATTCTAGCACAAAAACTTTTTCTTCTATTAGCTGCTTTAGAACCTTTTTTTAATTTAGAAGGTTTAGTAGTTACAGCCATAGATAATTTAGAACCAGGATTTGCTCTTCTATAAGATGCAATTCCTTTTCTATTTAATCCACCTGATGCAGATTTACCTTCTTTTCTTTGCCATGCAGGAGATTTACTTCCTCTAGCTAATTCAACTCTTTGACCATGTGGATAAGGAACTTTATGTTCTAATTGACTATAAACTTTATCTGTTCCTTTTTGAAATCTTTTTCTAAACATATGTTTTTACATTCTTTGGTTTAGGGCCAGTGTTTTGGGCTGCACGTTTTCGTCTGACAGCACTCGCCTTTTGCGACTTTGTCATTCGTGTGGCTTTTGCAAGTGGAACGCATTTTGGATATTTTCTTTTGCTCCCTTTGCTTCTCCCACAAGGTTGATATTTCCCGTTCTTCTTCGGTGCTCCAATGTCCACCCATTTTTCTTGAACCCATTTTCTTAATCCGCCTTCTGAATAATAACTACGCACATCTTTTCCTTCTAGCTAAACCGGCTCTCATCATTCCACCATCTTTAGCTTTTTTTCTACCACCTGGTTTTATTTTACCAGAACAAACCGCTGAACCATACATGTTAGCGTATGCAGAAGGATATACTTTAAATTTTCTTTTTGCAGCTGCTTTTCCTTTTGCACAAAGTTTAGCCATTATTTTTTATCCTTCATCGCCATTGCCATCATAGTTGGCTTTTTTTCTTTTTTCTTTTTTGATTTTAACATTTTAAAATCTTTACTAGTTATTTTTCCATCTTTATCTACATCAAGTTTAACTTGACCACCTGATAAAAAACCTTTTCTAGTTTGTTTATTCCATCTTCTGTTTGACATTTTATTCTCCTTATTTTTTATTCATATTTATCACATCAGTTGCCTTAAGTCCATATATGGCCGCGACTACTGAAACCCAAAGGCCCACTATCCACCAAGGCATCTCTTGTAATTTTTGAAAATACAAGTCAATCTTCTCTTGCATTTTTTCATCTTCTGCAAATACAGAATATGCTAACAAAAACAGAGGTGAAGAAATTGTCAAAAGTACAAATTCGTCCTTCCAGTCTGATTTTTGATTTTCTGCAATCTTGCCACTAAACTCTATTTCTCCACGTTTCATTTTTTCAATGTGAAGAAGTTTAGCTTCTGACATTGCAACGTCAGCTGCTTTTTTATTTTTATAGATTTCTAGTCCAGATTTTAAACCTTGACCTAATAAACCCCAAGGAATCATAAAATTAGTACGCTTTTGATTTTCTATTTTTTTCTTTTAGTACTGCACCTTGACCTTTAACTTCCATTTCAGGTCCACCTGTACCAATGTAATTGAAAGCTTTGTTAGCAGTTGTTTTTGATCTTGGATCAATCTCAACTTGTTGCTCACCAACTTTTACATCTTTGATTTTATCTAGTTTTTCCATAATTAACCTCGTTTTTTACTTTTACCTGCCTCAGAAAGTGCAATCGCAATAGCTTGTTTACGATTTTTTACTTTTTTTGGACTTTTACCAATGTTGAGTTCACCTTTTTTGAACTCTTTCATCACAGTTTTAACTTTTTTCTGTGCTTTTGTCATCTTTTTTCTCATTTATTCGTTGCCTCCTCGCATTACTTTGATATTTGGCATCATACTACCCTGATTTTTCATCATTGAATCAGTACTTGGTAAAGTTTTACTCAAGATTGTCTTTTCAATTGATGTATCAGCACGTAATTTAGCTAATTCTTCATTTTGTTGAAGCTTATCATCTTGATTAGATTGATTCATCATTGCTTTCATCTTATCAAGATTCATTCTATCCTTACCTTCTTGCTCTTTTCTAAAGTTTTCTTGAGCTCTAAGGTCTAATTCTCTTGCTCTTAGTTTAGCAATTGGATCATTATCAAATTGAGAAGTTATTTTTTTCTCTTCTTGCATAAATTCTTCCATCATTTCAGCAATCAGTTGAGCTTTTCTAGCTTCAATTCTTTGAGTCATCATCATTACTTGCATTTGTAACTGTTGAGCCATCTGTGGATTCTGTTGCATCATCATTTGCATTTGTTGTAATTGAACTAATTCATCTCTGTATTCTAATTCAATTTGTTCTTGAGCCATTAAACTAATGTGTTCAAAAATATTTTTTTCTAATGAAGCCATTACCATTGGATTGTTTCTAGCCATATTAGTTGCCATAAAGTTTAAGTGAGCTGTAATATGTGCTCTATGATCTTGACCTGGAAATGCTTGAAACTGTCTTCCACCTAAAGCATCAATGTGTTCTAATGCTGGATCTTTTGGAGTTGGTTGCATAGGTCTAATTAAAACTTGATCAATATCTTTTACTCCCAAAGCTTCATACATATTTCTATATGCTTGATATAGATTATGCATTTGTGGATTTGAAGTTGCCAGTTGGAGTTCCGTTTGCGCAAGAGAAATACGCTGTGTTTGAGAAAAAATGTTAGGGTCAGCAACTGGCAATATATCTACACGATCATCAAAGTCAGATTGTTTTATTGTTCTTTGACCCCCAACGACATCATACGGATATTCTTGTGGTAGATATAGCTTGAATACTCTAGCTAAGATTCTAAATTCATTTTTCAAAGCCGAGTAAATTCTTTTATGAATAGCAGACATAGTTCTTGATCCTCTTTCAAGAAGAGCAACAGTTGTACCTACAGCTGCTTGTTGGTTGCCATCACCAACTTGTAAATCAGCAATCGAAGCAAATCTTTGACCTGCTTGAACGACTATACCCATTAAAGATAATAATGTTTGAGATGGTTCTTTGAATGGTAGCATCATGAAAGAATCTCTTAAGTTTCCTCCTGGTGCATCTACATCTCTAAATTCTCCTGGTTGAATAGATTGTGCATCATCTCTAATTCTAATACCTCTCATCTTAAATCCAGCAGGTAAATTAGATAATGTTCCTGCATCTAATAATTGTCTTAATGCAGTTGTTGCAGTTCTAGATAATCCTCCGATCATATGGATTAAACCAAATCCATAAAAACCTAAACCTGGTAAAAATTTGAAATGTACAAAGTATTGTATTTTCTTTTTCTTTGGATCACCTACTTCATAATTTCTTCTGATAGAAAGTATTTCTCTTGATCCTTCTTCTAAAGTTACAATGTATGGAATTTTAATTCCTGACGGCTCACCATCTTGAGGATTAACATCTTCAAAACCTTCTAAATCTAAATCAACATGACATTCTAATAAAGTAAATACATCTTCATCTTTTCCAGATTTAGTTATTCCTTCAAGTTCTCTTTCTTTTTTCTCAACATCTGTTTCTTTGTCTTGAGGTTTTCCTAAATCTACATCTCTATAGAAACCAGATACTTGTTGTTTTCTTAAATCGTTCTCTGACATTTTTACACGATGAATAATCGCTTCCGCATCATCTAATGAGGTAGCTGTATACGGAACGATTAAATCATCAGCAGGAACAAATTTGCTTACCGCTCTTTGTTCCATATCATCGTAATAGACTTTTTTGAAAGCAGAACCTGCTAGTGGCAGATTGAACAACATTTGATCAAATTCAGGTTCATATTCTTTCATTTGGTCCATTATTTGATAATTCATAAAATCTTTAACTCTACTTGCTTGTTGAGTTTTTTCTGGACTTGGTATTCCTAATACTTGAGTTCTTACAGGTCCATCGGCTGGTAATAATTCTTTATAAGCTAAAGCTTGAAATTGTGTAACCGCTTCTGCAAGTACAGGATGCGTTGCACCTGATGCACCAGAAAATGGTTCTGTTCTGTTATCGTATTTGAAACCTAATAAATCTAAACCTGTTGTATAAGTTCTTTCCCAATCTTTTCTAGAAGATGAGTAATCCATGTATTTAGAATTTAAATCAGAAGCTAATCTTCCTAATACTTCATCTGGTAAAAATTCTGCTAAGTTTGCATAATGCTCGTCACCACCTTCAGGTGATGCAGCTTTAGGATCTAAATTAATATCAACTGAACCATCTTCATTCTCTTGGACTTCAACATCTTCAGGTGCTTGTGATTGTTCTGTAACTTCTTCTACTACTTGTTCTTGAATCTCTTCTTGACCAGGTATCTCAAATTCTTTTCTAGGCTCGTTTGGTAGAGCTTTGTCTATGTTGTCTGCCATTTATTTTCTCCGTAATTTTAACTGTTTTAACAGTATTATAATTATAATTCAAGCCTTGACTAACTGGCCCAGATAGCGGTGGAATAGTTGTAGTTAATCTTCTAGGGGATAAAGGTTTCTGTTTCATCTCGTTGTCCTCTTATTTTATTTTTTAAACTTGCTATTCCAGCTGCTGCTTCTGGTCCAAGATTATAAGCAAGAGCTAATTCATCTGGAGATGTGTATCCCATCTCTGCAGCTTTTGCTACATCATAAGCTCCTGATGCCATAATCGCAGGACCTACAAATGGAATAATTGGAGCTGCTAATCTTAAAACAGGTTTTATAATTTGTTTTGCATATTTTCCATATTTAGCTGCTTTAGAAATTTCTTTTTCAAATGCCTTACGTTCTGTTCCAGACATATCTTTATAAATTTTACTTTCACCTTCAAGACCAGCAAAAGACATTTTATAATTACCTGCTTTGGGTTTAAATTCTCCACTATCAGGATCAACTTGAAAGTATCCAATCTGACCTTTGTACTCTGGTCCTAATTCTTCAATGGCATTTAAAACATTCTTTTTTGCTTTTCCGTTTAATATTTCAATTTGTCTTTTATAACCTTCAGGTTTTGTTCTAATTAATTCTTCTTGTTGTTCAGCAATAGATTGACCTATTCTATTATAATTTTCTAAATATCTATTCATACTTGCATCAATAGGTCCTGTTGTTTTAGTACCTGGAGGTGCAGATTCAATTAATGGATAGACATGACTAAACTGAACTCCTTTTTGTCCTTGTCCTAATAAAGATATATTACTACCTTGAACAGCTTTTATTTTATTTGATCTTGTGGTGTTTGATTTTCTTGGATCTTCTATACTTGCTTTACCAACGGAAGGTATAACTAATTCATTTTTAAATCTTCTAAGTTCTGATCTAGTTACAATTTTATTTTTATAATATTCTCCTTCTCCTCTTAAATCTCTTGCTGTTAATGGAAATTCTTTTCCTTTAATAATTTTAGGAGGTGCAGAATCAATAGCAGCTTGAACTTCTTCAGCCCTGGACCACCACGGTCAATGCTCTGACTCAACTCATGCGGCTGCACCAGATTACCTGTGGTCACTCGAAGCTCGACGACGGGACAGAAATAAGTATCCCCACCAAGCGCACAGAAGAGCTCCTGTCCGTGATCGAAGAGACATCAGGCAAGGTCATCATCTGGGCAAACTACCGGCACGACATCGAGTCAATCAAACTCGAGTTGCAAAAGGAATACGGTATGGCTGCTGTCGGGACCTATTACGGTGACACCGACGAAGAGGAACGCAGGCGCGTGGTCCGTGAATTCCAAGACCCGGAAAGCGAGCTCAGGTTCTTTGTTGGCAACCCAAGGACCGGCGGATACGGACTTACGCTCACAGCAGCGAGCACAGTTGTGTACTATAGTAACAGTTTTGACCTCGAGGTCAGGCTACAGTCCGAGGACCGAGCCCACCGCATCGGTCAGACAAAGTCAGTGACGTACGTCGACTTAATGGTACCCGGCACTATCGACGAGAAAATCGTCAAGGCGCTGCGCGACAAGATTGATATTGCCAACGAAGTGCTTGGCGAGGAGATGAAAGAATGGTTGATCTAATTCCTGTACGGAAGAAATTTAAATACGAGTCGCTGCAGCGGCAGGACCTGCCAGAAGGGCGCCGGTATATCTACGGCGAGCAGAAACTGCCGAGCGTGACAACTATTCTGTCTGCCACCAAGTCCAACAAAGAGGCCCTTGATGCGTGGGTCGCGCGTGTTGGTCAGGAGGAAGCGGACCGTATTAAGAATGAAGCGAGCCGTGTCGGTACGTACCTGCACGAAGTCATCGAGCGAATGGTTGCTTATCGAGACTTGCCGCGCCCGACGAACTGGGAAATGTGCAAGGGCTATGAGATGGGTTACAAGATCATCAATACCTACTTTCAGAACGTCAACGAAATCTGGGGCAGTGAGGTGTCTCTGTACTATCCTGAAAAGTATGCCGGCACGACTGACTTGGTCGGCGTCTATCGAGACAAGCCGCACATCATCGACTTCAAGCAAAGCAACAAACCAAAGAAGCGCCAGTGGATAGAGGACTACTTCTGTCAGTTGGCGGCCTATGCCCTAGCGCACGACGAGCTGCACGGCACTAATATCGACAACGCCGTTGTCCTGATGGCGGTACGCTCAGACGGCAGCACGGCGGAGTTCTCGACAGCGGGCCGTGAGTTTCAGGGCTATAAAGACATGTGGATGCGCCGTGTGGAAGAGTTCCATAAAACGCAAAGTTGAGTTTTTAAAAAAAATTTACCCCGCATAAACACTTGCCTGTAGGCCAGTGAAACGCCTTTTTTGCTTCCGCAAACACTGCTATTTACAGTGTCAAGCTTTTTTTTCGAGCCACTTTTCTCTGATGAACACTGGGCTGTACCCAGTGAAACGTCCGTTTTTCGACGAACTCGAAATTTTGAAAAACCCGTTTGCTATAATACGCATGTAAGTTGATAAGGCACTTACATCACTTTTACCCATACAGGAGAAAGACATGAAGAAGTCAGAATGGTTTATCAAAAACCCAACCGTGCGAAAAGCTAAGAACCGCGGGTTCAAGCCAGTGTGGTATCACAGCGACTACGGTTACACCGCCGGGTGGATTTACAAAGAAGGAAATGCTGCAACTTCTACTACGCCGACTCTCGCAGGAACGACTGCAAAGAAGCCAAGCTCGGAGTGGATAAAAGAAAGGAGAAAACATGGATCGAAATCAAGATCGATTCAAGTTTGATGACTGTCAGAAATTGTCAACCGGGCCAACCGAGTTCGGAGTCCAAAGACACATCGAACGCTTGGCCCCCCAGACGTGGAAGGTGGAAGGCACCATCGATGATGAAATCAAATGGTTTGTGCTGTGCAGTGACTGCCTCAGAAACGCTTGCAAATCAGATGAGGTAGCCGAAGTGCTAGAGCAAGACGGCACACCTTTTACTGAGAACGGTAAGTTTTTCCTCAGGTAATTAACGCGCCGCCCTACGGGGCGGCGTTTTTTTATCCTAAAGGAAAGAGCTGCTGAAACATCTCCGCGCTGCTTGGTCCTTGGGCCACGGTGGGTGCAGCAGGAGGCGCTGCTGCCGGATCGGTCAGACCCGGAACCCCGCGCGTTGGCGGAGCAGGCGGTAATGCTCTTGCTTGCGGAGGAGCCGTTGGCTCAAGCATCGGCGCTACTTCTGTTCCGATAATAGGAAGTTCCTCAGCGGCCCTTTGTATCAGCTGTCTGTTCTCCGTATCAAGAGCGGACGATGATGCTCCACCTATTATGATTGGACTAACACGAGGAGGGGTGAGGTTGGTAAGGGGCCCCTCTCGTGTAGATGCTTTCGCCTTGCCTGTACGAACAAAACTGGCAAAGATTGGGGAAAGGGCTTTTACGGCAATATCCACATTCAAAGAAGCACTAAGCCTACCCAACATCTGTCCGAGCGCGGGGGCACTATTTGATCTGTTTTGAGTTCTATTAGCGATCCTAGTTGTAACATTTGCTAGTTGCGTGATCATGCCTTGTTCTTCTCGACTAAAGAGAAGATCAATAAGCTCTTTATTACTGGCTCTAGCCGTAGCCCAGTCTTTAGCAAAAGTGCTAGACACTTGCTGTAATGCTTGGTCTGAAGTCGCTGTTAAAGTGCCGTCAAATAGTTTTATAACAACTTCTCCACGAAGAGCGTTCCAGTAATCTTCAGGAAGTTGTTCTTTTAAAACCGCTACATTTCTATTGATGTTTTTCTTATCCATGAGGCCGGTAAAGTTAAGGCCAAAAATCTGATTTACTGCGTCTTCAGGGGCGACTTTGGGCACAAGTTCCCCATCACGCATTTGCTGTTCAGTAAGCTCTTTTAAAATACCGTTGGTTTCCCACGTGTCTTTAAACCCTTTCCAAGTGTCGATTGCATCTTTCCACAATTTTATTGCTTGTGGAGTAAGTGCATCGCCATTGGCATCAGTTAGTGTATAGAGAGTATTAGTCACATAGGTTTGCAAATAATCATCTATGGCTTCTCTTGCAGCGGCTGCAGCCTCTCCCTCAGAGCCCATATCTCTTGACGCACTAGTAAACTGTTGGCGAAATGTTTCTATTTCATCAACACTCATGCCTTTTCTTAAGCCTTCTTTAAAAGTATCCACTAATTGCCATGTTTTAGGGGTAGTTGCCCTTGCAAAATTGGCTAGTGTCGCATCTATACCTTCGGCAAACATATCTGCAGAAACAGGGTCTAAGAAAGCCTCTTGTTCAGCCCTAGCCAAATCATATTTAGCATTTGCCTCAGCCCGCGCCTGCTCCCTTTGTCTTCCTAGCTGTTCCTGAGCCTCTATACCTGCTCTTCTTCTTGGCCCAACACCCATTTGAGAGGAGAGTATTTCGACATTCTCTCGTACAGCGTTCACCTGAGCAGTATAAAAATTTCTAAGTAGGCTAGTTGCCTCAGCATCAGAGGCTCCTTTAGCAACCGCGTCCTCCCACAACATCAGGCCATAATCGTTTGTCAGTTGGCCACGTGTTAAATTAACGGGGACAGGAAGCCCTTGGGCTTGAGCTGCAATCGCTGCCTCAGAAGGGATGTAACCATCATCAACTAGTTTTCTGAAGGCAACAAACAAGGAAGCCTGAATTGTTTCAGGGTCTTCCCCTTTACTCTTTAAGTAGGCTATTGCATCGTCCGTTAAAGTCCCATCTGGATTGATGACTTCAGCGGGATTGCTGGAATATTTTTGAATTAAATAGTTTTTACCCTTACCTAAAAGATTGCCTAAACCTAAAAAAGCAGGGCCAAATACTAGGCCGCCAACTGGAGCGGTCCAGTCATAAGGAAGCCCAGTTAATGAAGAGGAAACGCCTTCAGCTATACCTGCTTCAGTTCCTGCAACAACAGCTGCTCCTCTATACCCTCTTGTTACGCCTTGCCCCAATGTTTTTACAAGGAGTCCTTCTACCGCTGGAGCGGCTCCCGCTGCTGTAGCTACTTGAAACGTAGTAGGAATATCAAGGCCTCTTGGGTTTGGATAGAACGTAGAGGAATCAACCACATTCCCCTCTTCATCTTTGCTTTCAAGAGTGACTAAAAGATTACCGTAGCTGTCATACCTTGTCTGAGCATCTGGGAAGATTTCTTTAATCCCAGTTTCAAGTTTATAGTCGTCTAATGTAGTAGCTATCAGGGCCTGATATTTAGCCTGATCTAGTGCGCTAGTTCCCTTAGGGAAACTACCACTTTTCAACTCAGGGAACTCAACATTAGCGCTAGTTAGCCAATCATAGGTCGCTGCAGGAGCCTGTGATATGCCTGTTCCAATTCTTTCAAGTGTGCTGGGCTCTTGTGGCGCCACAGACTGTGTCAGGATATTGAGTCCTTCTCGAGACATACCATTTAGGTCTGCCCTGCTTCCACCTAAGAACGACTCATATATTAGGCGGTCTTCATTGCTAAGCGAAGGAACAGCTTCTTGTGGGGTAGGTTCAGCCATTTAATTGCCTCCCGCTGCCTGCGCGCCTGAGATGGCTGCAGCTATCTCTTCTGGTGTTCTAATGGTGGACTGAGCTGTTCCTGAATAAATAGATTCCATAAGCTCCGATGGAATTATTTTTTCCAAAGCAGCCATCAAAGAAGGAGTCATTACTGATCTATTGTTAAGGTCAGTAATTAGCCTGTTTGCCTCCATTATAGATATTCCACCCTCATCCTCAGGCAGTCCTATTTTGGCCATTATGTCTAGTTTTTCTTTATCCAGCTGCGCTTTATTTTGCATGGTCGTAAGAACAAGCTCGCGTACATCTGCCGTATCTGCTAGACCGCCAAAGCCTTGTCTCAACACCTCAATGTCCTTATCCGATTGGGCACCACTTCCCGGCGCACGCATTTGAGGAAGAAGTCTACTTACAACACTTCGATAGGCTGCTCCTACCTCATTATAGGCAGGGAATAAGTTGGTCAATACTTCGTTTGCCCGACCTTCGCCTGCTGCTTTTGACAGGATTTGTAGGTTGGCAATGTCTGGAAGCAAGGAAGCCGACTTAGCATATTCAAGCCGTTGTTCGCTTAACTTTGTACCCATACTTCCCATATAAGACTCTAAAGCAATGGCCTCTGGATCAGGCACTGCAGAAGGTGTTGGATAGCCACCCGGCAAAGAAGGAGCACCGTTTTTCATGACCCAAGGAAGTTTCGCTGAGTCTCCGGTTATTCCATAGGCCTGTTTCTCAACGTCTGACATAGGCCTCGTTCCTGCTGTTTTGACAATTTCCTTATAGAGGTCTGTCTGCTGCTCAGAGAGCTGTGTATTCGCTGCTTGGGCCGCGGCGCGTTCTTGCTCAGCCCGCTGCAGTGCAGCAAGCTTAAGGGTACGTGCCTCTTTTGACATGCCCGCTGCGGTTGCTCCGATCTTGCCCGGTAACTGACTAACTGCTCCGGCTAAACGTGCCGCCTGAGACCCACGTAGCGGCTGACCGCCGGGACCTACATTACCAGCATAACCTAACGCTGCTTGTGCAATGTCGAACAGCATCTGAGCCTGAGCAGCGTCTTTACCGCCACCGCCAAGCAAGCGCTCGTACTCGGGGTAAAGCTCTTCTGTTCTGGCAGTTACGTCAGGAAGGGCCGCAGGCTGTTGTGCTAATCTTGAACGTATTGCGGCATTTGCCAATTCTACGATGTCAGGCGAGTATGAAGCACCATCTGCAGCGGTAACGCCGCCCGGATCAGAGCCTTGTGGCTCCTCGTTACCGTTTTTAAAATACTGGACCATGCCTCCGTTAGCCATCGCCATAGGCGCAGGTCCTTGGTCCATGATTGGAGGACTCATTGGTCCTTGTTGGTCCATGGGCAAAGAAGCTATGCCCCCCGCATCCGCAGGGGGCATAGAAAAGCCGGAAGGGGAGGGTCCGGGTGGTGCAACTGGAGGCATCATTGGAGGCATTGCCGCTGCGGCCTGCTGCTGAGCCAAGATAGGCTGCAATAGGGCCAAAACACCCTCAGGCGTTTCGGAAGCCGCGTTGTACCCTACTAAATCAGCAAGTTCTTCCCTGCGCGCATCAAGCGAACGCATGTCGCCGCGCAGATTGTTCATCAGGATTTCAGGAGAGTCAGGACGGCGATTCATCATGTTGGCCATGTCAGAGTCGTCGCCTTCTTCCATTTCGGATTCTTCGCCCATGATCTCTTCAAGGACATCTTCGAGGTCGTCCATGAATCCGGCCATGATGCCGACGTTTTCAACTTCGTCGTCATCCACCATTTGAATCTTTTCTTTAGCCATTCCTGTGTCCCCTAAAATAATCCGGCTTTTTGAGCGCCTGCTGCGGTGGATAGGCCGGCTATGCCAAGGCCCAATGCTGACTGTAGCGGGCTAGCGCTAGGAGCTGTTTGCGATGTGAGTGACATCTGCGTGGTAGGCGCACCGCGGTAGATGTCTGAAACAAAGCCAAGCTGCTGATACGGTGCCATGGACTGCTGTAGCTGAGTCGCCCGAATTGCATCGATCTGCTGCTGTTCTGACTGACGCTCGAGTCCGCCGAGGCCTGCAAGTAGCCCAACGTCTGCAGCGCCAAGCTGCTGAGTCGCCTGACCGAGAGCACCATACTGCGTGCCAAGAGCACCCATCTGGCTACCAAGGCCGCCAAGGGCCTGTGCCTTAGAAATGTCTACGCCTGCTTGCTGAGCAGTGAGTCCTCCTATACCTTGGCCAAGGTTGGCAAATTGCATG
>LSRR01000672.1_pt1 | contig 15934 bp, 21 predicted proteins | sample 1162981 | NCBI WGS metagenome assembly LSRR01 (sample SAMN03256433, study PRJNA305521) | marine metagenome | biome: Estuarine; feature: Estuary; material: Brackish water; isolation source: iron chloride precipitation of viral particles from surface water samples | place: USA: Chesapeake Bay ... | reverse complement strand
AGTAACGCTGCCAACTGCCGAAGTCGCTGAAAGCCCCGTTGGGCTAACGTTTGCGTCTCCAGATATGCTGACTGTACCGACAGATCCAGTTGCCACAATGCCCGTCGGAGAGACGTCCGCAGCGGCTGCAACCGATACAGTGCCAACTTGTCCGCTAGCCGATTCACCTGTAACCGAGACATTAGCGTCTGCGGATACAGAAACACTTCCGACAGCCCCTGTTGCAGAGACGCCTGTCGGGCTGACATTGGCGTCTGCTGTGACTGTGACTGACCCAACAGATCCTGTCGCAGAGATTCCGCTAACTGATACATTGGCGTCAGCGGAAACGGTGACAGATCCAACGTTGCCGGTCGCTGAGACACCAGTGACAGATACGTTGGCATCTGCCGTAATCGAGACCGAACCGACTTGGCCTGTTGCGCCAGCAAGCGGGACATCCTGGCCCCAGCCAGCCTCGCCCCAGCCCTGCGTCGAGCTATTCCAGCCCTCAAATGCAACAGTGACATCGGCCACATATTAGTCCTATGCGATACGAATGATCGCGTTACTAGCGTCCGGAGTTGGGAAACTAATCGTAAAATCACCAGCAGTAGAAGTTTTATCTCCACCAAAATCTAACAAAATTACCGCTCTGTTTGCAGTCCCTGCCGCAGTTGAGCTGTTATAAACAATAGCTCCGCTTGCAGTAATTGTCGCTGTCGACCATGTCGTATCGGCAAAATCAGTCAATGCGGTAGTGCCGGAGGTGCTTGGGGTGACGTTAGTCAGCGAATTACCTCCTGCGCTATACCCCGTTCCGGTTACTTCATCAGAATTACCCGTAACGTCCGAATAATTAGTGCTTGCAGCACCATACGTTCCTGCAGGCGACGATTTAATTAATGCAATTTTAAATGTGTTTCCGGTCCCTGTGGTGGTGGTTGTGCCTCCTCCAGATCCGTTCGTAAAATTGTGAATCCCTTGCAAAATTTCTTGTTTGAAGGAAGTACACATTGCTTGTGTAATGGCCATTACAAAGTCCTCAAGATTTCGGCCATATCGTCATGACCTTGGTTTTTTAGAAGATTGTACAACGTTGTTCTATCGCTTTTAATCCCTTGAATAATCGCAGACACAATAACGTGAAACATTCTTTCCCGAAAGGCTTCTGCTTGAATTTTAAGCACCGGATCTGTAGAGTCGCTTATGCTAATAATTTTATTTATTGCGTTTTTAGCAACCTCTTCTGGAGTCATCCCACGATGGCTCGTAGTTTGAACTTCTATCCCCCCTACATCCGCTGCAACCTGAACACTAAACATCAACCGCTCCTAGTAATATCGTAACGATACTCATCACGAATACCATACCCCTCTCCGAGTTTTTTCAACCCTAAGAGGCCCTCCTGAAATCTTTGTTCATAATTAGCGAGTTCTTCCGGTGCTTTTAAGAAATTAACTGCTTCAATTAATGAACCGTAAAATAACGCATTCGGTGCGTTTGTAGAAAGCCACGTAGTTCCCCCGTCTGCTCCTGCTGTTAAAGAAGCCGGACGGTATTTATAATGCAACTCAAAAGTATAGTTGCTATCTGGGGTTGGCGCTAACAAAAATGTCGTATCATCGAAAACCGAAAAATATAAAGGTAGTCCTGTTGTCGAAGCATTTGGAGTGTAGTCGCGGATAAAAGAAACGTGCTTGAATAATAAGTAGGTATAGTCACTCGCTGAAATTACTGCAAGACTTAAAGGAGCTAAAAAATCGCTAGGGGTCGATAAATAAGCGTTGCTCGCCGTAGCTGTTCCCGTTACGTTTTTTCTAAAAACAGGTAACTCAACTGCTTTTAATATCCTTTCTTCAGCCTCTTGGATAAAAATCGGCAGATTATTGTCAAAAGTTGTTTCTGAAACTTCGCAATAATCTTGAATCGCTGTTTTTAAGGTTCCGTAAGTAAAACTCATGAAATCACCACCGTAACTGTTCCAACCGCTCCAGTTGCTGGTTCAGAAGTAAAATCTGTACCAATCGGGTCAGCGGTTGTGGGTGAAGGCCCTCCAATTAAAACGCCATCAGGCGTTAGATCTTGTGGTCCTGTTGTTCTAACAAACCCTAACTGAGATTGCGGTAAAGGTATTTCAGGTCGAGGTTGTCTCAACGCCTCTGGATCTGTTGGGTGGCGGGGCGGTTCAAGCTGAGGATGTTTAGGCTCATAGCATTCAGAACAGACTTTAAACCCAGTCCACTCCATCCGCATCTGTAAATAACGGGTACGAAATCCACATCTATCGCAGATTCCGTATGAAAATTTTCCTAGTGCATACGACATTAGACATAACTACGCTGAGGCACTAAATGAACAGAAGACCTATCCTCATCAAATCGCATTGCATTAACTAAGTTCTTTTCGTACAACGCCTCTAAGATCTGAGCTTTCTGAGGGTTTTTCTTCATTGCTAAATAAAACGCAAGACCAGATACAAGACAGGGCATAAACCGACTCGGTATGTCTGTGTCGTTCACGGATGCGGTTATATCTTGTATTCGCTTCCAACGATAAGATACAAAAACATCAGTGGAATTTTCTGGAGCTGGCCAAACATACAACGTAGGGGTTGTTGTCCGTTCGACGTAGTATTGCGTGCAACGAGCTTTCGTTGTTTTATTTGGGATATTTAGATACTCATTTCGATCGATTCGATCTATTTGAAAATCGGTCTGTTGAGAATTGACTGTTCTTCTAATGACCGCATCTAAAATATCAATATCGTATTCGTTCAAAGTATAAGAAGTCTGCCCCTCTGTAAGTGTTAGAGAGACAGATTCTACTTCCCATAGTTGAACCCCACGGTTAGACCAATCAGCGAACATAATGTTCATTGATCTTCTCGCGGTTACACCATCGTATCCAGTTCTATATTCTAAACCTGCTAGTTCGTACGCTTCTTCAATCGCAGTTGCAGCGTTTAGATTAAAACTTCTAGTTCCAGAAGTTGCCATCAGCCATACTTCTTTAACAGTTCTAATACAATGACATAATTGTCGTTAGCAGCTGCCCCCAATGTGGTTAGTTTAATATCACCAGTTTTACCTGCTCCTGACGTATTAACTAATCCTCCAAAGGTGGAAAAGTCCATATGACCGTTACTGTCTTGTGAAAGACCAAGTGCAATCGTATTGGCGGTTGCAGCCCAAAGAAGTTGGACTTGTGTGAAACCAATTATTGAATGATAAACCTTTTCAATAATAACCCCACTACATGCTGTTCCATCATCCCTAGCGGCTAAAGCACTTACATCGATTTTAGTAACAGCACTTTCTCCAGTACCATCACTTAAACTGGTCAGCTGGATTACTGCTTTATGCGTACCATCTATGATGGTTGTTGAGCTTACAGCATCAGCCATGACCTACTCCTTAACCCGCAGATACGGTTACAACACCTGAGTTACTCCAGAGTTGTCCGGCTACAGAAGGATCGGAAGTGGGTAAATTGCTCAGGATAATAACGCTATTTGAACCATTATAGGTAATTGAAATGTTTTCAGTTACCGCACCAGTCGATGCGTTTTTAGTGATGTCTTTAAAGCCACTCTCAGAACGGACTGGACCTTGGAAAGTAGTATTAGCCATTTCTATCTCCTGTCTTGGCTAGTGTCAGTCACCCCATGTGACTGTCAGGGATATTTGCATCTTACATAAAAAGAAAGGGGGCAACAAGTGCCCCCCAAACTTTTTTACGCAGCTCCGGGAGACCCGAAAATACCGCGCCAATCGCTGAAGCCGAAAGAGTAACGCTCTCGAGCCTTGTAGCGAACATTTCCGGTTTCAAAGTCACCTTCCATGTTCGTAGAGACTGGAGTACGCACAAAATGCTTCAGACCATTAGGTACATCTGTCTTCAAGAAGAAGGCATCTGTATCGGTCAAGAAATGATTCACAACATACCCTTCAGGGATCATTCCCATGTTACGGATAGCATTGATATCATTGTCTGCCGTTCCAACTCGACCAGGTGATTGCAGCAGACGATCTGCCACAAACTGAAGAGCGGACGGAATGATCAGCTTACGAGCTTGAGCATTAATCTTCAGACCACGTTCATCTTCGAAAGCAGCAATGTCAATCAAACACTGTTCCAATGAAGTTTCGTTGAGGTCTGCAGCAGTTGAAAGCTCGTTTCGCTGCGTTTGGTTAGATACAGTCGGGTGAAGTGCTGAACAAAGTTCAACACCATCGCCACCAACATATGAAGAGTTGAACGCTCGGTTAAGAATGTTCGCACCCTTAATGTTTTTGGTCTGCATCATTGAACGTGCAAGTGCACGGGTGTATCGAGACGATAGCGTATCGTAGAGGTTATCTTCGATAGCTTCCTCAGTCAACGAAAAGGCAAGAGCAATCGTTTCGTGAGTGTATCGTGCGGTATATGACTCCTGCGCGGTGTCATAAGTTACACTTCCACCCTCACTTTTCACGGGTGCTTCGCCAAACCCTGTGAGCATGACTTCCTCTTCAAAAGCCCTTTCGGAACTTTCGGTATCGAAGATGTCTTCGTACTCAGCAGAGTAACGCTCGTATTCCATGCCAAAGAGAGCATGAAGGCCAGGAACGAGCTCTTTTACGAGTTGTGCTCTATTAATAGCCATTAGTCACTCCCCTTAAACTGCGAACGTGTTAGTCGGGAACGTAAAAAAGGCTCGGGCATATTGACCGATTTCATTGCTTGGGGAATCTACGAAACCCACGCAAAGAGCAACACCGCTAGTAGTTGTAGCGGTTACGCCTTCTTTTGAACGTCCGTTATTTGTTGAACCAGCAGTAGTGGTAAGAGTGTACTTATTACCAATGAAGCTAACAGCTGGAGTGCCTGCAGTGAACTGGGCTTCAAAAATGATAGCCGGATCAGTGTAGACATAAGCTGTTGCATCTTCGCTACCAAGAGTAGCAGTGCTGGCTGGCCAATAGTTTGACCATTGAGGAGCACCGTTAGTGTCCGTATATTGAACACCAGCGAAAACTCCTACTGGAGTGCTTGTAGCACCGGCCTGATTAAGATAACCAGAAGAAAGCGTAACAACGTCGCCGCTGAAGATGTCAGTGCCATAAGCACTTGCAATACGCATTTTCTTGGTTCTAATCACCCCACCATACATATGGGAAGCAGGTGTAAAGCCGTTAGGGGCATCTACATTTGCCATGGTTAAAACCTCCAAAGAGTCAAGAGAAATTATTCGGAATCAGCGCCTCGGCGTCCACTTCCGAACTGTGTTTTTGAGCTCCTTTGAATGTCTGTCGGTCGGATAGGCATTCTAGGATCACTATCTCGCAACAAATCGTTGTCGACTCCATTCATTTGGTTGTCGGTTTGCTGTTGAAAATAAGCATTCCGTTCCACAATGGTTTCTTCAGGAATTTTTGCGAGAATAAGACCACCTACTCCAATGACGCCTGCGTGCTGTCCTTGATCAATGGTCGGAGCATCGAAATCAGGATAATCCTCTGCGCGAACAGGTTCAAATCCTTCACGAATACGCTTAGACATATTCGCTCGATCATCATGACCTCTGACCTCTGCACGAATCCACCGATGTTTGTAACCATCAGGGGCTTGAGGGGCATCTAACATTGAAGGCGGTTGCCAGGGTTTTCTGCGAGCTTTCTTCTCTCGTGATTCTGCAGATCTGGAGACTCGATCTGTCATTTTTTACTCTCCTTTAGACGTATTTTGCATACTCTTCGAGCGGCACACCTATTCTTTTTGCAATAGCAACTTGTGAGGGTGTGAGACTCACTTTGCGGGCTCCTTTCTGTGGTTGGCCAGCACCACGGCTAGATCCTACCACTGAAGATTGCACGTTTTTCGTTTGACTAAATCGATTAGGAAAATATTCCCTCAACTCTGCATCCAACCTTTGATAATACTCATCTGAGGCAGGGTTTACCCCTTCTTTCTTCAAAGTATCGTCGATGGCTATAGCAGCTTCAGTCATCACACGATCTTGTCCAAACCACTGGTTGCTTTTATGCCAATCCTGAGCTCTGGGGTCAGGAGGCGGTGGAGCAGCCTGTTGTCGGGACTGTACTTGATTTTGTTGTCGATTACTAGCTAAACGTCGACGACTCTCAATCTTCTGTCGATTTTGAGCTCGTTTAACATTTTGCTCTTCTAAAGTAACTTTAGTGAGAGCTTCAGTCGCTAACGCAATCGCCTCGGCATCTCCCAACTCCTGAGCTTCTCGAAGCGCCCTTCGCGCTCTTTCGGCATCAGATTTAACCCGAGCTTGGTATTCAGAAACTAAATTAGCATCTGCAGACGAAAGTCGAGTTTGAAGGGAAGTTTTTTCTTTATACAAAGACTCCGCATAAGTTAATGCTTCGTCTCGTTGCCGTTCAGCTTCTCGCATTCGATAAGTTAATTTATCAATACGCTTCTTGACTGAATCGCTATAGTCATCAAGCTCTTCCGAATGCTGAGCTTGTTCCTCTGACTTTTCTTCACTAAAGTCTTGATCCGGTTGTCGCTCCTGAATCACATCAGCAGCACGGGGATCATATTCTTCCTCTGGTAAAACCAGTTCAATTTCTTGTTCGGACATTTCTCCTCCTTATTGCAGAATCGACTCAGGGTCAGATATAACTGCAAGAATCTCGTCATCGTTTAAAAGTCGCATATCGCCACCTTCAATACGGAAACGAGCACCTGCATATCGCCCAAAAATTACCCAATCTCCCTCCTTACACCAAGGACCATCAGGAAACTTGTCTTGATCTGCATATGCACTTGGACCTAAAGAAACAACAAGGCCCACAATAGCAGCAACCTTTTCTTTTTCCAGTGTTTGTTTGGCAAGCATAATACCACCACGAGTGGTAGCTTTAGGCTCGAATGGCAGAATTAAAATTCTGTAGCCTGTTGGAGCAGGCAGTTTATCAGCATGCGATTCTAAAGTTTCGGGAGTCAACGTAGCCTCTTCTGGAGAAGGGTCTTGTGATCCGAAATTTAGAACTCGGTCAGGGACGTCATTCATCGATTTCATCATCCATCTTTGAGAGCAGGTTTACGATTTCTTGCTCAGTAAAATTTAAACCTGAAATTTCGCCAACAATACGTTGGTACTGAGCAAAGTCTTGGGCGCTTCCCGAAGAAAGCGTTTGCGAGAGCACCGCTTGGCGCTCCCGTACCTTCCGAAGTAAATACTCCGAATACTTTATGAAGTCCATAAGTTAGTTAATGTAGCTAGTGAAAGAAGTACCCTTAGTTGCGGCACCAGCTCCTTTAACCTTCTTTTGAACTCCTTCTTCTGAATACTCACCGATCTTTACGGATTTTGCTTGTGCAAAACCTTTATCGGAAGCAGTCATTGATTCAACCGTTGCTTTTTTAGGTCGCTTATCCCCCGGAGCAGGATAGCTTCGTTTTTCGAAACGCATTACCTATTTCCTTTTCTTTTTGCCGTGAGGTTTTCCCCCGCACATCATGCGTTGGGCTTTCGGTCCTCTTTTTGGTGGTGGACCTTTTTTCTTTCCTTTAGAATTCATCATGGTTGTTGCTCCCGTGATTCACGAACGACTCGTGCTAGGTTAGTTAAGTTAGTATCCGCAGCTCGCTCATCACGAAGCTCGGCCTGACGTAAATCTGCAGCGACTCGAATATCAGTCTGACGTTCCTGAGAATCAATCTTCTCAACTTCGATCTGAGCTTTTTGATCAAGCTCTTTCTCGCGAAGTTTAAGTTTTTCGATTTCAAGCTGCAACTGCTGTTCGAACATTTCGCGTTGCGGATCTGGAACTTCCATTGCTTGTTGCAACGCCTGTTCTTGGCCCGTGATCTGCTGTGTCGCTTGAGCTGCAGCCATCGCAATCATGTTTTCATACTCAGGTGGTACAGGCGGCAAATTACCCGCTTGATCAGGCTGTGGCAACTGAATACCTTGTTGCGCCAAAATCTCTTGTACTTGCAATCGGTATTTCAATGCTTGATGCTGTTGGATATGTGCATTTAACGCTTGCACCGCTGCAGCATTTTGTGCCGTTGCAGGATTCTGAGAAAACGCTAAATGCGCCTGAATATGGGCATCGTGGTTCTGCTGAATAAACGCTTGCATTGGCGTATTCATCAAAGCATCTTGGTTTTCTTGGATTGGATCTTTCGGAGCCGCTTGTACTTCCGGAAGTAATAGCTCATCGATATCCTGAACGTTTAACGCAAGATACATTTTTCGGAATGCCGCTTTCAGATTGTGAATCTGCGGAGCACTTTGCGCTAACTGCAACTGTGTTTGCGCTAGAATGATCCGCTGAGTCGTACTGAAGATATTAGGATCAGATACAGGAACAACATCAACCTGATTGCCAAAGTCTTCTTTGAATACTGTTTGTTGTGCTCCCTGTACCTGATATGGGTACTCCGGTGGTAATACCTCACCGAAGATGCGCTTGAGAATCTTAAACTCGTTCTTCTGCGCATAATGAAGTCTCTTATGGATCGCGGAAACGACACGTTGTCCCCGCTCAAGCATAGCGATCGTCGTACCGACAGGTGCGTTTTGATTTTGATCACCTGCTCCTGAATCAATAACAGAAGCGAACTGCTTACCTGACTCGACTAAGACTCCAAGTAAATTGGCTAAAGTACCGCTTGGCTCCTTATAGGGAAGCGGCAAGAAAGAATCGCGGATTGTGCCTCCAGGAGTATCAACATCACGCCACTCTCCAGGCTGAATAGGGTCGTCTGCACGTTGGATATTTAACCCTCGTGACTTAAACCCTGCTGGTAAGTTAGAAAGCGTACCCGCATCGATCAGCTGACGGAGAATCGAAGTTGCTGACTTCGTTACCCCGCCAATCATGTGGATTAAGCCAAACCCATAGAAGCCTAACCCTGGTAAAAACTTATAGTGTGTGAAATACTCGATTTTCTTGCGCAGTGGGTCCATCGGAGAGTAGTTCCGACGAATACTCAGCACTTCGTTAGTATCACGGCAGATCGTAACGATATACGGGATAGCAATTCCTGTTGGATCTCCATCGTCGTCAGTATGCTCGAAACCTTCAAGGTCTAACTCGACATGCATCTCTAACAACGTAAACTCTCGGTCCTGACCGGAAGGAGAAAGCCCTTCAAGTTCATCGATTTTTTCGTTTATCGCAGTTTGGTTAATCATCGATGGAGATGACATTGCCGTATCGCGATAAAAGCCCGAAAGTTTGAGCTTTTTGAGATCATTTTCCGTCATATGAATGACGTGCGTAATTCGTGGTGTTGTAATCAGATCAGTCGTGTAATAAGGCACAACTAAATCTTCTGATTTCACGAATCGCGAAACCGCTCTACCAACAGTCGGGTCGTAATACGACTTTTTGAAAGCAGATCCGGAAAGAGGCAAATAAAACAACAACTGATCCATCTCAGGATCGTATTCTTCCATCTTGAACACGATCTGGTAGTTCATGAAGTTTTTAACGCGGTTAGCCTGCATCAACTTAGGGTCAGTGATGCGACCTAGTACGCGGGTATCAACCGGACCACCTGCGGGCAGCAATTCTTTATAGGCTTGTGCTTGAAACTGCGTAACAGCCTCAGCAAGTAACGGATGATACACACCACTTGAGCCCTCGAACGGCTCACTTCGCGGATCAGACTTAATACCTAGTAAATCAAGACCATCTTTAAACGTTTCATACCAATCTTTGCGGGACTCAACGTCCTCTTCGTACAAAGAAGTCAGTTTTGACGAGATACGACCAAGCTCACCGTTATCTAAAAACTCAGCAAGGTTGTCGTCGAAGTCAACTTCGAACTCTTCGTTCGGGTCATACCCAATATTCGGGTTGCCCTCGTCGTCGAAATAGACTTCAATCCCTTCGTCAAGCTCAGGTTGACCTTCTACCTCGACTTCTACGTCTAAATAATCTTGCATGTCGGCCATAATCGGCAACCTTACCTAGATTTTTGTTAATAATATACTCTAACTTTCGGATAATACTCCTCTTCATCCGAAAAATCAGATTTTAACTGCAAAAAGCCTCCCGCTCGGAAACGCATTAACGCTAATGTGGTCGCATCGACCAAATCATCGTGCTCACCGTTCGGAAAATCGCTAATTTCTTCCATTAATTCTTCAGCCCAGCGGTTATCTGGCACCCAAACTTTGCCATCTTGGAAAATCGGGCTAACTGAGTTCAATCGCGCAATCTTATCCTGCCCTCGGTTCGGTGAATACGTGTTGATCGGGATACCAAGACGCCGTAATTCTTGCGTCAGTGGGATACCGGAGGCTTTTGTTTCGATAATTACCGTATCCGGTTCCCAATGCTCGTACAATCGCATCGCTTCACGCTTGAGTTCGGGAAAATCAAACCGCTGTTTTACACAATCTAGCAAAATAAGGTGCGCTTCCTCTCCGCTGTACAACTCTTCGTTGATTTTTCCTTCCGGATAGAAAACACCCCACGTTGTTATCGCCGTAAAGTCCGCACGTTCGCTCTTCAAAAACGCCGTATCGTAGCTTTGAATCAAATAATCGCAGCGAGGCGGTTTGTCATTCGGCCAAACGTTGAACCATTCCTTCGGAATAATCGAAATTCCTTCCCCTGTTGGCCGCTGCATGTACTGCGCCGCCCATTTTGACGGGGGAACCGAAGCACGAATCGTCTCTAATTCGTCAAGTTTCCAAAATTCAGGCCAAAGTGGCGTACCGCTTGGCAAGATCGCGGGGAACTCGATCACTTTCCATTGGTCTGCGGCCTTCTCTTGCGTCATTTTTCGCACTAATTTGCCAGTCAAATCCTTCTTCGACCAGCGAGTCATTACGATAACGATCGCGCCTCCCGGCTGAAGACGCTGTCGAGGACCTGTCATGAACCAATCGTACGCTTCCTCAAGAGCTCGATCCGAAAACGCGTCTTGTTCAGAGTGAGGATCGTCGATAATGAACAGATCAGCACCACGTCCTGCTAACGCACCACCTATACCAGAAGCGTAATACTCCCCACCTTGGCTCGTGAGCCACTTACCCGCGCTCCGTGAGTCTGCTTTTAGTTCAGTACGCGGAAAGATTGACGCATATTCTTCCGTATCAATTAAGTCACGGACCTTACGACCGAAGTTAATTGCCAAATCAGCCGTGTGCGTTGCTTCGATAATCTTCAGCTTAGGGTTTTTACCTAGAAGATAGGCAGGGAAAAGGTGTGAGGCGAACTCAGACTTGGTATGTCGAGGCGGCATATTGATAATCAAACGCTTCAGTTTGCCAGAAGCAATGTCATCAAACGCCGCCGCCATCTTTCGGTGGTGTTCGCCGTGAATAAAGTCGGGCCAGATCGCTTTTACGAACTCGTAGAAGTTATCCGAAGTCCGTTCTTGCGTTTCCCGCTTTTCTAATTCTTCGAGAAGAAGAGTGAACTCTTTGGCTTCGTCTTTCGATAAGTACGAAAGATCAATAGCCTTGAGTTCATCAAGTATGTTAGCCACAGATTTAATTACGTCTCTGTTTCTAAATATTGTTCAGGATTATCTTGTAATCCTCTCCTTAATATCTCGGCAGCAACCACAGCACTTACTCCATATTTTTTAGATATCTCAATAACTTCAGGATCAAAAATTACAAAATTTTTCGTTTGTTTGTCAGGAGACTTATGTCTAGTGAATGCGTCTGCATATTCTGTTCCCTGTACCCCTTCATCCATTAAATACTCTATGCCTTTCGGAGATTTAGCAAAACGCCAAAAGTGTTGCTGATCCGTTTCTAACTGAGAAGGAACATACATTGACATCTCTGGAGGATAATCTGATTTAAATTTTCCGTACGCTTTCCTAACAGCTTCTGGTTGTTGGTCAAGAGGCGCATCATACTTTAAAAAATTTTCTCGATCTGCGTGAACTAAAACTTCATACATTCGTCCAGGATTAGGACCTGATGGAATAACGTCTCCCTTATCTGTAATTAAGTAAGCAGATCCGTCTAAAAATTCATACCGAGTATTCCCTTGGAGGTCACGAGTGATTTCATCTACTTGACCGTACTCAGCCATTTCGTTAAGAGCTTCCCTGACTTCATCAAGTGCTACTTCTTCTCCTTCAGAAAGTGCAGCGAACTGTGTTTTATAATCAGAAAAACCATATTCGTTTTCTAATTCAGCAACCGTACTATCTTTTGGAACAGGAGTTGTATAGTCTTTTCGTAGCTTCGCTATGCTGTCTCGATAATTTTTAGCGACCTCTTCAGTCTCTGAAAGATATGTTCCTTCTCCATAGGCTTGCGCTCCCTCTCCTGTACCCATGAATTTACGATCAAATTTATCGAAATCAGCTCCTGATCCATGAAACGCTCGAAAAGGTTTAACTACTTGAGCAGCTGCTGGAACTCCTGGGAGTATGCCAGCTGCAGAAAGTAAATAATTTAATCCGGTTCTACTTTCTGGTTCACGAGCATACATGTCTGCATCCGCAGCAATTCCTAATGCATCTCCTAAAATTGGAACTGAACTAGTCATAAGTGCAGCTAGCTCAGTGGGGGTCATTTGGTTTTCGTCGTAACCGATTTCTAGTTCTGCCCCGGCTGAATAAGGGTTGCGGTTTAAAATTTCGAAAAGTCGATCATCCTCAACTTTTTTACGTCGGTCGCGCCACCCTCCTGTCTACGCAAGATCTCAAAATCCTGCGAATCGATACGCCCATTATTATTCTTGTCAATCTTATACTGATTACCGATTAACCCGCCCTCGGCCATCATCTGGATCTGCCCCGGCGTCGCGGGTACTGCGCCCATACCCGGAGCCATCTGAGCCATGAGCCCCGCCCCGACGTTCTGCATCATCGGATCAGGTTCAGCCATCAACCCTTCGATATCTTCGATCGTGAAGAAATACGTATCCTCTCCGCGGCCTACCGGACCCCCGTCCGCGTACTGCGCCTGTTGTTCCATCATAAGCTGCTCAAGCACTTCAGGAGGAATCTGTTGTTCTGCTGGGGCCTGCTGCGTTTCGAGCATCTGCATAAATCCTGCGTTCGGATCGTACCGCAACGCCTGCAACGCCTGAGAAATATCACTACCCATAATCGGCTGATCAGTAATACCCTGACCAATGTCAAGAAGCTCAGGCGCTTGGCCCTCGATCGCCATTCTGCGGATTAAGTTTGATTGTTCCGCTTTCTCCTGCGCTTTACGCGCTCGATTAGCGTTATAGGCAGTCGTTCCTACAGCAACTACAACTGAAGCAGTAATAGCAAATGACATTAGCTCTTCTCCAATAACTCCTGAGGCGAGATTGTAAAATACTCAATCAACTTCTCAGGCTCTCGGATATTTTCTGGATTCGGATGAGTCGTAATCCAAACCGAATCCTCGATCCCGTATATTGCGCGTTTCATCCCTGCAGGTGACTCGAAGATATTAAACCCTTCAATCTCCTGCACTTCCTCATGGTCCTGGAGCGTTGTAACAGTTCGCACCTTTCCATACGGCATTATAGTAACGCAAGGCTTGCGGTGAATATAACTACTCGCCGCAACACCCGCCGGTAAATAAAAACAACGAACGTATACATCGTTCGCGAAATAATGCTCAACCTTACACGTGGTCTGCGGTAAAGTCTTCAGTAACTTCTCTAACGTGAAAATCGCCTTGGTCTTTCCACCAAGAACCGCTAATTCACTCATCGATACGATTTACCGTAATACCCCATATTCATCAAATGACCGCCCCCGGCTCGCTTTGCAGTCTTCGCCGCCTGCCGGAAATTCTCAGCTGTCGGTGCACCCGGTGATCCAGGCTGACGCATCCTCTCGCCTGACCCCGCCGCAATCCGCTTACGCTTCGCGTGGATATTTGCATATAATCCAGGCTTTCCTCCCCCAGCCTTTTTCTCCGGTTTGCGCCCGCGATAGTCCGGCTTTGAAGACACACGGTCCGTGGACCTTCCACGACGAATCCCCTCAATCATCTCTTCGGCTGACGCACCAACAGGCTTTTCTACATCACTGCTGAGCACCCGCCGCATTTCCCTCAACTCGTCCTGCGGATCAGGAGGATACCCTAAAAACTCACGTCCCGTCATCGGACGCTTACCATAATCTCGTCCAGGCTCCGGAGACTCTATCGCCGGTTTCTTCCTACGAATCGACTCGGCCAACTCATCTCCCAACCGACTAACACCCTTCGCTTCGTCAATTAAACTCGTAATACCCTTACCCTTTCCAGGACCCATGACCGACGCCGCAAGTAATACTTCCTCCGGAACATCAAACATACGAGGATCGTCCCCGTACATCTCAATCCGCTCAGAGTAATACCCCTCCGGAACATTTTGCACACCACCCCGCCGCATAATATCCATCAATCCCATCGTTTCATCGCCTAACGCGAGATCACGAAGATTGGCTAAAAAGCCAGCGAGTCCTGCACCACTGCCCCCGGACCTTGCGACTTCAGCATCGTATTCCTCTTGCATTCTCTCGAACTCTCGCTCGCGTTCGAGCGGCCCTCCCGCCGCCATCCGTGGCGCGTGGGCAGAATCGGACATAATCGAACCGTCCGGCATACGGTGATATCCCGCAGGCACACCACCCTCGGCCATCATCCTCATACGGATTGGCATATATCTATTCATAATTAAATACTCGGCTCTACTTCCTGCGTTCGCGGTCCGTGGCTCTTCGTTTACTGCTGCAACAAATGAAGGGGATTGACCCCCGGTAGGAATACTCGTTACTCCCTTAGCAGCGACCGTACCCTGAATAGGTGCACTTGCCCGAGCAGGCCCTTTATTTTGTAAAGCCTTAGCCCCACCTGCCGTGGAATAAGTATTAAGATCTATCGTCCTCATCGGAGCACCCTCCTTAGGGGGAGGTCTGCGGATCGAGGACATTGGACCAGAACCGGGTCTGGCGATAGCAGGCTCAGGACCCTTGACTGGGACAGGACTTGGATTCTTTTTCGGTGGCGGCGTCGAAGAGCGATTGCCATACTGTCCCGCCAAACGACCTGCGATATTAGTAAACGCTTTTGTCTTGAAACTAGGAGCTTTGACCGGCTGGTCTTTAACTACAGTCATCAATGCAACTTCCGTAGTGGATCGGGGGCAATAGTAACCTCAAAAAACCCGTTTCGTAAAATTTTTTCGCAAAATTTTTTGGGGTGGGGACCCATAGCAAAAATACATGCAACTCTGAGGCTGGAACAAGGAAAGGTGAGCGGGTGGGTGGGTCGCGCCGCGCTAAGGGGGTATGGGGGTCTTGGCCCATATATTGCATATACGCAAGGACCATGCCAACTATAGGTAGCGCCTAGTCTTATGGCCTAGCTAATTAATTAATTAAATATGTTGCATTGCTTAGTTGGGTGAGTATAATAAGATCATTGGTTAGGCGGTTAGCGAGCCAATAAACTAAACTAAACTAATCGAGGAAATGTAACATGGTACAATCAGCACAAAAGCAAGTAGTACAGTCAGCACGTCAGGCAGCCGAAGCGGTTGACGCAAGAAAAGCGGCAATGCTTGAACTACCTAAAATGATCTCAACAGGTAAGAATGCTGCGGGCAGTGTCATGTTTAACTCTATGCCTAAAGAGATCAATCTGCCTAGGCAAATGGTTATTGTGATTACTGCTTACTATAGGCTAGTTAATGAGCGCGGCGGCACTCATCAATTCATAACCATTGAGGAGTTAAATCAAGTATGTGAGGAGCAATTCAAAGGCTATAGCCAGGACGCGGCCACAATCATTGCACACTATAAGCAACAGATTGAAGGCACTAAAGCATGGAAGCGTAAACAAGGCTTAATCAAAATAGGTCAGTTTAAGTAGCTGACCTTCGCCTAGTTAAGCGCCCTACGGGGCGCTTTTTTTATGCCCGCGTCTGGTCTGGTCCGTCGCGTCGGTCCGGTCGGTCCGGTCGGTCGGTCTGTCTCTGTGTCGGGTGGGTGGGCTGGGCGCGGTCCGCGACCCAAG
>LSRR01000189.1_pt1 | contig 15981 bp, 22 predicted proteins | sample 1162981 | NCBI WGS metagenome assembly LSRR01 (sample SAMN03256433, study PRJNA305521) | marine metagenome | biome: Estuarine; feature: Estuary; material: Brackish water; isolation source: iron chloride precipitation of viral particles from surface water samples | place: USA: Chesapeake Bay ... | reverse complement strand
CCGGCATCGACAGCCCTTTGAGCTAGAACATTGCGGATACGCGGCGTATTGGCATGGCCTACGTCCTGAACCGCGCCGACCTGATAGCCCTCACGACACGAAAACAGGGTCGCGTCAAGCGAATTGTGGAACTGAGGAACGCCCGCCCGGCCAATCGGGGTGCAAATGGCAATCTTTTTCATGCTTTCTTCCTGTTGTAATAGGTCACATCTTCCGGGTTGACAAACTCGACAGTCCGGCTGGCAAGGTTTTGCCGCTGCATACCTGATTTAATATGGGGAACCTTCAAACCCTTGCGCTTTGCATAGGCATGAATACGAAAATGCACTTGACATCTCGCTGATGTCCCCAACCTGCAATACCGGCCAATCTGCGCGAGTGTATATCGGCCCGTTGAATACGCTTCATAACAGAATTGTTCCCGCAATTCTATAATCCTGACGGCCAGAGGGTCTTTCAGATTGCCCCTTTTTCCTATACCCTTGGTTCCAGACGTAATTATCTCAACCGGAAGGTCCGCGTCCAGCGCCAAGCGCCTCGCCAAGCCCTTCAACGTCTCCTGAAACGGATCAACCTTGAAAGGATTAAAATCACTCATTTGCCGGACCTTTTGGCAAAGGCATCCAATGGGTTGGCGGTTTGTTGGGATAAGAGCAGCACCCGCAGCCGTGCGAAGACAGGCCGACAACCTGCCACTCGCTATCAAACGGATCGCCCTCAAACCACCACCCCTCAATCGTCTTTTGCTCGACAAATAGAAGAACGTGCGTTCCGTCCCGTGGTGCAGAGTCTATCGTTTTCCATTCACTCATTTTTCTCTCCTTCATGGCGGGTGCATAAATAGCGAGCGCGTGAAGTGCTAAACCCCATCACCTCCCCAACCTCTCTAAATGTTAACCCTCTCCCTCTAAGCGCCGCAGCGCGAGCCATGCGTTCGAGCTTTTTAGCCTTTATCTCCGCCATTGTCCGGCGATTGATTTCACTCATTTTCTCTTTCTCCATGACCACTAAACGAGAATAACCCGTATGTCGCAAGAAGTAAACCAGTATGTGATGGACCGCATCAGTTCTTGGTATGATGACCCGGTAAAGTTTGCACATGAAGCCTTCCCGTGGGGCGTCGAGAAGGGTCCGCTGGCTGATTGGGATGGGCTGGACGAGTGGCAGCAGGCGTTTCTCAACGATATGGCCGCTGCAATCAAAAAGAGCCGCAAGACAAGCGAATCTGTCCTGATGGCCGTTGCTTCCGGTAACGGTATCGGCAAATCAGCCCTGATCGCCATTATCGTCCTGTGGTTTATGACCGTCCGGCAGAATGTGCGTATTCGCGTCACCGCCAACACCGAAATGCAGCTCAATTCGACCACATGGCGCGAATTGGCCCTGTGGCACACCCGCATGTTTCACCGTGAATGGTTTAATTGGGAGAAAACCAGTTTCTACCACGTCTCGCATCCGACAAACTGGCGCGCAGAGGCGATTCCGTGGTCGGAAAACAATCCCGACGCCTTTGCCGGTGTCCACGCTGACCATAACGTGCTTATCATGGACGAAGCCTCCGGTGTCCCGCCAAGCATCTGGGAAGCCGCCCTTGGCTATCAGACGACCGCAGGCGCAGTCCACCTAGCCTTCGGGAACCCGCTTCGCCCCTCCGGCGGCTTCTATGACTGCTTCCACGGCAAAAAGAAAGCCCTCTGGAACACACGCAACATTGATTCCCGCACAGCCAAGGCCGCGAGTAACAAAAAATACTTTGACGACATGGTGGAGGTCTATGGCGAGGATTCGGACATTGTGCGCCGCCGCGTCCGTGGTCTTTTCCCCCGTCACGGTGCAACGCAATTCATATCGCCTGAAATCGTCGCAGAGGCCATAGAACGGTCTATCTCCCGCGAGGAGGTGTCGTCCTATCCCGTCATCATGGGCGTTGACGTAGCCCGCTTTGGTGACGACAAATCATGTATCGTTCTGCGCCGTGGCCCCAAACTCCTGCAAGTCGAGAGTTTTGAAGGGCTGAACGTCCAGGAGCTTGCCGAACAGGTCGTTGGCATCCTTCGCACCAACAAGGAAATTGTCATGGCCTACGTCGATGAAGTCGGCGTGGGTGGCGGTGTTCTCGATATTGTCCGCAGGTTCGATACCCGCGCTATCGGGGTCAATGTCGGTCGCCGCCCGCATAATCCGAAGCATTACCGCTTTTTGCGCGATGAATTGTGGGCGCGCATGAAGGATTGGCTTGAGCGGGCAGACCTCCCACATAACGAGCAGCTTCGCAAGGAATTGGTCGCTCCTGAATACACCATTACCGACCTCGGACAGATACGCCTTGAACGCAAGGTGGACATGAAGCGTCGAGGCGAAGATTCGCCTGACATTGCCGACGCAACCTCTCTTACCTTTACCCTCTCGCCCGAAACCGAGTCCGATTGGCTGATGGACGAAGACATCATGGCGAATATGCGCCTCCACGACACCTACACCTCCGATATGGGCCGTTAACAACACAACGGGATACTAGTATGAATTACGAAACAAACCTCACTCTGGACGAAATCCTGACCAGCCCGAACCTTTGCGAGATTCTGGAAGACGGAATAGCCCAGAAAATCGGTCAGGACTGCAAACGAGGCGTCGAAATCGACGAATCCTCCCGCGAGGAGTGGATGGACCGTCACGACAAGGCGCTTGCTCTTGCCATGCAGAAAACGGACGAAAAGACCTACCCGTTTGAAGGCGCGTCCAATATCATCTATCCGCTGATTACAACCGGCGCAAACCAGTTTGCCGCCCGCGCTCTGCCCGCCATCGTTCCCGGTGCCAACATCGTCAAGTGCAAGGTCAATGGCGACGACACCGGCGTATTCAACGTGCAGATCGACCAGCGCACCGGCCAGCCCGTCATGGACCCGCAATCGGGCCAGCCCCAGATGCAAACCATTATGGAGCCGGGTGCAAAAGCCGCAAAGGCCGCTCGCGTAGGCGAACACATGTCATTCCAGCTTCTTGAAGAAATGGAAGAATGGGAACCCGACACCGACAAGATGCTACACTACCTTGCGATTGCAGGCACCGCCTTCCGCAAGTTGTGGTTTGACGTGCAAAAAAATCGCACCCGCTCCCGCTTCATTCCGGCCTCCAATCTGATTATCAACATGGATGCGGAGTCGATTGACGCTGCGGGCCGTGTTTCGGAACGCTTTGCCCTTCACCCGCACCAGATCATTGAAAAGGTCCGCCGGGGAGAATGGTTCTATGAGGGCGATTCACTGGAAGACGACCTCAAATCGTCCAGCGATGCCGAGAACGATCAGGCTCCGATTGCCTTCATTGAGCAATACATTCGCCTTGACCTTGATGATGATGGCTACCCGGAGCCGTATATCGTGTTTTTCCGCGAGGATGATGGAAAAGTCTTCCAGATTGTCCCGCATTTTACGGACCAGGACATTGAGCAAAACCAGATGGGCGAAGTTGTCGCCATCCCGTGCTACCCGCCCTACACCCAATACGACTTTCTCCCCAATCCCGAAAACGGACTCTATGGTATTGGCCTTGGCTGGCTTCTTGGGCCGCTTAATGAGCAGGTAAACACCACTCTCAACCAGATCAACGACGCGGCGCACCTGCAAAACACCCCGATGGGGTTTGTGGCCTCCGGCCTGCGTATCAGGGGCGGTGATTTCCGCTTCAAGCCGGGCGAGTTCAAGCAAGTTGACGCGACAGGCGGCAATATCCGCGAAAACCTGTATCAACTTCAATTCCCCGGCCCCTCCCCCGTTCTTTTCAGCCTTCTGGGCATGATTGTAGACGCCGGTAACGACATTGCCTCCGTCAAGGATGCCATGATGGGCCAGACCGAAAGCAATGTGCAGCCAATGGCCCTGCAACAGCTTATCGAACAGGGAACAGTCCAGTTCAACTCCATCTTCAAGCGTGTCCACCGCTCGCTTCGCCGTGAATTGCGTATGCTGTTCCGTTTGAACGCCCTCACGCTTGATGCCGAGAAATACTACACCTTCCTCGACCTGGAAAAGAAAATCGACGTGAATGACTACGACATCAACAGCCTTGATGTTTCACCCGTCACAGACCCGACAATGGCAGCGCGTGGTCAAAAAGCCGTCAAGGCGCAAACGCTCATGCAGCTCATGCAGCAGTTTGGCCCGCTTCTCAACCCGCAGAAAATCCTGCTCGACGTTCTGGAAGCCTCCGGCGTTGACTCCCCGCAAGAATACCTTGCCCCGCAAAAGCCACCGGAGCCTGACTTCAAGGAACAAGCGGGCCTGATGCGCGCTGAAACCGACCGTATGCGCGCCGAGGCGGACTCCCAAGCCAAGCAAATCGAAAGCATGAAATCGCTTGTCGAAATGATTGAGGTCAAGTCACGCGCCGTTCTGAACATCGCCAAAGCCGAGGAGGCCGAAGAAGGCATCCAGCTTGAAGGCTACATCTCACAACTTAACGCCCTCGCGGAGCAAATGAATGTTGGAACTCAAGGAATGGCTGGAAACGCCGCAAACCAAACGAATCCTCAAGGCTTTACGCAAGGTCAATGAGGAACGGAAATCCCTTTTGGGGTCGCATATCATAGGTGATCCGCTTGGCGCGGAAGCCCGTGGTTTGTTGAAGACGGCCTTGGAATACAAGGCTTTTGATGCAGCTCTTGACTCTCTCGAAAATGGAGAATTTGTGAATGACAGTGAAGAATGAGGCGGGCGTTCGCCCGACCCGATACGGTCTTGTTGTAAAGCCTGAACGGGCCGAAAACAAACAGGGCAGCGTGTTTCTCCCCGATGAAGTGGTGGACAAGCACAAGTGGCGCAAGTCGCAAGGGGTTGTTGTCGCCAAGGGGGCTTTGGCCTTCACGATGGGAACACCCGGAACGCCCGAATACTTTGAAGACCGTGACGCCCCCCAAGTGGGCGATACCGTGTTCTTTCGGGAATACAATGGCCAACAGGTCGCAGAAGCAGGTGAGGACAGATACATCATCCTGCAAGACAGTGAAATCATCGGAGTGAAAATTAATGACTGATGTTGTCGAGGAATACGCCGAAACCGAAGGCGAAGTAGCGGAGGCCGTTGAAACACCGGATGGCCGACCGGAAGTAGAGGAATCGCACGATTCGGACGATAATGTATCGCATGACGATACACCCGATTATGGCGAGCGCCCGCAGGAAGACCCTGAAACCATGCGGCTTGCAAAAGCCCTTGGCTGGAAGGAGCCGACCGAGTGGAAGGGTGATACCACCAACTACATGTCTGCCGAGAAATATCTTGGTATCCACTCAAAGCGGTTAGAGTCCCTGCCGGAAATCCAGACGCGCGCCGAACGGGCCGAACAGGAATTGCAACGCCTTCGCCGCGAGGTGATGGAGCGTTTCAAGGACCAGGACGAGCAATCGCTTCAATCCTTGCGTCAGGAACGCGACAAGGCGTTCGACCTTGGCGACAAGCGCCAGTATGACGCCCTTAACCAGCAAATCGAGCAACGCATTGCCCGCGTAGAGCCGCCCGTCAATGAGCAGGAGGCCCAGCGCGAACACGTCCAGCAGGTTGCTGCCGATCCCGTCTTTCGGGAGTTTGTAACGCAAAACCCGTGGTTCGAAACGGGTATGCGCGGTGATCCGGCGGCAGCGCCAAAGTTTGAATACGCCAACTACGTCGCCCAACAGGAATACCAGCGCCTTGGTATCCAGAATCCGTTGGAGCTTCAACCTGAATTGCGCCGTCAGGTGTTTAATCAGGTCGCGGCAAAGGTCAACCAGTTTTTCCCCGACCAGCGTTCGAAGCCTAACTACCAGTCTCCCACCGATGGCCGGTCGCCCGCCACACCTCGCAAGAAGGGGCCGTCTTTCGACGCCCTTCCGCAAGAGGCAAAGCAGGGCTTCCAGACGTGGGTGAAGCGCAAGGTCTACAGCGATACGCCCGAAGACCGCCTTGCATACGCGCGCGATTATGCGCGTGACAATTCGTAACTTGACAATCAGAAGAAAAGAGTATATCCTCATGGCCAGACCAAGAAAAGCGGCTATGCCGCAGGCTCCGCAAGTTGAACAAGCAGCGCAGCCGCATGAACCAAAGAACCCTTCGAAAATAGACTATCGCAGCGCGCAACACCGCAAGCCTCTCACCGGCTTGAACCAGCGCCTTGCCGCAGACATTCCAAGTGGCCTTCGTGGTTACTGGTTTGTGGACCGGCCCGGACGTATTCAGCGGGCGATTGAGGCGGGATGGCGTTTTGCTCACCAAGGCACAAGCGGCGTCATGCGAGAAGACGACGAGCGCGAAGGCGCTATCTTTGAAGAACATGCAGACACAAATTCCCGTCACGAGAGTGTGCGGGCATATCTCATGCTGATCCCCGAAACCATTTACCAGCAAGACTTCGCCGCGAAACAGGCGCAGCTTGACAAGCAAATGGACGCTATCAAGCGTGGATCAGAAAGCAAAATGGGTTCGGGGGATAATTCCTATGTCCCGGACATTCAAAACAAAATGCCATAATGGAGTAGCAACATGGCTAATGCTGATGCTGCCTTCGGCCTTCGCCCGCTGGGTCTTAATGTTGATAAGCAAACCAATGTCTACTTTGTAGACTCGACGAATGCTATCTACGTTGGCGATCCGGTATCCCTCACGGGAACGGGTGACGACGACGGCGTTCCTCAAGTAAAACTGGCCCTCATTAGTGACGCGACCACGACCAATAACACGCCTATCATGGGTATTGTTGTTGGTGTGTGTTCCGACCGTAACGGCGGCTCCCTTCAAGACGACGCAAAATACGTAGCTGCCGCTGCAACCGGCAAATATGTTCGCGTCTGCGACGACCCCGACGCAACCTTCATTGTTCAAGAGGATAGTGCAGGAGGCGCTCTGGCCAAAACAAACATTGGCCAAAATGCAAATCTCGAAATCGCGGCAGGAAACGCCACCTCCGGCCTTTCCGGCACCGAAATCGACTCGTCCAAAGTCGGCACTGATGTAGCTTTCAGCGTCAAGATTCTGGGCCTTCTTCAATCACCAGACAACGCAATCGGCAACAATGCTGTGTGGAAGGTAAAAATTGCCAACCACCAGATGCGCTCTGCGGCTGTTGGCGTATAGGGGTATAAATCATGGCTGTTATTTCAACCTCGAATCACCCCAAGGCGCTATGGCCTGGCATCAAGAAGTGGTTTCATACCCAGTATGAGCGCCACCCGCTTGAGTGCATGGAACTCTTTGAAACCGTGTCTTCGGACAAGGCTTACGAGGAGCGTGTCCAGTCTGTAGGCTACGGTTATGCCCAAGAGAAGGCGCAAGGCGCTGCCTTTGCTTACGATGTAGACCAGCAGGGTTACGTTCAGCGTTCGCGCAACGTCACCTACGCTCTGGGCTATGCCGTGACGATGGAAGAACTCGCTGACAACCAGTATGCCGAACTGGCGCAAGCCCGTTCTGGCCGTCTGGCTGATTCTTTCCGTCAAACGAAAGAAGTCAACGGTGCCAACATCTTCAACCGTGGCTTCAACTCGTCCTATGCGGGCGGTGATGGTAAAGAGCTTTTTGCAACTGACCACCCGACCATGTATGACGGCAACCAGTCCAATGAGCTGGCAGTTGGCGCAGACCTTTCCGAAGCCTCTCTGGAAGACTTGCTCATCCAGATTGGTCAGGCCAAGGACGACCGTGGCTTCCAGATCAAACTGATGCCTCGCAAACTGGTTGTTCCGGTTGGTGAGAGCTTCAACGCCGAGCGCATCTTGAAGTCCACGCTTCAAAATGACACGGCAAACAACGCTGTCAATGCGCTTCGTTCGAAGGGTGTTCTGCCGGAAGGTTACGTGGTAAACCACTACCTCACCGATGCAGACGCTTTCTTCATCCTGAACGATGTTCCGAGCGGCACGGGCCTGATCTATCAGGAACGTATGGCTCTGGAATTTGAGCGTGACAACGACTTCAATACGAAAAACGCACTGGCCTCTGCGGTCGAGCGTTACAAGTTTGACTTCGTTGATTGGCGCGCTGCATACGCATCTGTTGGTGCGGGCTAGGAATAGTGGCGGGGGCTTCGGCTCCCGCCCAACCTGTTGGAGATAAACATGGCTAAGGCCACAAATATACCAAACGGTATTCGCGGTCCTCTCCTGAACAGTTCGGGCGCTCAACCAGCGAATATCGGTCAGCTTGCAGGCACCCTTACGGGAACGGTTGACGGCACTCTTGCGGACGTTGCCGCGATTGCGCTTTCGACCACTGACACCTACACTGACGCGGCTGTGAATACGGCGGTCAATACTGCCATCACGTCCGTAAACCTTCAACTGAAAGAGCTGCAAACCAAGGTCAACGCCTTGGAGCAGGCTCTCGAAGACGCGCAGGTAACTGCGTAACTAGCGGGGGCTTCGGCCCCCGTTGCTTTCTTTTCAGGAGGTCATAAATGGCCGATGCAGTAACCTCGCAAACCTTGCTTGACGGCGCTCGTAATGCCGTTATGAAGTTCACCAATATCTCGGATGGGACCGGCGAAAGCGCGGTTACGAAGGTTACCGCCGCCAACCTTAGCGGTGCGCCTTCCACTGTCCGTATCAACAAAATGACCGTGGCTACGTTTGGCATGGGCGTTGACGTTCTCTGGGATGCAACAACCGATGTGCTTGCCATTCACGTTCCTGCCGACACTGTAGAGGAGTTCGACTTTTCCAGTTTTGGCGGAATCCAGAACAACGCAGGCTCCGGCGTTACGGGCGACATCAAATTCACAACCGTTGGCCACTCGGCGGCAGACAGATACACAATTATTCTTGAACTGGTAAAGTAGGATGGGCGCGGCCTACCTACAGCCCTACCTCGAAAACGCAGCGACCCCCAAAACCGCTTTTGGTGAGGGGGTTGTTGCAGAGAACTATCCGTTCATTCAGGCGGCTTTTAATTACAATTTCTTGCCGTCCAACTTCCGCGCGTTTACCGCAACGGGAGGCTCCACGACAGTCGCGGGCGGTATGGCGCAGGTATCAACCGGCACGTCTGTTGGCGGGTATGGCGCTATCCAGTCTTTCCGATCCCTTAACTACAAGCCGGGCGAGGGTGGGCTTGCAAGGTTCACGGCAATCTTCAATTCCGGCGTTGCCCTGACGTGGCAGGGCGCGGGCCTTATCTCCATTGGCAATGAGTTGTCGTTCGGATACAACGGCACAGAGTTTGGTATCTGGCATCGGTATGACGGTCTTGCCGAAGTGCAGACCATAACCGTTACGGGCGGCTCTGGCGGCTCTACAGACTTGACACTGACATTGAACAGTGTGGCCTATACAATCCCGTTGACAAGCGGCTCTACGTCACACAACGCCTACGAGATTGCAAATTGGCTTAACGACTCTGCAAACCAGACTATCTGGAAGGCGGATAATGTAGGCGCTACGGTGATTGTGGCCGCCCAATCAGACGGGGCCAAGGCCGGGACATATTCGTTCTCGCATGGGTCGGCAACAGGCTCTATTGCTCAAGACACCGCAGGCGTAACCAAGACTTCTGACTTTGTGGCGCAGTCAAGCTGGAATGGCGACAAGTTTGACGGGACGGGCGCAAGCGGCGTCACTATCGACACAACGAAGGGCAATGTATATCAGATTGAATACCAATACCTTGGGTTTGGTAACATCCACTTTTTGATTGAAGACCCGAATACGGGGCGCTTCGTCACGGCCCACACAATCAAATACGCCAACGCCAATACGACGCCAAGCCTGAACAATCCGTCAATGCGCCTTGGTATCTACTGCGCTTCTGTGGGCGGGACAACCAACATAACCGTCAAGTCGGGTTCTATGGCGGGCTTCACGCAAGGTAAAAGAGTTAATACCCGCAACCCTCGCGCGAAAATCAACACGCAGTCTGTCGGCTCGTCCGCCTTTACAACCATTTTGGCAATCCGCAATCGTAGAACGTATAACGGGCTTTACAATCAAGTCGAGATAGAGCCTGAAATCCTGACAATATCTGCGGAGGGGGCCAAAGATGTTCAGATTGAAATCCGCTCGGTCGAAAGGCCAAACGTCGAACTTATCTACACCAATGTCGGAACCGACCTTGTTTCTGATGTTGCTACGGATGCTGTGACGTTCACGGGCGGGCGGCTTCTTGCGGCGTTTGCGGTTCCGGCGGGCGGTTCTGAAAAGATTGATTTGTCGGCACTTAAAATCCGAATCCCGCCAAGCCTTAACTTTATCATCAGCGGCAAGCGTGGAAGTGGCTCTGCCAACGATGTGACCGCCGCTCTAACGTGGTATGAAGATGTTTAAACTTATCCTCCTCCTCGCTTTTCTCGACGCCAATGGCGAGCCACAGACGCGAGAGTTGCAATACAGTTTGCTTTTCGGGACCATCAACGCTTGCCAACAGCAGGTTCGCGAGACAATGGACGTGACCGAGCAGATTGTTCAAGCGGGCGGTCAGGTTATCGGTGTCAGTTACACCTGCATTTTCGACCCGACAATATCCGATACGGAGACAGAAGCATGAGTGGTTTATTCGGCATGGCCCCAGATGTAGAAAAGCTGGGGAATGAGTATGGGATGCTGCGCGGACCAACAAGGCGTGACGCCGGGGCGTTTTCGGCCCCCCCTCGTCGCTACGGACAAGAGCCCGCCAATGAGTCCGTCCGCGACACGGCCCGTCAAATTCAAAGATTGAGTCAGCGATTTTCGGTTCTACAAGACCTGATTACCGACCCGCCTTCTTCCAGCGCGCGGTCCATTTACCAATACCAAGGAAATGATGATAGTTGGCGGCGCGAGGCTGAGTCGATTATGAATGAGTTGGCGGCTCTCGTTCGTGAGCCGGGTCAACTTGCTTCCGGCGGGTTGAACCCGCAGGCCCAAACATCCCTCCCCGCGCGTCGGGGCCGTCCAACCTACTAGGTGATTCATGCGTATTACGGGCGGTAAATCCAGAACACGAACGCACCGCCCTGCTGGCTATCAGAAGGGCCAGTGGAAGATGATGTCTGATCGTTCTGGCCAGACCTTCCTCAATAGCGACATACGGACCGAATGGACCGGCCTCAAGGTTGCCAAGCATGAATGGGAGCCTCGTCACCCGCAAGAGTATGTTCGCGGCGTGGTGGACGATTACGCCGTCCGTGATGCCCGCCCTCGCCCTGACTTGCTTGAAACGCTTGCCTTCCAGGCTGACTTTGATCTGATTTCCGAGCGCGATAACGAGATTATCACCGACCGTGACGGCAATGAGTTGACGCTCCGCGAGGGCGTCAATTCTACGCTTGGTCAGGAATACACTGTCACTGACAAGAGTATTTCGCTTTACGGCGGGGATTTGGGCGAAGACAAGTATGTCAGTTTCCTTGACCTCAATCTGGTTCTGGATGATTTGACGCAACGCGATAATTTGCGTATATCTTACTCTCAAGAAGGCAAGGCTCCCGTTTTGATGACGGACGGCGTTACGCGCGATATTCTTGACAATCTGACCAGTGGCAGCACGACCCGTATTTCTATCGGGCAGACGCTTCGCTACATCGAACTTGAAATCCTTTCCCCGTCACAAGTCACCGTTACCTACACGGTTGACGCATTTGCGCTGTATCAATAATGGCTGTTGCAACAACCACTGACCACTCCACAACGCGGGATACGCTCATCAAGGACGCCCTTATTGAGTGCCATGTGATTGCGATTGACGAAACGCCTACGGCTAGTCAGGTCACACACGCCGACCGCGTTTTGAATGATATGGTGAAGCACTGGCAGGTGCAGGGGTATAACCTGTTCCGCCGGTCGCGCGATACACTGACCCTTGTAGCGGCGCAAGGCACGGATGCCAACCCGTATGACTTCGGCACAGGCGGCGACAAGACCTACCGGCCCCTACGTATCGAAAACATGCGGTTCAAGGATTCTGCGGGCAACGAACGTCCCATGACGCATATCTCTCGTGATGAATACGACCGCCTGCCGGACAAGGACTCCACGGGCGAGGCAACGCTGTATCATTACGACCCGCAACGCGACCCTGCCAAGTTGTATATCTGGCCGGTGCTGAAATCGGGCGGCTCTGGAACGCTGGTTTACACCTACCAACGCGCCATTTATGACTTTGACGCGGCGGGCGACGAGCCGGATTATCCGCAAGAGTGGTTCGAGACATTGAAGTATGGCTTGGCGGCTCGCCTTGCCCCTGTCTACTATCCGGCAGATGGCTTGATGATGCAGCGCCTGATGAGCGTGGCAGGACAGAAGCTAGAGGAAAGCGCGGCCTTCGACAAGGAAAACGTCTCCACCACCTTCATGGTTGACTGGAGCCGGTAATGCCTTTGCGCGGCGAAATCAATTCAGCCATACCGCAGATACAGGAAGCAGTAGGAACCGACGCTCAAGGTCAGCCTGTCAGCCTTAACGAGCAGTATCGCCGCTTTCTGGAAACGCTATGGGAGCGGTCAGGCGGCTTTGAAGACGAAACCTTTGCCAACGACGCGCAGATTGCTGACCTGCAAAGCGCGATTGCCACGGCAGGCGAGCGTCTTGAGGCATTGGAACAATCTATACAACAAGACCGCGTATAGACGCAGCTTGGAAGAATTGCAAAACGGCTTGCGGCGATTGAGAGCCTTCCGACTTTTCAGGTAAGCGCAGACCTGTCCGGCCAGATTGAGGCCGTTCAATTTGGTCTAAACTCAATTGAGGAGCAGTTGTTTACCGCGCCTCGCGGCATTGACGTTGTGACGGACGCCGAAGTAGCCAACAACGCCAACATCAGCCCGTCTAAAATTAAGGTTATTACCGAGGAAACGGAAACATATACCAATACAGCGGCGACCGGCTCCTGGCTTATCATTATGAAAAAGCAGATTGGCGGGGCGGCAAGGGCCAACCAGTTTTTTCTCGACGGCTCCCGCGTTGTATGCGTTGACGAAAACGCGGCAAGCCCCGGCGCGACAACCGGCAACGTCACTTATGAGGTTCGTATTCACGAAACGGAGCCAACCGTCGCGGCTGACCGCACAAACGGAACGCAGTTGGAAACCGGCATTATCACGGTTGACGCCGCTGGCCCGACCGTGGGCAACGTGTCGTTCTGGACGCCCTCCACCCAATTTTACTCGTGGCGCGATGCGAGTGTATCTTACCCAACGTCGAGCGCATGGATTGTAATTTGGGCTTCAATCACATCTGGCGGCGCAACGTCTGCCGCCTTTGAAACAACGTCTGGCCTCGGAACGCGAATAGAGTTTACGTCCGCTTTTGGGTTTGGAGAATTATAGGAGTATCACATGGCCGTTCGCTCACAAGACTATCAATCAAACCTGACAACCACGACCGGAACTGTGACGATCTACACCGTTCCAACCGGCTTTGTGGCCAAGGTCGATAAAATCACGCTGACCAATTACGACACGTCAACGGACTGCTCCGGCACGATTATCTATTTTGGCGGCACGGCTGATGCCAACATTATTGAGCCGAGCATCACCATCCCGAAAAACGACAAGGTTCAGCCAAGCATTTCCAACCATACCCTTGGCGCAGGAACGACCCTGATTGTCAAGAAGGGCGCTGGCCCAACGGCTATTAACGTCAATCTGTCGGTAACGGAACGGACACAACCCTAATGCCTGATATTGCGTTCGGTCCCGGTTTCTATGAGAGAGAGGTTGTTGGCGCTCCCCCGCGCGAACTACGCAATCTCTTTGCGGAAGCTGCGCCGAACATGCCTGACCGGCAGTTTGTCCTTATGCGGACGCCCGGCCTGACAACCTACAAGGATTTGTCGGGAACGCAGACGCGCGGGCTTGGCACATCGGTTGACCAATTCAACAATGATTTGTTTGTGGTCTATGACGACCAGTTTAAGCGCATTACGACAGGCAATGTTGTAGGCTCAAACATCACGGTCACAATCGGCGGCGCAAGCATCGCTCAGGACTCAAACCCGGTTTCAATGGCGTTTTCGTCTAAGAACGCCGTGGCGGGCGGCTCTAAAGCGGAATTGGCGCTTGTATCCGGTGGTGAGGCGTATGTTTACGCAAGCGACGAGGCCACGCCCACGCCCGCTGTTACAATGACGCGGCTAAAAGCGGTTTCCGGCGGGGGGCTGGAAGCAAGCACTCTGAATTTTGTAAATGTCGTGTATCTGTCGGGGCGCTTTGTCTATATTCCGAACAACGACGATCAGTTCTGGTGGTCAGAGGTTCTCGACGGGGCTAATGTTGATGAACTCAACTTTGCGACAGCGGAGCGTAAAGGCTCCAACCTTCGCGCAGGCACAGAGTTTCGCGGCGACCTATGGCTGTTCGAGAAAGACAATATCGAGATTTGGCAGCCTACGGGACGTGCTGATCTGCCTTTCCAGCTCCGCCCTGGTGGCATCATTGACAAAGGCATCATCGGTCCTTGGGCGCACACCCGCGTAGGCCAGTCCCTGTTCTGGATGGGCGACGACCGCGTTGTCTATCGTGCCGAGGGGGCAAGCGCAACGCCTGTCTCCACGCCCGCTATATCGGAACACCTGCAAGGCATTTCTGAAAGCAACCGCGAGAAGGTCACGGCCTTTTCGTATATTGAGGACGGGCATCAATTCGTGGTGTTCAATGTTGGCGACCCGAACACGGAAAACGCCGCGTGGGTGTTCGATACCTCGACGAATGAATGGCACGAGCGGTTGAGTTCCGGCGCTTTGGTTCCTTTGGCGAGCCGCCCCGGCTACGCCCCTTGGCTCTATGCGTGGTGGAAGCAACCATTATGTTGGCAATCGCTACGACGCAGCCATACACACCCTTGACACGGCGGCATATTACGAGCAAAGTGTTGGAAGCGCGACAAAGAACGAAATTGCTTGCCTCGCGACCCTTTTTGTTCCTACCCGACAATACGCTCCTTGTTTCAACTTTACGGTGGACGCAACGCGCGGCAAAAGCGGTGCCAAGACAATTACCGGTGCGACACAAGCCAATCCGGTTGTTATAACGGCGGTCGCTCACGACTTTTCCGACGACGATATTGTAAGAATCACAGGTGTAGGCGGGGCGACGGAATTAAACAACAAAGAGTTTACAGTCGCCAATGCCACTGCGAACACCTTTGAACTGTCGGGCGAAGACGGATCAGCCCATACGGCCTACACGACTGGCGGGTTAGTTTCGTTAAAAGCCGAAGTGACCGTTAATTGGTCAGACGACTTGGGAAACACATACACACCCAGCCGCAGCCTGTCTCTTGGGGCTTCTGGTCAATACTCGACGCGGGCGACCACCGCATCCCTTGGACGCATGATCCCTCCGGGTCGCGTTTTCAAGATTGAATTTTCCGACAAAACAGAATTTGCGCTCTTTGGGGCGCGGTATAACGAGGAGAATCCCTGATGCCTTGGGGGCAATTATCGGAGCCGGTGCCAGTATTCTTGGTGGCCTTATGGGCTCCAAATCACAGAAAAGCGCAACCAACGCTCAACTGGCAGCCAACCGCGAATCTCTTGCCTCGCAGGAGCGCCTTGCACGTGAGGCTATGGCCCAGCAAGGTCAATTCCGGCAAGAGGACTTGGCCTATCAGTATCCGCGTCAACGTGCGGGCAATGCGGCCTTGCAGCAGCTAACCGATCTGTATGGCCTTGGCGATATTTATGCGCCGCCTACAGAGGGTTCGCTAGGGGGTGGCGCGGCTTTCTATCCGGGCGCTCCTGTTCAGGCTCCACAACAAGGCTTTAACGGCTACGGGATTATGGACTACGGCAATTTCGGTGGAAACCCCGATGACTACCGTAATTATCTGACGCAAATGGCGATGGGTGGTCGAGGCGGCATTTTCGGTAACTCTGGCCGCACGGAGATTTACTAATGAATAGCCGTTACTTCAATCCGCCGGGCGGCATGGGAACGCAAGACGATGTTTTCGGCGGCTATGGCGGCTATGGCAATAACGGCTATGCAACGGGTGGCTATGGCGCTGGGACCGGACCTATTGATTCTTTCTATGGCGG
>LSRR01000234.1_pt1 | contig 16240 bp, 21 predicted proteins | sample 1162981 | NCBI WGS metagenome assembly LSRR01 (sample SAMN03256433, study PRJNA305521) | marine metagenome | biome: Estuarine; feature: Estuary; material: Brackish water; isolation source: iron chloride precipitation of viral particles from surface water samples | place: USA: Chesapeake Bay ... | reverse complement strand
GAAATTAAATTTCTAATTGGCATACCAACTGTTGTCTTATCGCTTATCTCCATTTAACATCTCCAACGTTTACGAGCCTGTCTTAATCTTGAATTTGGATCTGCCGCAGCTTTTGGAAATTGTTTCATTTGTCCTGCACTTCTAGCACAATAAGATTTTCTTCTGTTGGCATCTTTACTTCCAGGTTTTACTTTTCCTGTAACTGCGGTCTTTAACTTCGAACCAGGGTTCTCGGCACGATATCGTTTAACTCCAGCTTTTGTCATTCCCGCCCCACTTTTTGTGGAGCGGAAATATTTTTTAGTTTTTGGTGGTTGCTTATCAGCTTTTCTAGTCATACTTTTTAATCCATTCACACCAAACAGTAACTTCTTGGCCAGCAACTGTTGTAGCTGGAATTTCTAATTTTACATCTCCTGTAAAACCTGAAGCTTCCGTATTTTGTAAGCCTCCGATTTCAGAAAAATCAAAATTATTGTCATAGTTTAATGATAAAAATGGAACATCCGTAGTAGCATCCCAGGTTACAGTGGCAGAACTATTCGCAGATCCACCACCATTATACCAAATTTTATTTAAAGATACTTTTGTGCATGCTTCTCCTGCTTTGTTTGTATCAAGAGTAGATACATCAACAAGAGTAATAGAACTAGCGCTTCCACCATCACAAGATACAAAACAAGTATTGATCAATTTACGATCACCTTGAAATTGAATTGTTGGTCCTGTTACTGTGTTAGCCATACTTTACTCCTATGATAAGTTGTTGTTTTGAACGTAAGATACAACGATTCTTGCAGCACCTGCAGAAGAGTCTGCATTAGCATCAATATATTTAGCTGCTAGTTTTAAATCAGAAGTTCCAGTGTCTGTCCAATTGGTTACTAAAGCAGTTGCTCCTAAAGCAGCATCGCCTGTGCTGCAGAAACATTCTGCACCATCAACATACAGATCAGAGTTACCAACAATACCAATATCCATTGTGTCTGCTCCTGTACCATTAAATGCAGTAGTTACTAAGATTTTAATATCTACGATTTGTGAGTTTGCAGGAATGACAATAGATAAAGATTTATCAGTTGTGTTTGTGTATGCGATTGTGTCTGTTTGAGACATTACAACGTAGCCTATATTAGCAACGTCAGTTCCTACAGTTGTTCCTGTAGTATTTTTAATTGTTCCAGCCTTGATAGGACCAGAAAATGTAGTTGTTCCCATGTCTTTACTCCTTTTGTAAAAGTCTCTTTCGAGTCTTGGGGTTAGTAATAATTAAAACTAACATAAAAAAAGGGGGCTTGAAAGCCCCCTTTTAAAGTTATTTATTGTTTTTGATTATGCACCAGAAGTACCAAATACACATCTAGGATCAGAGAAACCAAATGAGTATCTCTCTCTAGCTTTGTATCTTACGTTTCCTGTATCAAAATCACCTTCCATGGAAGTTCTGATTGGTGAACGGTTAAAGTATTTCAAACCGTTAGGCACGTCAGTTTTGATGTAGAAAGCGTTAGTATCTGTTAAGAAGTGATTAACAACATAACCATCTGGGATCATTCCCATGTTTCTGATAGCGTTAATATCATTATCAGCTGTACCAACTCTTAATGCAGAGTTCATTAGTCTATCAGCAGTAAACTGTAATTCCTTTGGAATTATTAGTTTTCTACCTTGAGCTGCAATCTTTAAACCACGCTCGTCTACAAATGCAGCGATGTCGATTAAAGCCTGCTCTAATGATGTTTCATTAAGATCAGCATCAGTTGCTAGTCTGTTTGAGAAAGTACCACCAACTGCTAATGGGTGAGCCACGTTAATAAGTGAAACACCATCACCACCAGGGTTAGTACCTGCAGCACCAGATGAAGCAAATGCTGTGTTAAGTACAGAAGCAGCTTTCACTTGCTTAGTATTTGCCATTGATCTTGCAAGAGCTCTTGTGTATCTAGCAGCAAGTCTATCGTATAAATTATCTTCGATAGCCTCTTCTGTGATTGCAAAAGCTAGAGCAATTGTTTCATGGGTATATCTAGCTGTGTAAGCTTCGGTTGCTGTATCATAGGATATTGATCCACCTTCTGATTTAGTTGGTGCAGAACCAAATCCTGATAACATTACCTCTTCTTCAAATGCACGATCTGAACTCTCTTCATCGTAAATTTCCAAGTGTTCATTTTCGTATCTACTATACTCCAAGCCGAACAGAGCGTTCAAACCTGGCTCTAACTCTTTAACGAGTTGACTTCTTGAAATAGCCATATTTTAACCTCCTTAGATGCCTGTTGTATCAGTTAATGAGTGTAGGTTGATCTTAACAAGAATGTTAGCATTCGCTGATGCGAAATCATCATTGTCTGGATCTGTTGAAAGACCTACTACTCTAAAATTACCCGCTGCGTTAGTAGTAAATGAATCACCATCAATCTTTACGCCTGAGATACCTGATTTAGAGGATCCTGCTGCGTAAGTTGCGATGTTACAGTTAGTACCTACTTGGGCCTGTCCTGCATTATCGTCATCGACTTTAACCTCAAACACTACGTTTGGGTTGTCAACGACATATGCTTTGATGTCATCTGCTGCGATGCTACCTGGATAGTGGTTACTCCATGTTGGTTTTCCTGTTGTAGGATCTGTGTATTCACAACCATTGAAGATACCAATAACTTCAGCACCAGCAGTTGATCCAATATCAATAGCACCATTGGCTACTAATATAACTGGATCACCTTGATAGATTGCGGAACCTTCGTTGTTTCCAATTTTATACTCGGTTTGGCCTGAACTATTGTAAGCACCACCGAGCATTTTAACTGGACGAAATCCGAAACCTGAGCTTTGATTTGCCATTGTTTTACTCCTTTAAAAGTAAAGTTAATAAATAGTAACTACCAATGGCTTAAAAAAAACTTATTCAGTCTTTTGTGAGCCACCGAAAGTCACCCTGCTTTGCCTATCAGGTTTACTGATTGGCATACTGGGGTGTGCATCCTTTAAAAGATCATTGTCAACTGCTTTTATCTGGTCTTCAGTCAGACCTTTATAATAAGCATTACGTTGAGCAATAAGCTCCTCTGGGATACGTGCCAGTAATAAGCCACCTACTCCTACAATGCCCGCATGCTTGCCATCTTCAATAGTTGGTAATTGCCAGTCTGGGTATTCATCGGCTCTAACAAGTTCATAACCTTCACGAAGTCGGTTAATCACGTTCTTAGTGTCTTCATAGCCTCTGACTTCAGCTCTTATCCATCTATGAATATAGCCATCAGGTGCGAGTGGTGCATCAAGTGATGACGGTCTCTGCCATACACGTTTGCGTTCATTTTTGGTGCGTGTATCTGCAGTTCTTGGAGTTTTATCTACCATTATTGGCCTCCTTTATTTACGTACTTTGCGTACTCTGTTAGTGGCACACCTAGCTTTTTAGCTATTGCAACCTGTGACGGTGTGAGTCTCACAGTTTTGCGTGCAGTTGCTTTTGATTGTGAACGGCTAGCACTGGCAACAGTCTGCACGGGTCTATCATCAGTAGACACGTTCACATCAGCCTCACGACTGAATTTATGAGGAAACTCGTTTTTCATACGTTTATCGATTTCACTATAATACTCATCTGAGGTTGGGTCAAATCCTTCTTCAGACACTAATTTTTTATGAATAGAGAAAACAGTGTATGTCATTGCTTCATCACTACCAAACCAAGGATTGTTTTGAGCCCAAGCTTCTGCTTTAGGATCAGGTTTTCTTTGTTGTTCGGGTTTAGGTGTTGACTCTGTTTTAACTTCAGTGCCTGCTTCTGATTCTCTGCTCTGCCTTGCTTGCGTTGCTCTTAACCTCTCAGCATCAATTGTTAACCTTGTCAATTCTTCCTGAGCTTCAACTTGAGCTTTTACATCTCCTGCTTGAACTGCTTTAGCATATTTATCTTGTAAGGCAGTTTTGGAAATTTCTACTCTGTTTTTAAACTCAGCTAGATAACCATCATCCAACTTTTTATATTTGCTATCTAAGTCAGAATATTGTTTTTTCAAACCTTCGGCATATTCTAACGCAGCTTGTTCTCTACGCTCTGCTTCCCGCATCTTTGCAGTTAGCTTATCAATACGTTTTTGAACTTTGTCAGAATGTTCTTCTAACTCAGAATCGTCATCTGATGTTTGTACTTCACGAACGGAAGTATCCTGTTGTTCTTCTACAGAAACTTCGTCTTGCTTCTGTTCTTCTTGGTTATCAATATCTACATCAACAGGATTGCCTGATGTATCGATATCTACCATTTTGCTTTGTTCCGGCATGGGACATGACCTCCATGTGTCTATTTATATGTTGCATGTAATATGTCTTCCGGATCCTCTATAACTGCTAAGACTTCATCATCATTCAAAAGTCTTAACTCCCCACCCTCGATTTTAATCCTAGATCCAGCGTACTTGGCAAAAAGAACCCAATCTTTTTCCTTGCACCATGGACCATCAGGAAATCTATTACTATCTTTATACGCATCTGGTCCAACTTTCAAGACTAATCCTACATTAGTTGTCAGTTGAATTTCTTCCTGTGCTTTATCTGTAAGATGCACACCACCTTTTGTTTTTTTAATACCACTGTGTGGCATAATCAAAAGTCTCCAACCTGTTGGTTTTGGAAGCTTCTGCATATCAGAAAGTTCTTTAGCTTTCTCTTCCCTTTTTTCTTCAGCTTTTTGAAGATATTCAGGGATAATTAAATTACTCATTATCAAACCTCTTCATTGTTTCTTGCATTTCTGCTTTTGTTGATCTTAATGCTTCTAATTTACCTGTCAAATACTTATATTCTTCCATAGATTTACAAGAACCACCAACAAGAGCGTCAATAATAGATTGTTCTTTTTCTTCAATCTGTTTTTTAAACAGGGTAAATAATTGAAATATATCCACTACTTTGTAATTTTCTTATGCTTCTCAAAAGTTCTCAAACCAGCCATGCCTAAGAGTGCCATAACTAACGGGAGTAATTGTTCCATGTCTAATTGTGGTAATGGACCCACTTCAATTTGAAATACTCCTAAAAAGAACACGATAAAAGGTTTAAGGACATATTCGAAAAATATGGCCAGTGCTGCACTAAATCCAATGAGGGGTCTCCAAGAACGTTGCAATAAACCTGAAATATCGGTAGCTGTAGACTGAGCATCGGCTAAATTAATATCCATTTGTTTAGAGTTAATTTCATTTTCAAGTTCTTGAAGTTTAATTCTGATTTTACCTTTTTCTTCTTCTGAAGTGTGGACACTGTCAATAACTTTACCGACAGTGTCTACTAAAGAACCACCTAAAATTTTAGATAGCATTAATTAACTAGCCAGTTATAAGCCATGAAACATACAACAATAAATATAAACCACTGTAAGTGTGTGTTTAATTTACTCCATTTACCGTATGTCCAATCCCAGAGTGTTTTTAATTTATCCATTTATCTTACTCCTCTAAATTGTTTACCCCTAATGGCTATACCACCACCGCGGCATTGTCCACCTTTTTTAACAAGAGTTCCTTTTTTCGCTTCTAAAACTGGTCCTCCTGGTCCTTTCTGTTTAGGAGAAAGTCCTATTGGGTATCTAGGTTTTTTATAAATTCTATCCATTAGATCCATATATCGTTGAGTGTCATCCAGAGCGTTTTCTTCATCTCTCATATCTCGCTCTTCTTGTTTTTTATTTTCTTTTATTGCTTGATTTTTTGATAATTGTTGTACTGCCATTATTTTTTTCCTTTCAGCAATCTACTAGTACCTTTCATCTGCATACCAAGTTTTGCTTTTTTGATAACACCACGTCCCATTAAAATATCTTTTTTGGTAACTTTACCATCACCATCCATATCTGGAAATTTTTTCTTCTTTTTCATTTGGCCACCTTTTTTCTTTTTGTCAGCTAAATCCATTTGTCTAATAGCTTTTTCCATTGCTTCTTGAGATAAAGTTTTATTATCTACAGATTTTTGTAAAATTGATTCAATTAAGGGTCTCAAAGTAGTCCCTAGTTTTTTAGGTTGTTTATCTTCTGCCATAAGAAAAAATTACACTATTTTGTTTTTAATGCAAGAGAGCAAGTTTTTCTTTTGAATCCATATTTATTCGAGCCCATTCAAAAAGAGTATCTACTTCTTCTTTTTTTAAATAAATCATGTAGATATTACGGACAATAGAAAGATAGGCACTAGCAACAATCATTGGATCAAACTCTTGAGAGATATATTCCAAACTATAGGTAGTTTGTTCTCTAATAACTTGTCTTAAATCAGCTAATTGTTCCTCTGAAATCTCTTCAAGGTTATATTTAAGACCTTTGGGAACGAGATTTTCCTGCTTTTGAGAGGGCGATTGCAATTTTTTGTTTTTCTGCTCTTTTTTTGCCATATTTTTTTGCCGTTCCTTTCAATACTTTAGGTGGATTCTTTTTTACCTCTTTAAAAGCCTCTTCCACACTCATTTTTCCGCCTTTTTTAGCTCTCAATGGAATATTTTTCATTAATGCAGCTCTATAATTGTCTGGTGATAGTCTTTTTTTGCGTGATTGCTCTTTGACAAGTTGTTGAAGCTGTTCAAGTTGCTTTTTACTTAACTTTGTTGGGTTAGCCACGTCTTCCTGCTTTCATTAAATCACGTTGAATTGCCATTTCCTGTCTATATTCAGTCATGTCCTCGGTAGATTGTATCTTTTTTTCAGTTAAATCTCTATCTTGATTTAATTTTTCTTGGTCTAACTGGAATTGCATCATAGATTCTTGTGCTTTCCTTTGAATTTCCTGTGCCCGCAAGTCTAATTCTTTATTTTTTAATTCAATAATTGGATCTTGAGCTTGTTGTGACATTCCTTCTGTTTCTTCTTGTACCATTTTGTTAGTTACAACAGCAACAATTTGTGCAACTTGTGACTCTGCTTCATTCATAATTTGCATTTGAACTTCTTGAGGTATCTGTCCACCATATTGTTCAGATAATTGTGCTATCTGTTGTTGTACAACTTGCATGATTGACTGTCTTGCCGCTAAAGAAACGTGTTCTGAAACGTGACCTTGTAGGATCGCAAGTATAGCAACCTGCGATCTCACAAGTTGAGACGACATAAACGAACGATGTGCTTCAATATGAGCATCATGGTTTTGTTGTGGGAAAGCGGTAAGTTGACCACCTTTCAATGCTTTTGAATTTTCCACACCTGGATCTTCGGGTTGAGCCTGTGGTGGAGGTGGTAATAAAGTTTCAATCTGTTGAACACCTAATGCTTCATACATTCTTCGATAAGCTTCATACAAATTATGCATTTGTGGATTGCTCTGTGCTAATTGTAATTGCATTTGTGCCATTGTGACTCTTTGAGAAATAGAAAATATATTTGGATCAGAAACAGGTAAGACATCAACCCTGTCATCAAAATCCATTTGTTTCACAAAGTTATCTCCATTAGCCGTCATATACGGATAATTTGGTGGGAGATAAGATGAGAAAATTTTTGATAATAATTTAAATTCTAATCTTTGAGCATTGTGTAATCGTTTGTGAATAGCAGACATCACTTTGGTGCCACGCTCTAATAAAGCCATGGTTGTTCCTACAGGCATTTCTGTAGAACCTCCTTCAGGCATTTTCATATCAGCAATAGCCGCGAACCTTCGACCAGCGTCTACACAAAAACCTAATAACTGAAATAAAGTTGCGGAAGGTTCTTTGTAAGGAAGAGGTAAAAGAGAATCTCTTAATACTCCGTTCGGTGCATCTACATCACGAAACTCTCCTGGTTGTAAAGGTTGATCATCATCCCTTATTCTAAAACCACGAGACTTGAACCCAGCAGGTAAGTTTGACAATGTTCCTGCATCGAGCAACTGACGAAGAGCAGCAGTAGCTGTCCGAGTGAGGCCACCCAACATATGAATAAGACCAAAGCCATAAAAACCAAGACCAGGTAAAAACTTGTAATGTACGAAATATTGAATTTTCTTTTTAAGTGGATCTGCTTTATTAAAGTTTCTGTAAATAGAAAGAATTTTACCTGAACCTTCGTCAATAGTGACAATATAAGGAACTTTAATACCTGTTGGTTCACCTTCTTCATCTAAGTCTTCAAATCCTTTTAAGTCTAACAAAACATGCATTTCAAGCAAAGTATAATCTTGATAAGTATCTTCTCTTTTGGAACCTTCTAATTCATCATACTTATCTTGTATGTCATCATCATTTTCATAAGGATTAATTTTTACATCACGATAGAAACCAGAAACTTGTTGTTTCCTAATTTCGTTTTCAGTCATCTTAACTAGATGAGTAACTCGTTCGGTTGACTCTAAGTCAGAGGTCATATAAGGAACAACTAAATCTTCAGCGGCAACAAATTTAGAAACAGCTCGTCCCATTGCTCCATCATAATAAATCTTTTTAAAAGCACTTCCTGCAAGAGGTAAGTGAAATAACATTTGATCCATTTCAGGATCATACTCTTCCATTACATTGGTAATGTAATAGTTCATGAACTCTTTAACACGATCTGCTTGTGCTTCTGATTGAGGAGTTCGAACACCTACTAATTGTGTTCTTACAGGACCACCAGCCGGTAATAATTCTTTATAAGCTTGTGCTTGAAATTGAACTACAGATTCTGAAAGTAGCGGGTGATAGACACCACTAGCCCCATCAAAGGGTCTTGTTCTTTCCTCATATTTAAATCCAAGTAAATCTAAACCTTTAACATAACCTTGCTCCCATTCTTCACGAGACGCTCGATCTGACTCATATTCTGATTGTAACTGACCTGATAACTCATCGAGTTGATCTTTTTCCATAAAGTCAGCTAAGTTAGATCCAAAATCTACTTGTTCTTGTTCTTCTTCAGGATTGATGATGGCCGAACCATCTTCCTGTTCTAAAAATCTTTCATCTGTTGCAGGACCATCTAATTGAACTTCTGTTCCTACTTTTGCAACTTCAATAGTTTCGTTTTGATTTATACCTTTATCTATAGCCATTTATAACCTCATCTAATGAAACTAAACTAGGACTTTCAATTTGTCCACCTTGTTTATAACTTGGTAATTTACCTTCTTCTTTTAAATCGAACAATTTTTTCTTTTCTGCTGTGCTAAGTGATTCTATCATAGGTGAGAAGTCAATAAAAGCATAACCTTGTTTTATTCCTGGTGTTTTACCTCTTGTTTGATTTTGAGATAATTGACTATCATCTCCAAACTGAGAACTTGCTAAATTTAAAAACTTATTACCTTGAGCATAGAGTTTAGGGGATACATAATTTTCCCATCCTAAAATTTCAGCTAAGTTATCATACTTTTGTATAACTTTTTCAGCAGCTTTATACATTGTATTATTTTCAGGATTCTTCATGGAACCATAAAAATTAAAGTGCCCTTGAGCCTGGCCTTCATGCATCCGCAATACTTTTTCTGTATCGGTATAATCTTCGGGGTTATACCCACCATGTTGAACTTGTGTTTGTACTTCCCCCGGTAACCAAGATAAAAACTTGATTCCTTTTTTCAAAGAATCTAAAGACTCTTCCCATAAAGCTTTTTCTGCATAAAGAGAAGGGTTAGAAGCGAAAGGCATAATGGTACTCAAACTACCACCTGATTTTCTTGTTAAATCATTCATGGGAATTTTATACTGTGTATAAAGAGGTTTTATTTTTTTATAAAATTTGTAATAAGCATCTTTTGTTTTGTTATCAATAACACCGTTAGCTACTTGTGTATCAAACATCTTCATTACTTCCGCATCTAAATTAGGGAAGTTAACAATCTTTCCTTTGCCTGCTCTTTTAACTGATGTATTAAAATTATCTGTTGCACTTTGATAAACGTTTTCTATTTGCTCGAGAACAAAATCAGGAATATTTCTTTTTTGCATTTCAGGCATAACTACTTTTTGAGAATACGACAACATCTCATTATTTAATTTATTAATTTTCAAATCTGCAACAGGGTCTTGATAGGATCGTTCTTTTCTTCGAGGCTCTTCCTGGTCCGACTGCACTTCTTGAATAATAGTAACATCTTCTCCAGAGGCATCTTTGTAATCGGCTACTCGAACATGGAACGTGTCTATTCCACCAAACTTATCACTGAAGTGAGTGCTTCCTCGAACACCTTCCGTAAATCCTGCTACCTCTCTTGGTTTAAAAGTTAATCCTTTCACTCGATAGTTTTGTCCACCCGCTAAGCTGTAACTACTTTGACCAGCTGATAAATTTTGTTGAACAGGAGTATCAAAACCTAGATTGTTTGCCATTGAAGTTGTGACTCCTAATAATCGATTTAATTCTTGATTGACTGTTTCTAGATAAGCAATCTTTGTTTTCTTTCCAAGAAAAGGAAGTTTATTTTGTTCTAATCTTCTAATTTCCTTGTAGTTACTTTTAATCATATCATAGATCGGCTTACCTAAATCCATAATCTTACCCTTAATGACTTCTGTTTTTTGAGTATCATCAAGATTTCGCATTAATGTGTTAAAGTTTTGAAACTGGTCTTCAATGCCTGAAGAAATTTTAAATTTAGCATCTTTAAATTCTTTTGTTCCTCCACTGAGGTTGCCAATATTTTCTATAGCGACTCGATAGTTTTGTAAAAGAGTATCGGTTGTTGAAATTTTATTTTTGAATCCTGTGTAAGATGTTTTTGGATCCATGGTAGTTAACATCTTTAAATAATCTTTTTTGCCCATAGAAGCGTTTGGATCTTGATCAATTAATTTTAATAACTGGTACTCCATTCCTGACTCCCGCAGCTCTGCTGGATTATAAAATTTACCAAAAGGAGTCTCATTATATTTTTCTGAACCAAGTCTTCGTAATTCCCCTAATAAATCTTTAGCTTTGATTTCTGCATCTCCAGGGAGCATTTTTAAATAAGCACGGATATTGGACCCCTGACCAGCGTCAATGTAATCTTCTGAATTGTATGTTTTCTTTTTAAATGCTTCGTTGTCTAAATATGATAACCAATTAATAACCTCGGGTAGTTTAGGACCCCCTGGTTCTTGTTCTGGTTCTTTTTGTTCGTCTTCTGGTTTAACAGGAAGTTGACTTTTTTTCTTCTCTTCCTCAAACGCTAAAATATCTTGTGCTGTAATTTCTGCATTGGCAATTGGTGTAGAACGAACTGCTTGAGAAATAGCTCCTGCTATAGGATTAAATCTTATAAATTGAAGAGCCTTCCCTCCAATCCCTTTAGCTATATCATCTAATTCCGCCATTAATAATATTCCCTTTTACGTTTACGAGCAGAAGGTTCATCTTCATAGTCGTCTCCTAGCCCTACCCAGTGACCTTGTCTAAATCGCATCAAGGCTTGAGTTGTAGAATCCACTAAGTCATCATGCTCACCATATGGAAAGGCGGCACATTCCTCAATCAACTCTTCTGCCCAAGCTTCCCCTTCGGGATACCATACAACCCCTGATTGAAATAGAGGGGCTACTGAGTTTACTCTTGACAACTTATCATTGCCTTTACTTGGAGTAAAGTTAATAACAGGAATACCTCGCATCCGTAATTCTTGCGTGAGCGGTGTTCCACTCGCCTTTGCTTCAATGATCACGGACTCTGGTTCCCAATACTTGTAACTATCATAAGCAATCTCTTTCATCTCTGGAAAGTCCCACCGACCTTTCTTCACATCTAACAAAATAATATTAGGCGTTTGTTCGTCTGGCATAAAAATTCCCCATGTGGTAATTGCACTATAGTCGGCTGTTTCTTTTCTACTATACGCTGTATCATACGATTGAATCACGTGCATCAGACCAGGCATATGAGGTTTGTCCCACGGCTTCCACCATTCTCTTTTGATTAGGGCTCCTTCTTCGGCAGTAGGATTCTGTTGCCACTGAGCATTCCACTTGGCAATAGAGATAGATGCTTTCACCGATTCTAATTCTTCTAACTGCCAATACTCTGGCCAGACCGGTTTGTTGGACGGCATAATAGCAGGGAACTCAACTATCTCCCATTGATCGGCTTTCGGTTGTCCTTGGGCCTTGATCAGTTCTCCCGTAATATCTTTTGTATTCCAACGAGTCATCACAATGACAATCGCACCCCCTGGTTGTAAACGCTGACGAGGACCAGAGGAATACCACTCCCACGCATTCTCTAACGCTGTTGACGATAAGGCATCTTGTTCGGAGTGAGGATCATCAATAATCAGTAAGTCTGCACCTCGACCTGTAATAGCTCCGCCGACACCTGCAGAAAAGTATTCTCCACCTTGATTCGTTTCCCATCGACCCGCTGCCTTGGAGTCGGCCGATAATTCCATGCCTGGAAAAACATTTTGATAGTCTTGAGAATCAATTAAGTTTCTCACTTTACGACCGAAGCGTTGTGCTAGTTCCGCTGTGTGAGAGGTTTGAATGATCTTGAGCCGTGGTTCACGGCCCATCATCCATGCCGGAAATAAATACGAAGCAAATTCTGATTTCGTATGTCGAGGTGGCATGTTGACAATCAATCTTTTATTTTTCTTATTGGCAATGTCTTCAAATTTTTTTGCAATAATTTTATGGTGTCTCCCAGCAATGAACTCGGGCCACACAGATTGGACAAACAACAAAAAGTCTTCTTTCTGACCTTTTTGTAATTCTAAAATTTTTTTTCTGAGAAGGAGTTTCTTTAACGTCTCTTCTTGCTCAAAGGGGGATAGCCCCTCGATATTAATTCCCATTGACTTTATATAGCAAATTGGGACTCCTTTTTCAAAACTTTTTACAGAGGTTTGTGTATGTGCAAAACTTGGTCTTTAGTCGTTCTATGTAATGGTAAGTTAAAAAAGGGGGGTGGGGGTGGCAAAAAAAACCGATTCGAGATTCGGAAACCAATGGGACTACTAGATGCAGTACACCGACCATGCAACATGGTACTAGATATAGTAGGGGATTATCTTTGATGGGATTGTCAGGAAGAAATAAAAAAGGGATTGCCAGAAAACCAGCAATCCCAAAATAAATAATTAATTATTTAAATGTCTTTCTAACTCAGCTTGTACCTGCTCAGTGATTGAAGAATTCATATCACTAGGTTTATTCTGAATTATAGTCAACAAGGTACGAATAAGATTATCCTTACTCATATCATTAGATGTTAGATAAGTCATAATGGCAGACTCTAAGGCAGTAGAATAAACCCAACCTAACATTTGCTTTTGCCATGCAGAATTTAAATGCGAAGTAGAGGCTTTCTTGCCACCTTGAATTATCTGTAAGACTTTTTCTAATTCAGTAGACATTCTTATATTCTCCTTTCTATCTTAGAGTAGATCATAAGTTGGGATACTTTGCAAACAAATAAAAAATTATTTTTAATGACATCAGAACAAACTCTTTTAATTGGAAACCAAAATTTTTTGCAGCAGCAGCTTCGCTCGCGACCGCGGGAATAATTCTTTAATAGGATACAATTAAACCAAGGATACAGATGATTCGGATTTTTGGGATTTATCAGCAGCAGAATCAACTCTCCCGCCTGGGTTCTGATCCTTCTTCTATACGCTGTCTATGAAATCAAGATATAGGTGCTTCGGATTTTAGGAAGCACCCTATCTTGTGTCTACTGAGTTAAACTAATGATTCAACTCCCGCTCGCTCCCGCGGGAACTTTCCTTATTATATCCCATCGAATCAACTGGGATACAGGAGTCAGGGATTTTTAAAAAAGGAGGTTGACCCATCCACCAACCTGCCTCAACAGATCCAGGCATCCGCCCGCAATCAAGAACCCTAAGAGTAAGAGGGTGCCACCACGCATCTCGAAACCGATGGCCAGCAGCACACCCCAAATAATACCGGCTAAGGCAATGGCATTCACTCGCCAACCCTGCCTTCTGCAATTAGTTTAGTAACGCCATGACCGTGCCACGGCTTCTGCCAAACCTCGAACCACTCTTCACCATCCTCCTTCAGGTAAATCCTGGTCCTGATAGATCCCTTCCAACTGGCAGCTATTACTCCGACAGAACGATGGGCTCTGGCCGTTGGTTGAGTTCTTCTGGCTGACTCATCAATCATTCCGTAAAATCTACTCATCGCTGGTGCTTCCTTCCTGGGTATATTCTTCCATCCAGTCTCTAACATGCTCTAAGTGATCCTCTCCGTTGATCAGGGACAGCAGTAGCAGCTTTGCTTTTTGTGGAAAGCTTTTCCCGTGCACATTGTTGTTAATATACTGCTCTAGTTGAGCTTCCGTAAAATTATAATTAAATGACATGATTCGTCCTTTCTACTTATAAATATAGTAACTTTTCCCAACATTACAATGCTTTTTTTCTCCTGGTCCTAATTTTTTTGTAGCTACAGCGTGGCCTGCCCGGTAGCTCTTTTTATTATATGCCATATCAAAAGTGGGGAGACCGCAGCTCGGGATTTTTGAGGATTTACCCTGATTCACGCTTCATGCTTCAGGAACAACTGACAACGAATCAATAACCTTTCTGCTTCCCAACTCCATCCCGGAGCGCGGGAACCGGTTTATTTATATATACCATATCAAAATGTAGGGGTTAAGTGCTTCGGATTTTTCCAGATGCTGTGTTTTTTGACCAACGACCAGCTGCTGTCAGGAGCGCGGGATCCAGGTAGCTCGTTTATATACCATCTCATCAACATCTAGGGGTTGAGTGCCTCGGATTTTCTAGATGTTGTGGAAAATATCACGGATTGATGATTCGTTCGACCCGGCCCCGCGACCGCGGGAAACTATACCATAACCATGGTGAATAATTGAGGGGTCAATCATCAGGGATTTTTGGATCTCGATCCACGGATAGGGTTGCTTGAAACATGCAACATGGCTCTTGGACTTAAAGCCATCGGTTGCTGCATCTTGCACCACGAATCCTGGAAATATTTTGAGCTGCCTCAAAGAGAGGCTTTCGGCAAGTATATAGTTAGGAATGTTGTACTCAGAAAGCTTTAAATTTATAGCAACTTGCTGTGGGCTTAGTCCCAACCTGTTAATTTTTGTACACTTCAATTCCGCCCAAAACGTTCCTGGTAGTTTAGTTTCTTCATGCTCATAAACTCCATATAAATCAGGTATTCCAGGTGTGGACCAGGAGTCCATTTTAAGAAAATGTATTTTAGAACAATTAGACCTTAGTTTTATACCAAACCTGCCCTCAGGTGTCGATGCCATTTCCTGTAAACCTACCTTTCCCATCTCTTTTAAATTTGATTTTTCTTAGCCACTGTTCTCTTTCCATTTGCAAACGACAACTGCCATCTTCAAAAACATACAATAGTTTTACTCCTAATTCTTTTTGTGTTTCTGACAATGTTCTGTTAATTAACTGCTTTGACCCTAATGTATCTTTGTTATTTCTAAATGATGCATGCTTTACATCAAAGAGTTCAATAGAGCCCAGATCATTAATAGCGATAATATCAACAGGACCATATCCGAAGACGTTACTAAATACATAATATCCTTTATTCAACAACCACAATATTGCAGCTTGATGTGCCCAACTACCCTTGAGCTGTTTCTCGTTCGTCACTGACATCTATAACTTTTTTAGCAGAGTCACCTGACAATCTATTTTCAAGTTCTTTAATTTTAGCATCTACTTCCTCCATGCTCATGCTGTCAATAGTACCATATTTGATTTCTTTCTTATCAATATACAAACCAGCCACTTGGCCACGATTTTTTTCCGCAGCTACAGCAGCATTCCAATTACCTGCTTCTTCAGCTCTTTGAGACAACTCATACATTCTCTTTAAGTGTTTATTATAACTTGTTTCATATTTTCTGTAAAACTGAACACGATAATGATTTATTGCTTCAACAACCTTAGGAAACATTTTAGGGTTTTGCATATTACTAGCTTGTTGTCTTGCGGTCTTCGGTGAAAAGCCACATTCTTCAGCTATCTTTGTTGCTGTCTTCCTACCCTCATACAAAACTATCAATTGAGCAAACTTAGCTTGCTTTGGAGTCAATCCTGGAAAATAATCAAACCTTTCTTGAAGTTTTGTTGTTACGTCAGGTGTTACGTCTGTTACGTCTGTTACGTGGTTTTTTGTCATCTAAATACACTTTTACCCTAAAAATGACCAAAATCAATCCTAATAAGTCCCACTGTTACGTAACGTTGGGATCCCAACGTAACAGCCACGTAACAGCTAAAACCGTTGATATATATATATAATATTAATATTTATATAGTGTTACGTAACATTTGAACCATTTTTT
>LSRR01000300.1_pt1 | contig 16315 bp, 19 predicted proteins | sample 1162981 | NCBI WGS metagenome assembly LSRR01 (sample SAMN03256433, study PRJNA305521) | marine metagenome | biome: Estuarine; feature: Estuary; material: Brackish water; isolation source: iron chloride precipitation of viral particles from surface water samples | place: USA: Chesapeake Bay ... | reverse complement strand
GACAATCTCTCGGTCACCCTGCAATTCCTCTGAAGCAAACTCCAATGAAGCTCCATTCTGCTTCACCGCTTCCATGACAAATTCTTTAATACTTCTAAATTTCTTTGAGGCATAACGCAACGCCCTTTTACTCTGCTTCACTGCTTCCATAACCACTTCACGATCTCGCTGCAACTCCTCTGAGGCAAACCACAACGTCTCCCCATTCTGCTTAACCGCTTCCAATACAACCTCACGATCTCGCTGAAATTTCTTTGAGGCATCCGCCAACGCCCATCCATCCTTCTTCACCGCTTTTAATACTTCTTCTTTAGTACTAATTTTAAATAATTTTCTAAAATGTTTAATAAGTCTATTTATCATTTTTTGTCCTTTTCCATTGACTGAATCCATAACTCCGCCATTTCTTCTTTTATTTCCATACTTGCAAACTTAAACGCCAATTCATAATTCTTAATCGCTTCCATAACCACTTCACGATCACCCTTCAATTTCTTTCGGGCAAATTGCAACGCCCATCCACTTTGCTTCAGTGCTGCCATGACAATCTCTCGGTCACCCTGCAATTCCTCTGAAGCAAACTCCAATGAAGCTCCATTCTGCTTTACCGCTTCCATGACAAATTCTTTAATATTTCTAAATTTCTTTGAGGCATAACGCAACGCCTTCCTACTCTGCTTTATTGCTGCTAACACCACTTCACGATCAACCTTAAACTCCTCTGAAGCATACTCCAACGCATATCCATCCTGCTTTACCTCTTCCATAACAATCTCTCGGTCCCCCTGCAATTTTTCTGAATCAAACTCCAACGCATATCCATCCTGCTTCACCTCTTTTAATAATTCTTCTTTAGTACTATATTCATTTATCATTATCTGTTTCCTTATATGTTATTTTAAAAACTTTTTTTAATTCTTCTTGATCTGTTACCATTATTTTGACTGTTGGACTTACAGTCTTTGCGATCATTCCAAATAAGCCCCCAATAAAAACTATTATTGCAATGGACGAATTTGTGGTAATTGATGCAATGACCCCAAAAAACCACATTAATTCATACTTATAATTAAGTAATTTTTTAATATATCTATTTATCATTTATATCTCCTGTTATTAATTTACATTAATTATATAATAAAATTGTTTTAAGTAAAATCTTTATTATTTAATGTAAAAATAATACCATGACGATAGAATAATAAAGTATTTATATAAATTATTGACATAGCAATTTTTTATTCACATAATGTTATCTTCAGTAATTCGGAATTTCCGGATAACTTAATAAAAAAGAGGTTAATCATGGATTTAAATCAATTTGCATCTAAAGTAAGTGAATACGAGGGTGGAAAAAAAGAAACAGATATCGCTCAAATAAAAGAGGTTTTGCGTGTTACTAATGAACAATTAGACGGTCAATTATACGATTTAATTAGTCAAATAGACGTTAATAACTAAATGCTTTTTCAAAATTAGCTGAAACTTTGTTTGTTACATGACTTGTAAGCATTATGTAAATTTCACCTCTAAAGTTATTTGTTTATTATTTTTAAATAAATTATTTAAATCATAAAAACACTGTGTATCATCTTCTAAAATACCGATACACCCTTGTGTGCCTGGTAAATTACCATCTGGATGAATATATAAACCTGACCTATCGGTTTCAAATAAAGGGTTTAGTTTTGATACCCATGGAAACTCTGTTCTTTGAAATGCCTCTGTTTTACCTTTTTCCGGCTTCATTTTATACGGTTTATTAACTTGATAAACACCACTTGGTAACGGACCTTTTCCAAATCCGCCCGTTACTGCAATATATTCTTTATCATTAAAACTTAAAATGCCTTGTGCCTGGTTATTATCAATCATAACCATGTCACAAATTATATCACTTTGTGTTTCTGTGTTTTCAGTATTATTATCTGTTTTTACTGTTTTTTTTTTAGTTTATCTAAAGCCCCAGTTGTAAACATTCTAAATACATCTTTCAATCCTAGTGAATGTATTAATATTCCATACATTGCAAACTCGAAAAATCGTGGGGCTTTAGCTAGTGCATCCCATGCAATGTTAAAGTTTATACCTACAAAATCCGGATTAAATAAAATTATAAAAGGCTCTAAAAAATGCACCAAAACAATAAACAAAATTGTATATACTAAAATATCATCTTTTAATGTTTTTTCTGATGCTTTTAATACCGCTAAATCATATGCATTATCCGCTTTCGTAGTAGTTTCAATTTGTCTACTTTTTGCCTCTAGCTTGCTAATTTGTATCTTTTTCTTAGCTTTCTCTTTTTCTAAGTCTAATTTTATCTTTTGCTGCTCTGCTTCAACTTGTCCCTGCGCCCTAATTTGTTTAATCTCTTCTTTTTTCTTGTAAATTTCAGTTATTTCACCAGCTGCTTTTCCAAAAAGGCTACCTAAAATCATTCCATATCCTCCTTATCAATATCCGGTACTCTCGCTACCAAAACTGACGTTGTTAATAATAATCCTACTATAGATGATGCGTTTTGCAATGCACTACGTGTCACCTTAGCCGGGTCAACTATTCCAGCCTCTATCATGTCTACAATTTCACCTGTTCTCGCATTATAACCATTCATAGATTTGCTTTTCTGTATTTTATCAATAACCACTGCCGGTTCTGCGTCCGAATTTTGGACAATTGTCTTCAAAGGGATAGATAGTGCATTTATTACAATATTATAGCCTACAGCGTAATCTGAGCCTTTCTCAACCATGTCGCCCATATGGTCAAATTGGTCTTTGTTTTTTATTTTTTCTTTTAATTTATTTTGACATAAAAACAATGTTGTACCACCGCCAGGGACAATGCCTTCTTCTACTGCTGCCTTAGTAGCTGACAACGCATCTTCTACACGGTATTTAGTTTCTTTTAATTCAGTTTCAGTTACCGAGCCAATTTTAATAACAGCAACGCCACCTGCTAGTTTAGCTAATCGCTCGCGGTATGTATCTAAATCATAAGCTGACGAAGCACTATTAATTCCGTTTGTTAGTTCTTTAACTCTTGTCTGTATAGATTCAGATTTACCTTTACCATCCACAATAGTGGTACTGTCTTTAGTTGATTTTATTTTTGTTGCTTGCCCTAAATGTGCTAATGTAAGTGATTTAAAGTCAATCCCTTTTTCATCTGTAATAAACTCTGCGCCTGTAATAGTCGCAATGTCTTCTAATATGTTTTTCTTTTTAACTCCGAATCCTGGGGCTTTTATTGCTAATGCCTTTAATGCACCACGCATGTTATTTAATACTAATGCGGCTAACGCTTCACCCTCTATAGTTTCCGCTATAAACACAATTGGCTTTGATACTTTTGAAACTTGCTCTAATATCGGCAAAATATCTTTTAGTGACGATATGGTTTTATCAGTTACTAAAATGAACGGGTCATTTAATTCTGCGATCATACGCTCTTTATCAGTAACCATATATGGGCTTATATACCCTTTGTCAAAATTCATTCCCTCTACAATGTCTAAAGATGTCTGCATGCCGTTTGACTCTTCAACAGTTATAATGCCGTCATTGCCTACTTTTTCCATAGCATTCGCAATTAACTTTCCGATTTCTGCATCATTATTAGCCGATATCGTCGCTACTTGCTCAATCGCATCTTTTGTATTTACCTCTTTTGCATAGCTTTTTATTATTTCACATGCATCAGTAACCGCTTTTTCAATACCCTTTTTAATTTTTATAGGATTGTGTCCGGCACTAATAGCTTTTAATCCCTCTTTAAAAATTGCATTTCCTAAAATAGTCGCTGTTGTTGTACCGTCACCGGCAACATCATTAGTTTTTGACGCTATTTCCTTTAATAATTGCGCACCCATATTTTCAAATGGATTTTCGATATCAATTTCCTTTGCAATTGTGACACCATCATTAGTTATTATAGGCGAACCTTGTTTTTTTTCTATAACCACATTTTTACCGTTTGGCCCTAATGTAGAACCAACCGCACTAGCAACTTTTTCAATTCCTGCCGCTAATAAATCCCATGCCTCTGGTCCGCTTTTAATAATTTTAGCTGTCATACTTTTTATACTCCTATTATAAACGTACGCAACATTTGTTTGACGCCATTTTTAATTAGTACCTATCTAAAATTAGTATGAAATAATTTATTCTTTTTGTAAACATTTTGCACAAAAAATGTTTAATAAAATATATTATTAGTTAATTTTGTTAAAATAACGGCGTCTAAAATAATTTATTGGAATTGATAAAAATTGACCTTGCGCCCATAACATAAAACTATTTTGAATAGGTATTTTAAAAATGTATATGGCTTCTAAAACTAAAAGGGCATTTATTAAATTTGCTAATAATATATCAATAAATGTTTCTACAAGAGATAATTTTCTCGATTGCATTATATAAAAAATGATACAGCAATTTTTATTAAATTTTCAATATCTATAGTTAAAAGTTTTGTATATACTAAAATTGATATAGCTATGATAGCAAGTAATGTGTTCTTAAACCTTATCATCTTTTTATTTAATGAAGCATTAAAATACAATATTTTTTGTATAAGATAATAATCATTCGTAACTTGCATTTGTTTCGAAGATAACCCATTGTATCGAGTTTGTAACTCTTCTAATGTTTTTGAATTACCTAAAAGTTCTTTTAATTCAATTTTTTCAAGTTCTTCAGCTCTGTTTAATTCATCAATTTTATCAAATCTAAAATCAATTTTTTCTAATTTCTCTATATTTTTTGACAATGCTAATTCAATATTTTTAATGCTGTTGCATATTGTTGGTAGAGTTTTAGACTGTAGAGTATCAAATTCTTTCCACTTGTTTATAGAATTTTCTGCTTGAGGCTTTAATACTTCATCTATAATGGTTTCTAAGCGTGTTAATGTTTGTCTGAGGTCATCATTTCTTTGAGCCATGACAATACCCATTATAAAAACTTTCAGCCTTTAACAAGACTTCTTTGGGTGACAAGTTAGTATACACAAAACTTTTTTTAGATAGGTACCGACTAAAATACAGGTCTGCAAGCTCACTACAAAAAAACTTTTTTTTGTTTTGTATTTTTATCCCAAAAAACCCTAATAAAACACCAATAAAATCATACGACGTTTTTTTATTAACTAACTCATCTAAATATTGGATAAACTCTTTACCTGCAAACGATTGGGTATTAAATGGCAATTTTACTGACACAATAGGTTTTGCATAATGTGTTTTGGTTTTTGTTACACCATTACGAGATAAAGCTTGGTATATACCTACTTTGGGTATTTCAATACTTACATGATTTACTTTTGAATTGGTTTTCAATTTAATTATACTAGCAAATATGTAGTATAGTTTATTGGAATATCCGTGTATGTATATGTATTTTGTCATTTTTATAACTTTATACAGTACATGACATTAATATTTTTTGGGCGTGTTTCGTTGCCACCTGCATATAATGCTGAAGATGGACTTGACGGATTATATTTATTATAAGAAACACTTGATTCGCCTGCACTACGCATAGGATCCGCAGTACCTTGTGTATTGTGATGATGCGACTTAAATTCATCGTTCTGTTTTGTCCCGACCGCATCGCCTGTTGTGCCATCGCCTCGATCAGTTCTTGACGCTGCGTCTGGGTCCGTTCCTGAGGAGTTATTAAACCCTCTTAAAAAACGCCCTCTATAATCGGGCAAGTTAAATGTAGTACTTCCATCACCATTACCATATATAACGCCTAACTCGCCAAATAAACGCGCATGTGTCGTCCTGCTAACTGCTGACCCATCACATTCAAGATACCCTTTAGGTGCTGTTGTTAAGGCTGTAGTTATAATTGTTCCAGTAGGCTTGTCATCTTCACGAAAATAAAAGTTTAGTCTAGTTGCACTGACCGCTCTTCCTACTTCTACTGGGTATAGGCTTGGTTTAGTCGACGTTATCGCACCGCTTGTTCCTATGTAATATATGGTACCGGCAGTCAACGTACTAAACGAATTGTAAAAGCCATAATCAATAATAACTGTCCCACCACTAGATACTGTAGTATTGCAAACACCTACAACGTTTGTAATTCCAGCACTGGTAGTATTATCTGCTTTATACACTTGGCCACTAGCTATTCTAACAACATCACCTGCCGTTAGGTTTTCACCTGCTGTTAAAGTTGAAAATGTTTTTCTTATATCACCAGTTAATGAATTAACTGTAATATCATAAGTACCATCGGTTAAATAAGCAACAATTTGGTCACGGGAATTATTCCATTGTGTTCCTGTTAATTTATCACCTGTATACAAGTCAAAATCATTTCTATTTGGTACTGTCATTATAAACCTCGCTCCCTTTTTATTTCTTGTAACGTCCTTAATTGCAATTGCCCGTCATTTTGCCTTTGACGTCGTTGCTGTATTAATTCTTGTCTTGTGCGTAAATTAGGTGTTTGATCTGTTTCATAAGACAACTGCCTAGGCACTGCTCTAGCACCTACTTTTAAAACTGATTTAATCATTTCTGGCTTAATTGGAGTATCACCTTCCATAAACTCTTTAGCATATCCTTGAATTGCTGGTGATTTTAAACCTCTTCGGGCAATTTGTGACCCTAAAAAGTATTTACTAACAAATGGACTAACATACGGAATTTCACCAGAAGATGTAAACCCTTTTGTTAATTGGTCATATACTCTTTTCGCATCTTCTATTTCAATATCTTTTCTTAACTCTGGCGGTAATAACTCCATAATTCTACCCATTTTAGCTGGGTCTGTTGCTACTTGTTGTGCTTTTTCTTTTCCAGTAAATAAAGGCTGTTTTGTTAATTCTGTTAAATCTTGATTTTTTAAATACTTTTCTTTTATTTTAGATGGCAAAGCGTTAATTTGTTCTTTAGTTAAACCTTTTGTACCCGCTTTTTCAAATTTCATTAACTCTAAATTTTTATTATATTTTTTTAAGTCTATGTCCGTTTTATATTTATATTTCTTAGCTTGTTTTAAAAAATTATCTAATCGCACCACAGAATCTGGATCAGGCGTTTTATCAAAACTTTCTAAAGTTTCTTTTATAGCATTTTGAATTTTATTTGTATCGTATACGTCTGCTACATCTGATTTAAATTTTGAAAAATTAACTAATAACTGCCCCAATTCTTTATGATTTTTATATTCTAAACTATTTTCTTTTAAAAAATCATTAAAGGTTTTATGTATCTTAGCGTATGATTGTCCAACTGCTTTTTTGCCTTCCCCAAATGTGCTCTTATCCGAAATTAAACGCATTTCTTTAAAAAAAGTATTTCTGTTTTTAATTGGTGTATATTCAGTAATTTCTTCTTTTATAGGTACTAACACCGAGGGTTCTTTTTTGCTTTGCTGCAATCGGGTTTTAATTGTAGTTTTTTTTGTCATAAAACGATTTCTAAAATCATTTAGTAATGCTTCTGCTTCTCGATTTCTTTTTTTACCTCCAGTTTCTTTTAATGGTTTTGCGTTTTTTATTAATCGATTATGCTCTTTTTGAATTAAATCATCAATTTTGGAGTCTGGTATATTTTTAGTCTGCTCAACCAATTTCGATGTTAAATTTTTGTCAAAAAACTGTTTAGATATCTTAATCATGGTATCTGATATTTTACGAGCTGTGTTTTTATTTTCTTCGGCTGCTTTTTCTGCTGAATTTTGCATTTTAGAATTAAATTTTTGGTTTGTTTGACTTGCTTTTTTACCTAAATTTTTGAGTTGATCTATACGTTCCGTTAAAGGCTTTGCTGTATCTTGTGAAAACTGCCTAGCTTTTTTGTACAAATCGTCTGGAATAGCCTTTGATAACCATTTTAAACCTGCTCCGCCTACTTTAAAAACTGGTTTTAATGCTACCCCTGTGGCTATCTCTGCTTTTGCTTGTTTTGCAGAAATTTTTGCTGCATCTTCTACAGTTTGTTCTTTTTCTCTTTCCTCAATATATCTTGCCCCTGCGCCTAACGTCGCTGGAACTCCTAATTCATAAGCCGCTTTAGCATATTTTCCTAGTTTTACTGGCGCACCGACTGGCATATAGCTTGCTAAATTTAATGCCCCTTTAAAAATTTCTGGTACTGTTGGAACATTTGGGTCTTTAATCCCTCGTTCACGCATTCTTTGCTCTGCTCTTTCTGAGCTTTCTCTATCAAGTCTTGCTAGTTTTTGAATTAAATTTTCATCTTGTGGTGGTTGTTCTATTGGTGGTTGTTCTATTGGAGGTAAATTTGCGTATGCTTCATCTATTACCTCTTGTGAGGGGGGCTTATCACCAGATAATATAAATTGCCTACCATCTGGGGCTGTTATTTTATACTTAGGCATCAGGTAATAACTCCATACTATACCCACTCTTTAACTTAATAACAGAGCCAGTTTTATTTTCATCTTCTTTTAAATCTGGCGTAGTACTGTCCGGCGTTTTTTTAGTTTTAGTTTTTCCAAATATATTTTCAATATTTAACCCTCTTTGTTCTGCTAAGTTTATATAAAATTGTTTTTCTTTTTCAAGTTCGATCATTTGCCCTTGTTGCAACTGTTTAGCAACTTCAATAATTTCTTTTCGCTCTGGATCAGTAAGCCCCACACCGCCTTTTGCTAATTTTTCCTGATATCCCTTCATCCTTGATAATAAACTTTGCCCTACTGGAGTACGTGCAAATTCTGATTCTCTAACAACTGAACCTGGGTCAAGCATTTTATTAAATGTAATAACGAGCGCTTGATCTAATGCGTTTTTGCCACGATCATTTGGCTTAATTAAATATTCATTCCATACATTATCCATTCTTGATATGGCTGCATTAATTTCTTTTGAATCTTTAACCACTCGATTTTGGTTATATTCTTTTCTGTAATCATCTTCTAACTTTAACTTTGCCTGAGTTTCTTCTGACTGTTGTTTAAACTGGTCTTGGAATAGCATTTGTCGCTGCATTTGTTGCTCATCTTGTCTCTGTATATCTCTTTCATAAGCACGTCTGGCACTTTTGCTCATTTCAGCTGTTACTGTAGGGCTAGCACCTAACAGGGCTGCACCACCAGTTAATATACCCGACAATAGCCTTCTACCTTCAGGCGTTTGTGACAGCTCAGATATTTTGCTTCCTGTCTTTTGAATTCCAGTTGTTACACCTTTCTGCAAACCAGATAAAAACCGCCCAAACGAACGCTGTTTGATATCAGGTGTTTTGTATTTGTTTTCTAATGGGTTTATGTCAATTTCGTTGTATAGTGCCATGTCTTTACCTTTTCCTATATAGTACCCGTTGCCGGTTGTAAACTACGACGATACGCTTCCATAGCTTGCTCTTGGCGCAATTTTCGCATTTGGTCACGCTCTGCTAATTCTTTTTGAGCTTGTACATTTAAGGCTTGTTGCGCTAATGCTTTGTTTAAAACATTTTGCGTTCTCATCTGCATTCGGGCTGCTTCTGGACCTCTTACACCGGCACTAGCTAAACTTGTTAAATTTTGCATTAATGCAGGTTGTTGCGCTCTAATATTTTGCGCTCTAATTATATCTTGTAAATTTTGGACTTGTTCTTGGCCTGTGGTTTGACCAAGGCTAGCCATGCTTGCTCCAAACCCCCTTTTTGCACGTTGCAAGGCCTGTCCTTGTCCTAATGCTTGTTGTTCAAATATTCTACGTGCTAGCTGTCGTTGTTGCCTTTGTATATTAGCTGTTTCTTCTGCCCCATATTTTAATAATAGTTCTCGAAGTCTTCGCTCTTCTTCTTTTCCTTTTCCAAGAAAATAACCTTCGGCTGTATCCGATAAAATTTTTGCGCCTATTGCATAGGGGTTTCCTGTAGCAGCCCCCATATTTAACAATTGTTTTGTACTGTCATATTGTGCCATTCTTACACCCTTCCTATTAATATTTCACTACCGACTTTTCTTGTTGGGCCTGTAGTAGGTTGTAACATCCTGGCATACGCATCCATTGCTTGTTGTGCTTTTACTTGTCTTGCTTCTTCAATCTCTTTTAATTTTTGCTGTTCTCTTAATTTTGAAACTTCTTCTAAAAGACTTTGTTTTAAACCTGCTGCTGAAATTTGTTTTCTTAAATCAGCTTCGGGTCCACGAACACCGGCTTGTTGCAACGTTAATTCAGCTTGTGCCAATCCTCTTTGCTGCTCTGGTGTTTGACCTAAATTTATCAGCCTTTGCATATTCGAGATAACTGCTGGCGTTCCGCTCATTCCTGCTAGTCCTTGCCTTGCTTTTAGTAATGCTTGTTGGGCACGTTGTTGCGCTTGTTGTTCCCCTAATGCTTTACCAGATGCTATATCTTGTTCTAGTTCTAATTGTCTTTGAGCTTGTTGGATTTGTATATCTGTTAAATATTTCTGTAATTCAGCTTCTTGTTGAGCTTCTCTTTCTATATTTTTACCTTCAAAATACGGACCAAAAAATATTGGGTCTGCACTTAATACACTTTCACCAGCTCTTTTTAAAGATGAATTATTACTTTTTAATTTATTACTACTTTTTCTTTCTACACCAAAATTACTTGTAGTACGATTACGTTTATTGTTTTCAAATGAAATCATTCCCATATTAATTCACCACCCAATTATACATTAAATTTATAACAGTTTTTTTATAATTTTTTATCATTTTTTTAAATTTTTTATTAATTTACGGTAAAGTACCTTCTCCAAGTATTTTCCAACCTCTAAAACTCAATTGGCTTTCAGTTTCTAGCCTAAATCTAATCCATCGCCCATATTGATTGATATAAAACACATTGTAATCTTCTTCGTCGTCATTAGTTTCAAAATCATTTTCGTCGAAATCGTCAAAACTAAACGCTGCGCCCTCATAACTAAATGACCCTTCTTTGGTTCTAACTGAGTTAATTGTCACATTTATGTTTACAGTATTATCACCATCTTTGTCATAATAGATAAATAACTTTGAGAATAGTTTAAAATCTTCAGTAGCTGCTATTTCTGGTATCTCAAGGTATGCTTTTATATTTTCCCCTCTATAAGTATCAGATTGATACATGTGCTCTACAATTCCGGCATTCTTTTGACCTATGAATAATTTGTTATCAAATTGACCAAACGTCCAATAACTTGGCGTATAGCTTGTTGTTTTTATAAAATACTTTGTCCATCCAGCTATTCGAATGTCATAAACATAAATATAGTCACCTACAATTAAATGATATTTGTAATCATAAAATGCTGCGTGTAAATCATTAATTTTTAGTGAATTTATAAAACCTGAGTTAGTCAAAGGCGAACTATAGTTCTGTGTTTTTAAGTTGTCAAAACTAGTACTTAAATTAGTTGCAATGTTACCGCTAAAAATACGAATGTCATATAAGTTTGAAACAAACATTACACCACCAGTAACAATGTCATTCTCTGGTATTCGTGCAATGGTAAATCCATCTGCACACCCTACATTAGACGTTGTCTGTTGTATTGTTGTCGTTACACCCGATGTATTTGCTAAATATATATGCTTTTCAGAAAAAACAATAATCTGGTCATAATCTTGAATTAATCCGGTCAATCGTGTGTTATCGTTTCCTATTCCACTAACATCATAAACACCACTTGTGTTAAAAAATATTTCTATTTCGGCTTCTGTCACATATAAATAGTTAGGGCGCAATGGATTTACACATCCTATTAACTTTTCATCTTTAACTGTTATAAATTGAGGTGTCGGGCAACTACTATTTACACTTGGTATAGTTGCTCCCAATGATCCGTCTGCAATATTGTCTACATAAGAAGTCGTTACGTTATCCGCTATCGTGGCTACTAACTTGAGTTCTGAGCCTCCTGCAGTAGTTCTGTATATTTTTCTTTGTGAAACGTCACTATTTCCGACCGGCAAACTCAATGTAACAGAATTACTTGAAACCGTTACCGAGTTACTAACCGTTCCTAATATTATCTCTACGCCCGATATTTCGTATGTTAATGCATAATAATATGTGCCTGTTAATACACCAGGGGCAGATAAATCTTTTGCGGTAGGTGCCCCCATTTGTTTAACATAATTACCGTCATAAACTAACGGGTAATCGACACCATTTGATATAAATAATTTGTCATTTAATATAGCAAATGTGCATTTTTTGTTAGGGGTCAATCCTTGATATATTACTACGGGTGTAACTAAAAAGTTTTTTATAACTTCGCCATTTTTAACAATAATATCTTCTGAAACAAAGGTCGAACTTGCATTTATATACCTAAACCGTGTAATGCCGTCTATCGGCCCATCACCAGAATTATAACTAATTGAGGGGGCTTTGATTTTTTTGCAACCTGTCACGGTGTCATAGTTCATGTTTTCAATATTATAAAAGTAATCGCTAGGTATAAATTTTCGCCCTTTGTCGTTTCTTAAACCTTTGGATTGAAAACTTTGTATTTCAAATGCCATTTAAATATTACCTTTTAAAATATATTCTGTAATAGTATCTAGGGTATGTAGGGTTTTTACCTGTTTTTTTGCTGGCCAAGGTAAAAAACACATGTGTTGCCAATGCATATTTGTATAAACTTTTTTAGTGGGTTCTTTATAAAAAGTCATGCATGTTACCTATTTTTATGTTTGTTCCAGTGTTGTCACTAGCGTATCCGCTTTCAATTGCAATGTTTGCATCGGCAAAAAATGACGCTGCATCTATTTTATATCGTTCTGCTCTAGCCGCATCTATTTTTAATAACAATTTATAGGCGACAAGGTCGCTAATAGGTTCAATATGTTCGTCGGGTATTTCCATAACTTTGTCTAATTGTTCTTGGCTTATATTATCGTTAGCATCAACCGTAATTACAAAATGTTTACGGTAATAATAAATAACTAAATTATTATTAGTAACAGTATCATTATCTGAGTGTGATGCTGCTGTTGTATTTTCAGATCCTCGTACACAACCTGTAAATGTGGTACTTGTTTTAGCTGTATATCTAATTTTTTCTGTTCCTATTGTTATATTGCCCTGTGACCTAGGATAACCATCTGTAGAATCTACAGTAATAGTGGTATCAGTACTGTTAATACCGCCATTTAATTGAGTAGTCTTAGCTGTGAACGAATTTAAAGGGTATATGGAAATTTCATTGTTCCAAACGGTGTATGCTTCCGGTATCCCACTTATATTTGACATATCATATATTCGATTAGCTTCAATGACATTCAAATATTTTAATTCATATTTCATTGTTCCATTGTAAAGATAAACAAATTTGTAACCTTGCCCACGTATCATGTCTGTCGGGCCAACACCCAAACGAACATTATTTCCCATCGGTACGGAATGAATTGCTTCTATACCTCTTACATTAGCCGCGTATAAATCTAAAGAGTTTTTTAATTGTTCGACAATTAAGGCATTTTTAAACAAAACATTACTAGCTTTACCGGTTAAATCATCTGGCTCATTAATTGCATTTTTTATTCGTATTAATACTTCAGATACTTTCATGATTTCACCTCTATCGCTGTTTCAAAACTCGGATTGACGTTTAATTTATCTAGTTCTTTTCGTAATGCTTCAATGTCCTCTTTTTCTTCTATAGTAGCATATTTTTGAAACTTCACATTGTTGCGTAACCATTCAATACTGACCATAAAATCATGTAAATTGTTTTTGGTTGTGTCATTTTTGTACATATCCATTTGATGGAAATAACGTCGTAAATCATGCAATAATTTTTTATCTACTTTAGGACTAAATAGGCTCATTGTGTAACTTCGTCGTAAATTGTTTGTATTTGGGCTTTTTCATCATCAGACGCATTAGAATCATAATTTTTATTTGAACGTAAAGTGTTAATACTGTTTTTTAGCTCATTTTTTTGTAACAACAATTCTTGTTGTTGGTCTGCTTTAAATTTTGCAAGTCCCATTTCATGTATACTAAACATTTCTCTATAATTCTTTAAATGTATTTTATAACTTTTGTAGTTGTTTACTAACTCGTGATTATTGTCAATATTTTCTAATGTCATTTTTATTGCTCCTTGTTTTTGTATTCTACACCGTATTTTTCAAATTCTTGCATTGCAATGGCATCTTTGCGATCACCAAAAATTAGAATATTGTATATTCCACTTTGCTCAACAACAATTTTTGCTCGTTTGCCCCCTTCGATTACCTCACCCCATGCCCTTCCAAAATGTTTAAATGGGTTTACCCACACTAAACTATCTTGATTCAAGTGTTCAAAATAATCAGGTAAGTCAATATAATTATCGCCCTCATCGCAATTAAGCTGGTACTTGTAGATATTACCCCCTGCACTTGGTGTTTCTACGAAATAATGGCGTAGTCGATGGGTGTCTTTCTTGGCCGGATCTGGGTGTGCAATATCAAACGAACCTGACCCCTTAGACAGTGACCCGCTAACGATGGCATTTCCGTTTACGTGTAGTTTTTGTGACGGACTATTTGTTCCTATCCCAAAATTTCCACTGTTGGTTAGTCTCATTTTTTCAGAACCATTTGTTCCAAAAACCAAACCGTGGTTAGTGTATGTTCTTAAAACTGCCGTGCCACCACCAGCATAAAACTGACCTAAAACACCCCCATTATTTCCATAAAGATTTAAAACTGCGTAGCTGTTTCCACTTGCTGTATTTTTTAAATTAATTTGAGCACCTGATCCTGAAGTAACTGACTTCTCCATGTCCAAGGCAGCATACTGTGTCGGACTCATTCCTATACCCAAACTGTCATTAATTTTAACTTTACCATCATTCTCAATTCTCATTCGCTCGGTTGCGTTTGTTCCAATTGAAATTGGATGGTTGGTGTATGTTCTTAAATAAGCCGTTCCACCAAAACCGTCCGCATAATATTGGGCTACAACAGCTCCATTGTTGCCCTCTAAGACAAGTGAAGCATGGCTTCTACCGTTGTTTGATGTGTCGGTGTTGGTGTTTTTTAGCCGAATGGATAATCCCCCACCACTCGTTTCAGATCGCTCCATATCCAAAATAGTTGTGTCTGTCGCCACTTTCCCAATGCCAAGTTTGCCACTAATCGTTGCGTTTCCGCTTACATCTAATTTTTCACTCGGCGTAGCGTTTCCAATCCCAACATTTCCACCATTGTGAACTAAAAACACATTGGCGTTATCGGGCTGAATATATATAGGCACCCCAACATTGGTACTGTAATTGTAAGCGAATAGCTTTGATCCTGACCCCCAATTTTGTATACCAATAATACTATTATTATCTTCGGATCCCGTAACTACTGAACCTTCTACCCCTAGACCAAAAGATTGAATACTTGCGCCTAAAGTTGGACCTATGGATACATTTTGAGCAGGGCTGTTATTTCCAATACCTACCTTTCCATTATCATCAACAAAAATGCCACTTCCACCATCGTTGTACAACTTTAAGCCGTTTGCGTTTCTGGCTTTAATTTCACTAGCTGTCATTTTGGTTATAACGTCAACATCCCCACTGTCTGCTACGCTAATCCCAGCTGTTCCGGCATCATTTAATAACGCAATTCCACCAACATCTCTAGCACGAATGCCCTCGGTTGCGATGTACTGGCCTGAATTTTGAGTAAATGAATTTCTTGGATCAATACCCCCAGCATTAGCATCCACATATGCTTTAACTGATTGTTGCGTTGGTACTTTTGTTTCAGAATTTGACACCATCGTATCTTCATCAATCACAAACGACATGCTGGCCGTACTTGTATCGGTATTCATCACCGCCCCAGCGGAATCAACATTAGTTGCATCCGTTACATCTGCATTTGTTTCAATTCCAGCCAATTTTGTTTTTTCAGCGTCAGTGAATGCGTTAGTATCCGCATTAGATTCATACGCTGTTTTTATTTCACCGGCTGTTTGATCGGCTGTAGCACCTGTTTCTATACCATTAAGTTTAGTTTCATCACTTGCTGTAAAATGCTTGTTTGTTGCTGTTTCAGATATGTCATCAAGGGTTAAAGCTCTAGTTTCTGCTTGATTACTTGCATTCCCAATAAATACATTCCCATCGTTAAGGTTGGGTACGTCATTGGTACGCCCTGCGCCTCCTACCTTAATACTACCTGTGCTTGAATGACTTCTCATCACCTTGCCGATATTCTGTATAAGTGATGATTCCCCAGTAGGCTTTGTTGCTGTTAATGTGCCAGTAGTTGATATATATAAAATATCACCTTGGTTGAATGATGATGTGTCTAAACCACTTAATGTGCCAAACGTCACCACGTTGACACTAGCGTTAATACTTACCGTTTCTGCTGCCAATCCAAAACAGGGC
>LSRR01000585.1_pt1 | contig 16574 bp, 23 predicted proteins | sample 1162981 | NCBI WGS metagenome assembly LSRR01 (sample SAMN03256433, study PRJNA305521) | marine metagenome | biome: Estuarine; feature: Estuary; material: Brackish water; isolation source: iron chloride precipitation of viral particles from surface water samples | place: USA: Chesapeake Bay ... | reverse complement strand
CAAGCGCGCAGTCCAGACCTTGGCTGTGGCCATCGCAAACCAAGTCGAGGCAGACCAAACTAAGCCAGTGCCAGTCGTGCGTCTGAAGAAGGACCACTACGCGCACAAGTCCTACGGCAAAATCTACACGCCAGTGTTTGAGATTGTCGAATGGGTTGGTATGGATGGCGCGCCTGCTGAAGAGGCCGCGCCTGCTCTTGAAGAAGCTCCCGCTGGCCGCCGTCGTCGCGCAGCAGCCTAAGTAGCTTTTTTCTGATGCCCTCTGGTCCGGCCCAGAGGGCATTGGAAAGGAGCCCCCATATGCTTTGGTTAGATTTTGAAACGCGCAGCGAGTGTGACCTGCGCAAGCACGGCGTCTACAACTACGCCCAAGACGCGACGACAGATGTGCTGTGCATGTCCTACGCCTTCGGCGATGACGAGGTGCGGACATGGACGCCCGACATGCCGTTTCCCCAAGACGTCAAGAACTACACCGGTCCGATCTACGCTCACAACGCTGCATTCGAGCGCTTGATCTTCTGGTACGTGTTGCAGATCAACTTCAAGCTGGAGCAGTTCGTCTGCACCGCTGCTCAGGCACGCGCCAACTGTGCGCCAGGCTCGCTCGAGGACGTCGGTCGCTTCAGCGGCGCCAGCATGAAGAAGGACCACCGTGGTGCGCAGCTCATCCGCTTGATGTGCGTGCCCCCGTTCAAGAACGACCCCGAGCTGATGGCCGAGATGATCGCCTACTGCGAGCAGGACGTGCGCGCCATGCGTGCCATCAGCAAGGCCATGCGTCCGCTGTCCACCGACGAGCTGGCCGACTACCACGTCAACGAGCGCATCAACGACCGCGGCGTGCTGGTCGACGTGCCGCTGTGCAAGGCAGCTATCCAATACGCATCCGATGAAGTTGTAGAAATACAACAGATCGTGACCGAAGTCACCGATGGTGCCATCACATCAGTGCGCTCGCCCAAGATGCGCGAGTGGGTGCTGGAGCGCGTCGGTGACAAGGCCAAAGAACTAATGGTCGTCTACAAGGACGGCGAGAAAAAGTATTCGATCGACAAGACCGTACGTGCCAACTTAATTTTGATGGAGGACCATGATGAAATACCGCCCGCTGTTGCCGAGGTTATTCAATGCGCCGATGACCTCTGGGCGTCGTCGGTTGCGAAGTTCAGCCGCCTTGCAGACCTTGCGGACATCGAGGATTCTCGCGTTCGCGGAGCGTTTGTCTTCGCTGGAGGATCAGCGACAGGCCGCGCAAGCTCATACGGGGCACAAGTCCACAACTTCACCCGCAAATGCGCTGATGAGCCCGACGCAGTCCGTACAGCAATGGTCCGAGGCCACAGCATCGTCCCCAAATACGGTAAGCGAGTCACTGACGTCCTCAAAGGAATGCTTCGCCCAGCATTGGTACCGGCTGCCGGACGATCCCTCGTGGTCGCCGACTGGGCAGCAATCGAAGCCCGTGCCAATCCATGGCTCTCAGGCGTCGGCCAAGACAAGCTCGACCTCTTCCGAACCGGCGCAGACGTCTACAAGGTCAATGCTGCAGCCACCTTCGGGGTTTCAGTGGATGGAGTTACAAAAGACCAGCGACAGATCGGAAAAGTCCAAGAGCTCGCCTGCGGATTCGCTGGTGGCGTGGGTGCTTTTGCCGCTATGGGGCGTGCTTACGGTGTGCTTCTTCCTGAGTCTGACGCTCGTCGTATGGTGGATGGTTGGCGTCGTGCAAATCCGTGGGCCCCAACCTACTGGCAGTCACTGGAGTCCGCCTACCTGCGAGCAATGCGAAACAAAGGACACGAGTTCAAGGCAGGACGTGTGACGTACCTATACGACGGCGTGCACCTGTGGTACCAGCTGCCGTCTGGCCGCGTGCTCAATTACCCGTTTGCCAAGTTTGACGCCGAGGGCAATGTCACGTACGCCAAGGCTGCGTGGAAGCCTGCGGCTGACGCTAAAGAATGGCCCCGCGCACGTCTGTGGAAGGGTCTGGCATGCGAAAATATCACCCAAGCCGCAGCCAATGATCTACTCCGACACTCCCTCAGAAATCTAGATGACGTCGTGCTTCACGTGCACGATGAGATCGTCGTTGAAACCGACCAGCCCGAGGCGGTCATGAAAGAAATGGAGCGCATAATGTGCACCCCACCCGCGTGGGCCGAAGGGCTCCCGTTAGACGTCGAAGCGCAGATCATGACGCGCTACGGCAAGTAAAAAAGAAAAGGCCCCGTGGATTAGACGGGGCCCAAGTTGGCAACCACACAACAAGGAGATAGCGTGGAGTTCTTAGATTTTATAACCAAATTGGCACCCGAGGGCGAGACAGCCCTAATCGTTCGTCAAAAACCAAAACTAAAAGACGGTCAGTATGACTTTCACGCCGATGGCGCTCTCAAGTGCACATGGCCTGCTATGTTGCCCACCGCACGCATCAAGGACGACTGGGCCATCTACGGCAACACCGCGTCGTTCATCATCGACCGCTTTGTAGACGGCCACCCGTCCGCCAGCGCGGCCAACTGCGAGTACGTGCTCGTCATGGTGCTCGACGACGTGGGCACCAAGGCCGCTGTGCCACCGCTCGAGCCGACATGGAAGATGGAGACATCCGAAGGGTCCTACCAGTGGGGCTACGTGTTCAGCGAGCAGCCGACCAAGAAGGAATTCACCGCGGCCATCAAGGCCATCGCCGACGCTGGCTACACCGACCCTGGTGCCATCAACGCCGTGCGCAACTTCCGCATTCCTGGCTCAGTCAATCTGAAGCCCGGCCGTGACCTGTTCCGCTCACGCCTGACCGAGTTCCACCCCGAGCGCGACTTCACGCTGGCCGACATCTGCGCCGCTCTCAACGTCGTGCCCGCCGAGGCTGACAGCGTCACTCTGAGCCCCATCCGCTTGTCTGACGACGGTGCTGACGACGTGCTCGCATGGCTCAGCGAGCAGGGCATGGTGCTCACGCGCCCCAACCCCCAAGGCTGGGCCGGCATCATCTGCCCGAACAACGCTCAGCACTCCGACGGCAACCCCGAGGGCCGCTACATGGCCGCCAACCGCGCGTTTTGCTGCTTGCATGGTCATTGCGTCGACTTCGACAGCGCGACGTTCCTGCAATGGGTGGCCGACAATGGCGGCCCCAAGCACACGCCCGGCCTGCGCGAGGAGCTGCTGGCCACCGCGATGGAGTCAGCTCTCAGTAAGTTGCAGCCCAACGAGCAGTTTCCCGACCGCGCGGCTGAAATCGTCGCCGAAGTGGAGCGCAAGGAGCTGGGCCGCATCGAGCGCGACGGCTGGTATGAGCGCTTTGCTTACCTGCAAGATGATGAGGCGTTCTTCGACATGGTCGACCGCCGCGAGATCAGTCGAAGCACATTCAACGCCGTGTTCCGTCACATTAAATGCGTGTCGGTGCACTCGAGCGGCAAGACACCGCGCCGCATCGAGGCGTCCATTTGCTTCGACGAAAACCGCCAAGCCAAGGGCGCCAAGTCCCTGGTGGGCGTGACCTACGCTGCGGGCTCCGACGTGCTGGTGGCCCGTGACGGCCTGGTGTACGGCAACCGCTGGCGCGACGCCCGCCCTACGCCCGTGGCCGGCGACATCACGCCCTGGATGCGTCACCTCGAGCGCATGGTGCCGACCGACTTCGAGCGTGAGCACCTGCTCAACGTGCTCGCTCACAAGGTCCAGTACCCCGCTCACAAGATCAATCACGCCGTGCTCATTGGTGGCCACCCAGGGTCCGGCAAGGACACGCTGCTCGCGCCGTTCTTCTGGGCCATCGGTGGCAACGCTAAAGCCAACTGCTCGCTGGTGCGCAACGAAGAGCTGACCCAGCAATGGGGCTATGCGCTCGAGTGCGAAGTGATGGAAATTGCCGAGCTGCGACAGTCAGAGGCCAAAGACCGCCGCGCGCTTGAAAACACCCTCAAGCCCATCATTGCTGCACCGCCTGAGCTGCTGACAATTCAGCGCAAGGGCCTGCACCCTTACATGGCTTTAAACCGCGTGCTGGTGGTGGCATTCTCAAACGAGCGCGCGGCCATCAGCATCCCGTCGGATGACCGCCGCTGGTTTTGCTTGTGGGCCGACGCCGCCCGCATGCCAGAGGCCGACGCTGCTGCGCTGTGGAATTGGTACCAAAACTGCGGCGGCTTTGCTGCTGTGGCCGCGTACCTGCACGCGCGCGACGTGTCGGCCTTTAACCCAGGCGCCACGCCCCCAATGACCGAGGCCAAGATGATCATGGTCGAGCAGGGCCGCAGCATGGGCGAGTCGTACCTGGTCGACCTTATCACGCGCCGCCTGGGCGACTTCAGCGAGGGCGTCGTGGCCGCTCCCTTCTACCAACTGTGCGACCGCTTGCAAGGCCAGGCCACCCCCGGCGTTAAGCTGGTGCCGGCGGCGCTGATGCACGCGCTCAAGGAGGCCGGTTGGCTTGATTGTGGCCGCCTGGCGTCGCGCGAATACGGCACCAAAAAGCACGTTTTCTGCGCGCCTGAGCTGGCGGGCTTAAGTAAGTCAGAGCTGCGGCGTATGGGTGAAAAAGTCAGCACGTAAAAAGGGCCCCGTTAGGGGCCTTTTTTTTACATGGGTGCGTCGTCGTGGTTGTCGGGGTTGAACCTGGGCACCTTCGTGCCCTGGTCCTTCGGGTTGGGGTATGGTGGAAACGGCCACATTGTCAGAGCTCTAGCAGTATGGCCAGAATAATTGCAATCAGTATGGCCCACATCATTGCAGCACCTCGCGGATAAATTGCCGGATATGCGCGGGCACCTCCGATTCAATGGCCATAAGGGCGCTGCGGTAGGTTTTGAGTTTGTCACGGGCCTGCTCGCGCTCGACTATCGCATCAAATAACCGACCTTCTAAACTGTCGACCTTACTGCGCAGGCCGTCGGCCAGGTCGTTCGCGTCGTCAATTTCGGCCTGCATGGCCACTTCGTCGCCTAGCGCGCGGTGCGCGTCGTCAAGCCTGGCCAGCACGGCCGCGGTTTCGGTGTAGCCTTCGGCGTAAGCCAGGCGCTCGCGCTCTGATGTTGTGAGATAAGTCATATATTCCCCTGGTGTTCAAAATCTTGGTCGAAAACGGCGACGTAAAAGCCGCCGCGGCTGGCCTGCACGCGGTAGGTGTAGCCCTGCGCGTCGGTGTAGTTGAGTCGGTCGGCCAGCTGCTGGGCCTGGTCCATTGTCTTAAAGTAAGTCATTTTTTACAAAATAAGGTAGGCCGTGCGCGTGCAGCGGCCAATTTTCGGGCGTGTCAAGTTGCACGCCTATGCGCGCGCCTTCGACGTAAAACGGGATAACTTCGACGCCGGCCGTTGTCAACACTTCAAAATTCACAATTGTGCCTGGCCCGTATTTGTGCGTTATTACGCGTTGATTTATTTGAAACATGCATGTATCTCCTGCGCGCGGGCGTGATAACCCAGCATTTCGCGAATGATTGAATGGCGCGCGGCCCGGTGGCCAGGCGCGCGGGCGTCGGGCCGCATGCGGCCATATAGTGCCCGGATGACGTCGCGGGCGCTGGCGTGGGTATGCACGCGCAGCCTTAAGTAAGTGCTAAACATAGCCGCGCCCCTTCACGTAGTGCAGGGGCTTGGGGCCCGTTGGCTGTTTGTATTCGCGCGGCGTGTCTTCGTCGACCAAGTAGGCGCGCCGGTTGGCGTCGAGTCTTATTTCGTCGCCTGGGGTTATAGGCGCGCCGGTTTTAACGCAGCGGCCAGGATATTTTGCTTTCATTTTGCAGCCTCCATCATAAAAACGCGGCGCTTATGGCCGGCCGCGTGGTCGGCAATGACGATATCGCGGGCGGCTTTTGACGTGCCACCGCAGAGCATGCACCGGTCGCACGTGGCACGGCGGCCGCCTTCGGCGCTGGCCGGGCAAATAGTCTCGCCTGGTTGTTGGTCGACACCGACCGACACGCGAAAAACGCGCATACCGTACAAATTAGCCTGCGCGGCTTCGTCGGCCGTGTCGGCGCTGGCCATTACCAGGGGCGACCAGGCGGCGTGATCAAAACCGACGGCCTGCCATTGGTGAGAATAGCCAACATGGCCGGCCGTGTCGGCAAGTATTTCCTGCCACATGGCCACCGGCGCCGCGTACGGGTCGCCATACGTACCTAGTCGCACCTTACGGCCGGCCAACACCTGGCGCAGCTGCGCGGGCGTCGCCTTCGTGTACCGGCCGCGGCGGTATGCTTCAAAAACGCTGCGCACGCTGCGGCCGACGTTAACGTAACACGGCGCCTGGCCGTTGGTCCTGGCCAACAATGGCCGGTGCACGCATTGGCCACAAATTGACACGTCGTCGCCGGTTTTCAACGCGTCGACCGGGCCAACGTCGGACCGGATAATGAATGTCTGCACCAGGTCGGCGCCGGTTTTTTCATTGGCGCTGCCCTGCAGTTTGTTCACAATGACGACAATTGGGCGGCCGTCGATAACCGACGGGCCCTCGTATGCGATATAGCCTAGAGTTTTCATTTTTAAGCCCCCACAATTGAAACGATTAAGCGGCCAGCGGGCACGCCGGTGCGATTTTGGATAGCCTGGGCAATAACGTCGGCCGGCTTTTTGTAAGTCGCATAGGACCTAATCGGGCTGCGGCCGTTGGTATGCTTTTCCGTGATGGTGTACGCGATACCGCGGGCGGCCAACGCGTTAAGCAGGCGGGCAAAATCGCAATCCTCTTCTAAATACGCGGTACGGCCGCGCATATACGAATAAGTGCTAATCGCGTCGGCAATGCCTAGGTTGCGCAACGTGTCGATTTTGCAGGCGGCCCAACCGTGGCCATTGTCGGTGTAATAAGCTATTTTCATGTTTACACCAGGACGTCGAAATATTGCAACATTGCAGCGACGGCGACCGCGCAGCAAACCAGGAACGCGGCGACGCGTGCGAAGATAACTAAAAAATCCATGTTGAACACCTTATGAGTTGCGCTGCAAAATTGCAGCCCAACGCGTCGACCCGCGGCGCGTCAGGCTGCAATTTTTAGAAATACTGGCGGTCGGTGTAAAAATAGTCGGCCAGGCTGCAATATTTAGGTAGGCCAGCGCCGGCAGGCGCGCCGCTAAATTCCAATTGCACGTCGCGCACCGTGTCGGCGTCGGCCGTAAAAATCTCTGGAATTTCAGACATGCATTCTTCGATTGCATAGCGGTATGCGTCGCCGTAGCCGCTAGAAATTTCCTGGCCGTTATATGTTGCGGTAACTTGAATCATTGTGAACACCTTGTTTAGTTGCATACCGTTGTTGGTATGATTGATATTGTAAGGGATTTTCTAGCATTGTCAAGAATTATTTTACTAGGTGCTTTCCCTAATACGTTGTTGGCGGTGTTGGCGGCGTGTTGGCTATCGGCGTCGGTGCAAATAGCCAACGCGGGAGGCCGCATAGAATCTAGGTTTTTGCCTATTTGTTGGCTATGTTGTCATTAAAATAGTTGATAAAGAAATTTCTAAAATAGTGTTGTATATATACAACAGCTGCATATAGTCCCACGCAGCCAGCGATTTAAAACGGGTGCCAAAAGTGCCAACATTGCCAACATTCTCAAATTGATAACTAACACAAACTGCAGTTTGTTGGCAATGTTGGCTATTTGTTTTCCATAGCCAACATTGCCAACAAAAGGGAAAGGGCCAACATGGCCACGCGACCGACCGACTGCAAAACGCATAGCCAACATAGCCAACATAGCCAACATGGCCAGCGCCTGGGTGCACGCATGGCCGCCACCAGGTCGCCGGCCTGCACCTGGCCGACCGGTCGCGGCCACGCAGCGCCGAGGCACCCGGGCAGGGCCGAGCGAAAGGGCCGACAGCAGCGGAGCGTCTACGAACAATTTTTTATTTTTTGCAAAATGAGCTGTCAAGTAATCCTTGACAGCTGAAATCTGTTTACAATCGCGGCACATGCCAACACGCATGGGGATTGAGTCGCCTCACCTTGTACCAGTAAAGTGGTGCCGTCATAAGCAAGGGCAGTCCCCAGCCGTGTTGGCAAGGAGAACCAATGTTCCAATCGCTACCACTCACCATCCGCGAGGTCAAAGCCACTGAGGCGCGACTCAACGCAATCTACGACGCAGCCAAGCTCGGGCTTAAAGGCGACTCGCTTGCCTTGTCCGCCGGCATGCTCCCAGACGAATACCGCCAACTGTGCATCCTTGATCCTGTCGCCGAGATGGCTGAACAGAAGGGCCGCGCCGACGGCGAGCGCGAGCTGTCCCAAGTCATGCACAAGGCCGCCTTAGAAGGCGACGCCAAAGCGGCGCTAGAAATCCTAAAGCATCAACACGGCTGGGTGGCCAAGCAGGCCATCTCGGTCGAGGTCGACCAGCGCATCAGCATCACGTCCGCACTCGCAGCCGCCAACGAGCGCGCGCTGGAGTTCATCGAGGCCGAAACTATACAAGCGCGTCCAGCGCCAAAGCATGCAAACAACAATCTACTCGGCTGAAGACGAACAAGAGCTGATGGCACGCCTGTGGGCGCCAGCCATCAAGGACAACCCGCTGGCGTTCGTGATGTACGCATTCCCGTGGGGCCAGCCAGGCACGCCGCTGGAGCACTTCACTGGCCCGCGCAAATGGCAGCGCGAGGTGCTGAGCGACATTGCCGAGCACATCAAACAAAACAAAGGCAAGCTGGACTTCGACACCCTGCGTGAAGCGGTCAGCTCCGGCCGTGGTATCGGTAAGTCGGCCCTAGTCTCATGGCTCACGATCTGGATGCTGTCGACAAGGATCGGCTCGACGACCATCATCTCGGCCAACTCGGAAGCGCAGCTCCGCTCGGTCACATGGGCGGAGATTACTAAGTGGCTGGCGATGTCGCTCAACAGCCATTGGTTCGAGGTGTCAGCCACACGACTCATGCCGGCGAAGTGGATCACCGAGCTGGTCGAGCGCGACTTGAAGAAGGGCACCAGATATTGGGGTGTTGAGGGTCGACTTTGGTCGGCTGAGAATCCCGACGCCTACGCGGGTGTGCACAACTTCGACGGTGTGATGGTGATCTTCGACGAAGCGTCGGGTATCGACGACGGCATCTGGTCGGTGACTGCTGGTTTCTTTACTGAGAACACGCCCAACCGCTTCTGGTTGGCGTTCTCCAACCCACGGCGCAACACGGGGTACTTCTATGAGACATTTCACTCCAAAAGAGAGTTTTGGAAGACCAAGGTGGTTGACGCGCGCACGGTCGAAGGGACCGACAAAGCTGTCTACCAGCAAATTATTGACGAATATGGCGCTGACTCATCTCAAGCTCACGTCGAAGTCTACGGCGAGTTCCCCAACGCAGGCGATGATCAGTTCATCTCATCCGGCGTGGTGGACGATGCAATGAATCGACCCAAGTATCAGGACGCCAGCGCACCCATCATCATCGGCGTGGACCCTGCGCGCTTCGGTGCGGACGCAACGGTCATCGCTATCAGGCAGGGACGCGACATCGTGCGCATCGACCGCCACCGCGGCGACGACACGATGGTGGTCGTGGGTCATATCATCGAGGCAATCGAGGAATTTAAGCCAACTTTGGTCGTGATCGACGAGGGTGGGCTGGGCGCGGGCATTGTGGACCGGCTGAAAGAGCAGCGATACAAGATCAAAGGCGTTAACTTCGGCAATAAGTCGTCCCAGCCGGTCATGTACGGCAACAAACGGGCTGAAATGTGGGGGAAAATGAAGGATTGGCTTAAAACAGCCAGTATTCCGAAGGATCGGTTCTTGAAAACCGACCTGATTTCGCCTATGATGAAGCCTGATTCACGTGGAACAATTTTCCTTGAGTCAAAAAAGGACATGAAGTCCCGCGGGCTGGCTTCGCCTGACGCGGCAGACGCTATTTGCGTAACTTTTGCTTTCCCTGTGGCTCATCGTGAGTACAATGAGCCCAAACGCCGCATGATTTCAGAGCGCGGCATGGTCGCAACTTCTTGGATGGGTTCATAAATGAGTCTTCGTGCAATGCAAAACTGTATCATCATCGAACGCGATGTTGAGAAACACGAGCTCTTTGTGCTGCCACCTGGCGATGAGATGGAAACTGGCATTGCCATTTCCGCGGGACCAGATTGCAAAGAATTAAAAGTTGGGGATCACTTATACTTCGGTGTGGGCCAAAACTTCACGCATGAAGGTAAAAAGTACGTTGTCATGCGCGAACCCCACGTATTAGGAGTTTTGAATGGCTGATCCAACAGGAATGGTTGCCGCTGCTGCGGTAGCTGAGGGTGGCAAACCCAAGAATAGCGCATCTGACATTCTATCGGTTGCCCGCGCGCGCCTTGACTTGGCGGTTTCTGCACTTTCAGACTCACGTGAAGACGAGATCGACGATCTGCGCTTCTACGCTGGCTCACCTGACAACCAATGGCAGTGGCCTGCCGACGTGCTGGCCACCCGCGGTGCGGTGCAGGGTCAGTCCATCAACGCACGCCCCACACTGACAATCAACAAACTGCCGCAGCACGTCCGTCAAGTGACGAACGACATGCGCCAGAACCGCCCAGGCGCTAAGGTCATCCCCGTGGATGACAACGCCGACGTGAAAGTCGCTGAGATTTTCAACGGCATGATCCGCCACATCGAGTACATCTCTGATGCTGACGTGGCCTACGACACAGCTTGTGAAAACCAAGTGGCGTACGGCGAAGGTTACATCCGCCTGCTGACTGAGTACTGCGACGACAAGACGTTCGAGCAAGACATCAAGATTGGCCGTGTTCGCAACAGCTTCTCGGTCTACATGGACCCAATGATCCAAGACCCGACTGGCGCTGATGCCAAGTGGTGTTTTATCACTGAGGATGTGTCGAAGAAGGACTTTGAGCGCATGTACCCCAATGCAGCGCCCATCACGACTTTGCAGTCGCTGGGCGTGGGTGATCAGTCGATCAGCAACTGGCTGAACGAAGACACGATCCGGATTGCTGACTACTACTACATCGATTACGACAAAGCCACACTCAACCTGTACCCTGGCAACGCGACTGCGTTTGACGGCACAGAAGAAGACAAGGCTTTGCGCGAGACTTTTGGCAAGCCAAAGCGCCAGCGTCAAGCTGACCGCCCACGCGTGCGCTACTGCAAGATCAACGGCTACGAAATCCTCGAGCAAAACGAGTGGGCAGGCAAGTGGATTCCAGTGATCCGTATTGTCGGCAACGAATTTGAAGTCGACGGTCGTCTGTATGTGTCGGGCTTGGTGCGCAACGCCAAAGATGCCCAGCGCATGTACAACTACTGGGTTTCGCAAGAAGCCGAGATGCTGGCCTTGGCACCCAAAGCGCCGTTCATCGGCTACGGCGGTCAGTTCGAAGGCTACGAAGACAAGTGGAAGACAGCCAACACCAACAACTGGCCATACCTGGAAGTCAACCCAGATGTGACCGACGGTGCAGGCAACGCACTGGCATTGCCACAGCGTGCCCAGCCACCAATGGCTTCATCGGGTCTGTTGCAGGCTAAGTCTGGTGCTTCTGAGGACATCAAGTCCACAACCGGTCAATACAATGCATCGTTGGGCCAAGGTGGCAACGAGCGCTCGGCCAAGGCCATTATGGCGCGTCAGCGTGAAGGCGACGTGGGCACATACCACTATGGCGACAACTTGACCCGCGGCGTGCGTCACATTGCCCGCCAGCTGGTTGATTTGATCCCCAAGATTTACGACACGCGCCGTGTTGCTCGCATCATTGGTGAAGATGGCGAGACATCGATGGCGACGATCGATCCAGAGCAAGACGTGCCAGTGCGCCAAGTGCGCGATGCTGAAGGTCTTGTGATCGACACGATCTACAACCCTGGTGTTGGTAAGTATGACGTTGTGGCCACTACAGGTCCAGGCTACGCAACGAAGCGCCAAGAATCCTTGGAAGCTATGGGCCAGTTGCTGCAAGGCAACCCCGAGCTGTGGAAAGTGGCTGGTGACTTGTTTGTCAAGAACATGGACTGGCCAGGCGCGCAAGAAATGTCTGCTCGCTTCAAGAAGACCATCGATCCTAAAATTCTCAGCACTGACGATAAGCCGCCAGAGCTGCAAGCTGCCGAACAACAGATTCAAGCGATGGGCCAACAGATGGACCAATTGGTCGGTATGTTGGAAAACGTCAAAAACTCAGAGATTGTCCGCACGAACGAGATCAAAGAGTTCGAGGCTATGATCAAGGCTTACGCTGCCGAAACGCAGCGCATCTCTGCTGTCCAAGCCAGCATGTCGCCAGAGCAAATTCAAGACATCGTGCTGGGCACCGTCCACGGTATGATCACCAGCGGTGACATCATCGGTGAAATGCCAGGTCGCGAGCCTATGCAAGAAGAGATGGGCGAAATGGGTTATATGCCACCAGAAGGCATGCCACCAGAAGGAATGCCACAATGAAAGCTGCTGATTTTGTAGGTTTGCTGTTCTTGGCTCGAGATGTGACGCACAGCGTCCATCTCAACACACGCAGCTATTCCAAACATGTTGCGCTGAACATTTTCTACGATCGTATCGTTGGTGCGGCGGATGATTTTGCTGAAGCCTATCAAGGCCGCCATGGCATGATTGGCCCAATTACTTTGCACTCAGCCAAGAAAACGAGCAATGTGATCCAGTTTTTGGAAGATTCGCTCAAGCAAATTGAAGACGCCCGATATGAGGTGTGCGACAAGTCGGATAGCTCATTGCAGCAGTTGATCGACAACATCATCGAAATCTATCTGCGCACGATCTACAAATTGAAGTTTTTGACGTAATTCTGGTTGTGCAATAATCGCAACTAATGGTATATTCATGGCATAAGGAGCCTGTATGGAACTTTTAAACCCTCTAGCCGACGCGCTATTTCCTGGCAAAACTGTTACCTACACTGGTACAGCAGGCGCTACTGGCACATGGAACGCTGGCCCTCAAGGTGTCGTGGTCTGGGCAACAACTCCCTGCTACGTTGTAGTTGGTGAAGGTGTCACTGCCACCACGTCAAGCACCGCAATCCCCGCATTCACACCGATCCCATTCAAAGTGCCAGAAGGCACAGGTGCTCCTTGGCGCGTTAGCGCGATCCAAGTCGCAGCAGGTGGATCAGTTTACTGCAAACCGGTAAACATCCGATGAGTTTCGGGGTTGCTCTCAGAAATGCCGTATCAATCGGGCTTGGCGGCATCGCCACGCTTTTTTCGGGCACGATTGATACTAGCTTGACAGTGGATAATCTGCTGACTGAATCTGGAGCGAACCTTGTTCAAGAAAATGGCGACTACATCCTTTTGGAGTGATTAAATGGCTGACTTAAAAATTTCCCAGTTGCCCGCAGCAACGACCCCGCTTGCAGGCACTGAAGTCCTGCCAATCGTTCAATCAGGCAGCACTGTTCAAGTGTCAGTTGACAACTTGACTGCCGGTAAAGCTATTTCGGCTACTACAGTCACGGCTACTACAGTCACGGCGACAACTGTGAACGGTACAACGTTCGATACCAACGTGGCGGCAGCAGGTGTGACACTGGCTGGTACTACATTGGCCGCCGATGGTACGGACACAAACATTGATGTGACAATTACCCCCAAGGGTACAGGCGTCGTGACAACTGGTAAAACTTACACAGATGCTTACGGTAAAGTCCGTGCGATCCCTCAGTCTGGCTCTGCTAAAACAACAAGCTACACACTCGCAACAACAGATGTGGGTCAGTTTATTGAAGTTGGTGCAAGCGGCTCAATCACTATCCCAAACTCTACATTTTCAGCCGGTGATGCTGTCGTCCTTTTTAACAACACGTCCGGTGGCATCACCGTGACCTGTTCAATTACAACTGCGTACATTGGCGGCACAGACGCCGATAAAGCAACTGTAACCCTCGCCACCCGTGGTGTTTGCAACGTGTTATTCATCAGTGGCACGGTTTGCGTGATTACCGGTAACGTGTCATGAGTGGCATTCTTCTCAGCCTTGCTGGCGGTGTACCACCTGCTATCCCAGATGGTCAGACTGCTTATACAACCGCTGGAACTTACACGTTTGTAGTCCCGGCGGGTGTTACCAGTATTGCAGCTTTGTGTGTAGGCGGCGGCGCGGGCGGTCTTGGTCAAAGTGACGGTGCTGGCGGTGGCGGTGGCGCATTAGCGTACAAAAACTCATGGACCGTCACACCTGGCGATTCATTGTCTGTCGTTGTGGGTGCTGGTGGATCACCAACTACGCCTGCGTCGTCATGTGCTGGCGGCGCGTCATCGTTGACATACGGCGCTACAGTCTTTGGTGCACAGGGTGGTTTTGTAGCAACTTCTGAAGGTTTGAGCACAGCCGCAACCCCTACCGGCGCATACACTGGCGGCGGTAACGGTGGTTCTGCCTATCTGCGCCCTTCCCGTCGTCAACCAGGCGGCGGTGCAGGTGGATATTCTGGTAACGGCGGCAACGGCGCAAAAACATACAGCTCCGAAGAAGTGCCTGCACAAGCGGGGTCTGGTGGCGGTGGTGGTGGTGCCACCTTGGGTGCTACCGAATCTGTTGGCGGCGGTGGCGGTGGTGTAGGACTTCTTGGTCAAGGCAGTAACGGCTCTGCTGGCAGCTTTGGTGGCTCGTCTTGCTATGGTGGTGGTGGTTCTGGCGGTGCAAACGGCACTGTCGCAACAGACCCCAGTAAACCAGATGGCGGTGCGTATGGCGGTGGTGGCTGCGGTGGTAGAACGTCATCGTCTGGTGGTTTTGGCGGCGGCGGTGCAGTTCGCATCATTTGGCCCGCTACTACTCGCGCATTCCCGTCAACACGAACAGGGGATCTGTAATGGAATTATTTATCCGTCTTAAAAACGGTCAGCCGTTTGAGCATCCAATTTTGCGTGACAATTTTGAAAGCGCATTTCCGGATGTGGATTTGAACAACTTACCAGAGTGGGCTGCTCGATTCACTCGACTCGATATCCCTTCGATTGGCGTATATCAGGTGTATGAAGGCGTTTCCTATGAGTGGGACGGCGCAAATGTTACCGATGTACACCATGTCCGTGAGATGACAAACGAGGAAAAATTAGCAACGCAGCAAGTTGTCAAAGATCAATGGGCTGCAACTTCTAATTTTGCATCTTGGTCATTCGATGAGCAGCTTTGCCAATTTGTACCGCCTGTTGCATATCCTGACAACGAGAAAGAATATGTGTGGAATGAGTCAACAACGTCGTGGGACGAGGTTTTGGCATGATTGCAACACTAAGCCCATCACCCAAAATGCAGTTTTTTACTGCTGCGGGTATACCTCTTGTCGGCGGTAAACTGTACACCTACGCCAGTGGAACCACGGTTCCTGCGGCTACTTATACGGACAGCACGGGCGTAACTACCAACGCCAACCCTGTAATTTTGGATTCGCGCGGCGAAGCAAATGTGTGGTTTGGTCCATCACGCTACACGCTGGTACTCAAAGACTCATTGGACAATTTGATTTGGACTGCTGATGGCGTTAACAGCATAGTTGGTGTTCAAAACCCAACCACAGTCGCAACCGCAGGACAAACTGTGTTCACCGTGCCAGAGTATGGCCTTGGTGGATATTTGATGGTAATTGTCGATGGGCTCGTCAAAGAGTTTAATTACGACTATACTGAAACAACAACAACGAGTATTACGTTTGCAACCGGCCTCACGGCAGGACAACGCGTTATTACACGAATGCTTTAAACCGTATCGGCGAGGTTCACCGAGGAATCCAAGGATTCAATAAATGACTGAAGAAGTCCAAGCCCTAGCGGAAGTAGACTCCGCGCCAGCACAGGAAGCAACGGCTGCCCCTGAAGTTGTAGAAAATTCGCCGGAAGTAACTGATAACCAGCCTGCCAAGACATTCTCGCAAGAGGAGCTTGACGCTGCTATTGGTAAGCGCCTCGCAAGAGAACAGCGCAAGTGGGAACGCGAACAAGCCGCTCGACAAGCAGAAATGCAAGTCAAGCAAGTTGCTCCAAGAGAAATCCCGTCGATTGACAATTTTGAGACCCCTGACGCATATGCTGAAGCATTGGCGTTACGCAAGGCAGAAGAATTGTTGGCTCAACGTGAAGTCCAAAAGCAGCAGGCTAAGATTGTTGAAGCCTATAGTGAAGCTGAGGAAAAAGCTCGGGATAAGTACGACGACTTTGAAGAAGTGGTCTACAACCCAAAGCTACGAATCACAAACTCTATGGCAGAAGCAATTCAATCTTCTGACGCCGGTCCTGATCTAGCCTACTGGCTGGGTTCGAACCCCAAAGAAGCTGAACGCATTGCCAATTTGTCACCACTCATGCAAGCGAAAGAGATTGGCCGGATCGAGGCAAAATTGTCAGATAATCCACCAGTCAAAAAGACAACCTCTGCGCCAGCGCCTATTAGTCCAGTGACTGCGCGGTCTTCAGGAAGTCCAAGCCATGACACGACCGATCCTCGATCGATCAAAACCATGAATGCTTCGGATTGGATTGAAGCCGAACGTAATCGCCAGATTCGTAAGTTGGAAGCGCAGCGCAACCGCTAACTTTTTAAGGACTTCAAATGTCAAACAGCATCTTAACGATCGACATGATCACC
>LSRR01000187.1_pt1 | contig 16587 bp, 24 predicted proteins | sample 1162981 | NCBI WGS metagenome assembly LSRR01 (sample SAMN03256433, study PRJNA305521) | marine metagenome | biome: Estuarine; feature: Estuary; material: Brackish water; isolation source: iron chloride precipitation of viral particles from surface water samples | place: USA: Chesapeake Bay ... | reverse complement strand
AAATTATTGTCTAGCCCACTAACGGTTACAGTTCTTGCACCAGTACCTGCTGCTGCATCATCAGTAGAAGAGCTAGATATATAAAGAGTTGAAGCTGAACCTAAATATGAATATAAACCACCTTGAAGCCATACAGTTGCTAAAGTGGTGTCGACAGCAGAATTAAAGCCAAACTTGTGTACGGTTTCGTGATAACCAATTTGTCCTCTTGCTACTTGTAGTTCAAAAGGCTCGGAAGTACCAAACCTTGAAATTGATGATACTTCCCTTGCCATAATTAAGAATGAAAGATGGTTACTCTATCAATATTAGATAGCACCACATGTATGCCCGTCTCAAACAATACGCCTGAATCAGGTATGTTTAATGTTTCAGTATCGTTAGCATTACACGGTGCAATTAACAATGTTGATGCGGTGACTGAGCCATCACGAAATGTAACGGTACCGTCAGAAGCACCACCCGCAATAATATATCCTCTTAGCCTTGATCTGCCATTAATTAAAACAGCACCACCCGTAGCTGATGAGGTAGTTGTTGCGGTTTTGACATCTGAGCCTGTTATCCTCATGGACATATCAGCCTCCTTACTCTACGCCATTGTTAAACATGACATAAGTAAAGACACCTGTGAATGTTCCACTTGTAGCTGCTGATGCACCAACATTACCTGTAACAGTGGTTGCTGAAGCAACACCATCACCATCTACTAATGCTCCATCGGCACCTTTTAAAACGCCTTTGGTGTCAGCATCAACTTCATTGAAGAACCCATCAGGGTCTGCTGAAGATCCAATGTCAACAGTTGGACTGGTTCCACCTGCTGCACCACCAAGTGATAGCAATGAAATAGGAACAGCTCCCGCAGGAAGAACAAAGCTCTCACCTGTAGATGATGATGTTCCGATTTTTACAGCAGTTGCACCTGTAGCAGTTGGATCAAAAGAAATAGTAACTGATTGAGTGACAACACCCGGTGTTACCGATCCTTTATCGCCACCGCCATAAGATCTTACAACGCCTTGAAAAGTTGTATTAGCCATTTATTTTCTCCGTTAAATCATGCCATCTTGGAGTTGTCAGCCTAGCCTGTTGGCATGAAAAATTAATCTAGGTTCCGTACAATGATACTATTTCTTTTGCAATTTTTGAATAGCTTTTTCTAATTCATTGTGAGCATCAAAAGCTTGTTTGTAAATTTCTTCGTTTTTTTCGTTGTGTTCTTCGTTTGATATAAACACCGCACCAAAAGTCTCTATAATCCCTTTGGCTTTAATTAATAATTCTAAATAATATCTCATTTTCCTCTCTAAAAAATAAAGGGAGCAAACGCTCCCTTTATTATAACAATAGAACTGTTAAGCTCCCTGTGAGCCGAACACTCCACGCCAATTTGATACACCAAAAGAATATCTTTCTCTTGCTCTATATCTGATGTTACCTGTTGAAAATTCAGGCTCCATTGTGGTTTCCATTGCAGTTCTTGAGAACATTTTAAGTCCTTCGCCATCGTCATTTACTGATGTCAAGATGAAGTATGCATCAGGATCATTTAGATAATGGTTAACTGAAAAACCACTAGGTATAGAAGATTGATTTCTAATTGAGTTGATGTCGTTATCGGCTGTTCCTACTCTGCCCGGTGTGTTGAGCAGTCTATCAGCCACAAAGACTAATTGTGGTGGAACAATCAATTTAGAAGGTCTAACAGCAATAGTTAGATTTCTGTCATCAACAAAAGTAGAGATATCAATGATGTTATCTTCTAATGAAGTTTCATTAAGATCAGCCATGGTTGTAGCTCTGTTTCTAGCTGTACCACCGCCTGCAAGAGGATGTGATAAAGAAATTAGAGTTGTACCATCACCAATATTATAGTTAGAGTCAAATGCGTTATTAAGGACATTTGCTCCTTTAACTTCTTTAGTGTGTTGCATGGATCGAGCCAATGCTTTTGTATATCTGCGACCAAGTTGGTCATAGAGATTATCTTCAATCGCTTCTTCGGTTAGAGCAAAAGCAAGAGCAACAGTTTCATGGGTGTACCTTGCGGTATAACCTTCTGAAGCGTTGTCAAAGCTTACGCCTGCACCTTCTTCTTTAACAGGTGCTGCACCAAATCCAACTACTAGAACTTCTTCTTCAAAGGCTCTGTCAGAATCTTCGATTGAATAGAGTTCTTCGTATTCAGATTTATAGTTTTCGTACTCTAAACCAAATAAAGCGTTAAGACCGGGTTCTAGCTCTTTTGCTAGTTGACTTCTTGATATAGCCATGTTTTACCTACCTTACGCTAAACCTGCGGATTTTACACCACAGATATGGTTTTGAATCACAACCAATACATTTGTATTAGAACTAGCTACATCGCTATTATCAGGATCTTGAGAAATATCAATCGCCTTTAATGGTAATGTAGTAGTAGTTGCACCTGTTGATAAATCTAACTCAAGACCTGAAATACCTGTATAGGTTGATCCTGAATTAGTATCAATAATGTCGAAGTTTCCAAATAAGTCTGCTACAGGGAAAGTGTCATCACTTTGCACCTCGAAAACTACATTTGGATCATCAACGATAAAAGCAATTATGTCTGAAGCATTGGTGCTTGCAGGGTAATAATTACTAAATACTTGCTCTTTTGATGTTGGGTCTGTGTACATACAGCCATTGAATACGCCAACAACAGGAACTGTGCTTGATGCAGCAACTCTTTCAATTCCTCCGCCTGTGACTTGTTTTACCAAATCACCTTGGAAGATAGAAGTTCCGTAGTTAGCAGCTATTCTGTATCGGCTAGTACCGCCTGAGAAGGGTGAGCCACCCATCATTCTCACAGGCTTCAGACCAAATGATGCGTCTTTATTCGCCATTTAGTTTCCTACCTTTTTTTTCCAAAAGTTACTTTAGACTGCCTATCACTTGAATACTTCACATATCTGTTGTTGCCCTGAAGTTCATTAAACATATTATTGTCAAGAGCTTGATTCTGTTGAATATTTCTCTTTTGATAATAATCATTTCTTTCAGCAACAGTTTCATTCGGTATCTTAGCTAAGATCAGTCCGCCTACGCTTATGACACCTGCATGTCTGCCATGTTCGATTGTTGGTAGAGGGAAATCAGGAATTTCGTCTTGTTTAACAAATTCCCATCCTTCTCTCATTCTTGATGAAACATTGTTTCTATCTTCAACACCGACATACTCTGCTCTAATCCATCTGTAGGAATAACCTTCAGGCGGTGGCGGAGTTTCTAGCATCCTTGCGGGTTGCCATGGTTTTCTTCTAGCAGTTTTATCGTGTTGCTCATCAGCACGAGATTTGCGGGTTACATTATCGATTGCATCTAAATCCACTATTTTGCTCCTTCTAATTTAATCATTTCTTTGCCTACACGCTTAAGCCACTCTTCTTGTGACATACCGTAAGGCTTAAGATTACTTTTTACAGAGAGGTGGCTAGAATTAATCTTTAATCCGCTTCTCTTTCCTTGTGCTTGTTGGCGACTTCCTGAAGAAGCAGAAGCGACTCTTTGCACAGATGAGTTAGCTTCTTTTTTTTCGCCTTGGGTTTGCTCCAAATCGGGGTAAACCCTTTTTAATCTTTTGTTCAATTCTTCATAGTATTCATCTTCGGTACCATCATATCCTTCGGATGTGAGATCCTCATGAATACCCATAGCAGTGTAAGTTTTAACTCTATCCTTTTGAAACCAAGGATTTTGTTCAGCCCAAGCCACTGCTTTAGTATCAGGCTTAGGACTATCATACACTTGTTGTTGTGAATTTTGAACTACTCTTTCATTACTTTTTGGTTGAAATTTAGCAGATTGTTCTTGTTGCTGTAATTGCATTTTTGCCAATCTAACTCTTTCTTCTTCCAAAGCAACTTTATTAAGTAACTCAACGCTTTTAACCTCTAAATCAGGATCATTGGTTTCTCTAGCTTTTCTATATAAATCCTCAGCTTGTTGCCTTTGTGACTTAACTCTATTTTCATACTCATCGGTATAACTTTTGTCCAAAACACTTGCTCTTGTTTTAACTTGGTTATATTCGTTTTGTAATTGAGAATACCTAGATTCAGCCATAGCTGCTCTTTCTTCAGCCATTCTGATTTTTTCATTAAGTTTATTGATGCGTTTGCTAACGCCCCTTGTATATCTATCAAGTTCATCGTCACCGCCTGAGTCGGTTTGGAATTGTGGATCTTCAAGAGTAAAATTTTCTTCTTGCTCTTTGATATCCTCTAATTGAACCTGTAGATCATCTCTTGCTTCTTCGCTCATTCTGTCTCCTATACTGAAACGATGTCATCAGGGTTAAGGATGGTTGCTATGACTTCATCATCGTTGATAATTCTGACCTCGCTATCATCCGCTAATCTAAACCTAGCTCCTGCGTATCTGCCAATAAGTACCCATTGTTTTTCTTGACACCAAGGCTTTTGAAACCTTTTTTCGTCTTTATAACATTCAGGACCCATAGCAACTACATAAGCAACAACAGTAGCTAAGGCTTCTCTATCTATGGTTTCTTTCACAAGTGTAATGCCACCTTCGGTAACACCTTTACCCTTGTAAGGCAAAACCAACATACGCCAACCTGTTGGTTGAGGCATGCGTTCAAGAATGCTTTTGTCTAAAAGAGTTGGATCCAAAACCCTATCCTCTTCTTTGACAAATGCTTTCTCTAAATTAATTGTGTTATCTTCTTTTTTAACTGCTTTTTCAGTCATCAAAATTTTCTCCTCTCTTTTCTAAGTGTTCCTTTATCTTAGCATGAATATAAGACATTGATGATAATTCACCCATTAAATATTGATAATTTTGCATATCTTTAACACCACCTGTCATCAGGATGTCTTGTATTTGTTCCTCTCTATTACTGATATCTTTTCTTAGAGCATGAATAAAATCATACAAATCCATTAAAAAACGCCACTGAAATTGTTACCACGCAGAGCGGCACCTTTGCCTCTGCTTTTGCCTTTACCGTAACCCGGTTTGTGCAATGGCTCAACAGTCACTTTCTTTGGTTGTGACAATGGAATAGATCCTTGCCCTTTTATAGAAATTGATGTTTTAGCTTTCATTATTTCTCCTATTTACTTTTACCTGCCTTGCTGTATGCAATGGCTCCTGCTTGTATTCTTTTAGCTACATTAAAGGGTACATCAAGTTTTTTGGCTATACTGCTTATAGCTTTTTTCCTAGCAGAACTAGGTTTGCTTGATATTAATTCAGCAATATTTGCTGAAATAACTTTTTTACTTTTACCCCTTTTTAGTGGCATTTTTCTTTACAGATTTTTTTGCTTTAGCTTTTGGCTTTGGTTCTTCTTCAACCACTTCAGGTTCAAAAACCTCAACCTCTTGCAAAAGTTTTTCAGCATTTTCATGCTTTTGTTTTTCAAGAATTTTCTTTTCTTTTATCTCTTCTTTGATTTTGTCATTAATAGAACTTGTCATTTATTCATCCTCGCTTGTAAATCGATTAGTTTTAATTCAGCTTGCTGTCTAAGTCTCTCTTTAGCAATTTCATTTTTCTCAGACTGTATCATAGCACTTTGATCTGCTTTTTGCTGTTGTATTTCAATGTCAGCCATTTTCTCCATAGCATCTTGTTGTTCTTTTGCTTGGAATTGAGCATTTTTAAATTCTATTTCTTTATCTCTTAAACCAAGCTCTTGTTGTCGTATTTGTACCAATGGATCAACTTGTTGTGGTGGTTGTACCGATTGTAAGAACTCAGCAGATAATTGAGCCAAAATAGGTGAACTCACGCTTTCAATCATGGACTGTATTTGTTGTTGTATAGCCATTTGTGATTGTGGGTCCATTTGCATTGCCTGTTGCGACATTTGTTGAATCTGTTGTTGCATTTCAGGTGGCATTTGTTGTTGTGCTATTTGATTTGCTAAGAACTGTAAATGTTGCATTACATGAGCAATAACCACTGATTGTAATTGTGGATTCATCTGTACAGCCTGTGTTAGAAACAATGATTTGTGAGCTTCAATATGTGCCTGATGGTTTTGATCAGGAAAAGCTGTAGCAGGCATGCCTTGTAGTAATCCACTGTTTTCAATACCTGCATCTACAGGCTTGGGTGTCGTATCAGGTGGTGGTTGCAATAATGCATCAATATTATCCACACCCAAAGCAGCGTACATTCTTCTGTATGCTTCATAAATGCCCAAAGGACCATGTATTTCGGGATTGGATTGAACCATTTGTAACAGCTCTTGAGCCATGACAACTCTTTGGCTCATAGAGAAAATGTTAGGATCTGAAACGGGTATAACATCTACTCTTTTATCAAAATCTTGTGCTTTGATTTCTCTTTGACCGCTTCCTGTTTCGTATGGATAAACAGGTGGTAAAAATTCACTAAATACTTTAGCTAATATTTTAAATTCTGTTCTTTGTGAATAATGCAATCTTTTGTGAATAGCACTCATTACTTTGGTGCCTTTTTCTAAAAGAGCCACCGTTGTGCCAACGGGCATTGCTGCATTCATATCGCCAACATTCATATCGGCTATAGATGCGAATCTTTGCCCGCTTTGCACCAACAATCCAAGCAGTTGAAATAATACATTGCTTGGCTCTTTATAAGGCAGTGGCATAAGAGCATCTCTTAAAGTACCACCGGGTGCATCAATGTCTCTAAATTCACCCGGTTGTAACGGAGATGCCTCATCCCGTATTCTAATGCCACGAGCCTTAAATCCTGCGGGTAAATTGGCTAATGTACCTGCATCTATTAATTGTCTTAGTATGGATGTGGTTGCTTTGGATAAACCACCAATCATGTGCGATAAACCTAGCCCATAGAAGCCAAGACCGGGTAAAAACTTGTACTGTACAAAATAATTAATTTTGTTTTTTAACGGATCGTTTGGCTCATAGTTTCTTCTTATAGAAAGAACCTTGTTAGATTGTTCATCAATAGTAATGATGTAAGGGATCTTTAATCCTGTAGGCTCACCATTTTCATCAAGATCTTCAAAGCCTTCTATTTCAGCAATGGTATGTACTTCATATATTTTTCTTTCCTCATCATCACCGTAACTTGGATCTATTCCTTGTATTTCATCTATTTCTTTTGCAACATCGTCACGGATGATGACATCGTCACCTGTTAAATCTATGTTGCTATAAAAACCCGATAATTGTAGTTTTTTAATTTCATTACGAGACATACTAACCACATGGGTAACACGCTCTGCTGTGAGAAGATCTGTTGCTTCATAAGGAACAAGTAAATCTTCGGCAGGTACAAATTTTGATATTGGTCTGCGTAAAGCAGCATCATAATAAACTTTTTTAAATGCACTACCTGATAATGGTAGGTAGAATAGTAACTGATCCAAATCAGGGTCGTATTCAGGCATTTCATTCATGATATAAAAATTCATGAACTCAGCCACTCTTTCTGCTTGCATTTCTATTTCAGGCGTTCTTGCACCGACTATTTGTGTCTTAACAGGACCTTGTGCGGGTAATAGTTCTTTATATGCTTGTGCTTGAAATTGAGTTACAGATTCAGCAAGTATTGGGTGAATAACGCCACTTGATCCTTCAAATGGTTGGCTTCTTTGTTCGTCAAATCTCATACCAAGATATTTCAATCCATCGGTATAAGTTTTTTCCCATTCTTTTCTTGATTCTTTATCACCATTAATAGAAGAGATTAATTTGTTGGCAATGAGATTAAGTTCAGAATTGTCCAAGTATTCAGCTAGGTTTGCATCAAAAGGAATCTCCATACTTTCCTCTTCAGGTTCAGCAATAATAATTTCATCGTCAGCAAGCGTTACTTCAAGGGCTTCAGCTAATTGTTCATCAAATGTTTGTTCTTCAGGTGGAATTTCAATCTGCTTTCCTTGATCAATAATGTCAGGATTTTCTTCTGTGCCTAATCTTCTTTCTGTAACCATTAGTGTACTGTCCTATGAATGTTGTCCTTTTCAGTAGCTATTATATCTGTTAATTCGCCCTCTATTTTATATCCTTCTAATTCAGCAATGGCTTTTGCTATTTCAATGCTTTCAGCATAAATCTTAGGACCATTGTATTGTCTATCATTATATACAAAAGTTGTGACAAATATTTTCATTAATAGTAAGTTATTTGTTTTCTATCAAGAGAAAAATCCTCTTGATAATCGTTGTTCAAATCTATAAACCCGCCTTGCCTTATACGCATTAAAGCCATGGTTGAGCTATCGCAAAAGTCATCGTGTTCGCCAAAAGGAAACGATGCCATTTCTTCAATCACTTCTTCAGCAAATTGATCTTCTGTTGCCCATATCATACCACTTTCAAACATAGGTGCGACAGAGTTCATTCTAGCAACTTTATCTTGTCCTCTACTTGGTGAATAACTTTGCACAGGAATACCCATTTTTCGCAATTCATGGGTAAGAGGTGTACCACTAGCTTTTGCCTCAATTAATACTATATCAGGTTCCCAATATTTGTATTCATCGTATGCAATCTTTTTTAATTCAGGAAAATCAACTCTATGTCTTTGAGCATCCAAAAGAATGATTGATGGTTCATCGTTTTCATTTGGTTGGAATATTCCCCATGTGGTTATAGCAGAATAGTCGGCAGTTTCTTTAGCTGAAAATGCAGTATCGTAAGATTGAATAACTGCATGACACGGTGGCACTTCTTCTTTTTCCCATATTTTCCACCATTCTCTTTTAATGATAGATCCGCTTTCAGCAGTTGGATTTTGCATCCATTGGGCATTCCATTTAGATATGGGCAACGATGCTTTCACCGACAACAGTTCTTCAAGTTTCCAAAATTCTGCCCATAAAGGTGTGTTGCTCTCAGGCATTATTGCAGGAAACTCTACCACCTCCCACTGATCGGCATTTGCTTCAGATTGTCTTTTTAATAATCTTCCCGCTAGATCTTTGGTTGACCATCTAGTCATAACCAAAATAATAGTACCACCCGGCTGTAACCTCTGACGAGGACCTGATGTGTACCATTCCCAAGCAGCATCCATGGCTGTGGGTGACATTGCATCTTGTTCAGAATGTGGGTCGTCTATGATTAATAGGTCAGCACCACGACCTGTAATAGCACCACCAACACCTGAGTAAAAAGCTTCCCCGCCAACATCGGTTGTCCATCTACCTGCTGATTTGTTGTCAGCCGATAAAGTTACATTGGGAAATACAGTTTGATATTCAATGCTATCTATAATATTTCTAACCCTTCTACCAAATCGAACTGCTAACTCAGCAGTGTGTGTTGCTTGTATTATTTTTAACGATGGATTTAATCCCATCATAAAAGCAGGAAAATATGTAGATGCAAATTCGGATTTACTATGTCGAGGAGGAAGCATAACCATAAGGCGTTTGCATTTTCCTTGGGCAACCCTGTCTAGCTTTTCAGCTAATATTTTGTGATGACGACCTTCGATAAATCCATCCCATAAATATTTCACAAAATTTAAAAAGTTTTTTTGTAATTTTTCTTGTTTTTTTAATTTGTGCCATCTACCAATTAATGCTACAGAACGCTTTTGTTCAGCAATGGAAAGTGCATCAAATGATTTTATGGCAGTTGTTTTCATCTTTTAAGGTGGGAAGTCAGCAGTAAGGAATTTAATAAGGAATTAATGCCGACTTCCCGTAGCATGTCGCATGTGGAAGAGAGGAGGTTTATGAGTTTCACCATAATCAACATGCCTCTTTCATTGTACATTTATGCCTTAAATATTAATAGAAAAATTTTAAGTGTTAAGTTTACCTTATATTAAGGACAATCCAAAGGATTTAATACAGGTGACTTATTAATTATGTTTAGAGTAGATTGCAACGACTCAACTGAATTTATGTTTTTTAATTCCTCTACTTTTTTTGCTAACGAATTGGTAACATCTTCTAGCGGTACAAAAAATATAAATTTTCTTGGCAAAGCTACTAATGCAAAAAAATCCACATCATTGGATCGATATCTATCGTTTTTAGATTTACGATCATAAGAAGAGCGAAAGTCCCATCTAAAATAATCTTGATTATCTTTTTTATAAATAGAATTGGTGGTTTTAACCTGCACCCTGTAGAGCTTCCCACAATGATCTAATATTAAATCAGATTTATGTCCTTCAGGAGCAATTATTACAGAGTCGCAATATTGCACCAAAAAAGATGCTGTTAAATATTCACCCGCAAGAGCAACTCTTGCAGAAGGGTGGGACATTTAAACTCCTATATGTTATGCCAATCTTTTCCTTCAAAAAGTAATGCTTCGGCTTCTCTTCTTCTAGTAAGACCCGCTAGAACCTTACCCCCCGCCTTATTCCATTTTTTTATTTGCTCAGGAACTTGATTGTATTCACCATTATTTAATTTTTTTAGGAGCGTTGATGATTTTAAGTTTGCAGGACCTAAGTTATAAACCCAAGAAACCAATGCATCAAATTGATGTTGGTTTAAATCTACATGCACATAATCGTTTATGTATTTTTCGTATTCTTCTTCAACCTCTCTTTGCAACATGTAATCAGCTTTGTCTTGAGTCCATTTATCGCCTTCCTGCACCCCTTTGGTAGAGCCATAGCCTATAGTCCAAACACCCGCAGCACATTTATATGCCTCAAGCTCACACCCTTCAAAATGTTTTATTAAATCAAGACCGTCATCGGAAATATGCATAGTATCTTTAAGTTTCATCATTAATCTTTATCGGGTGTGTTCGAGGCACCAAAGTAAAAAGATATTACAGCCGATGCTAACCCGCCTAGATAACCTAATACTAAATTAATTAGTGCTTCAGAATTTTGTTCGGGTGGTTGTAGGGTTACTAAAAATATATAGCCAAGAAACCCTCCAACAGTAGCAATACCCATAATTCTTGCTGTCCAATCTTTGCTAAATTTTCCTCTAGCATCTTGCTTGTCTTGTGCTTCTAGTTTGAATATATCTATATCTAATTCTTTCATTTGAACTTCAAAGGCTTGTTCAGCTTTTTTAAGCTCCATCATTTGTTCAGGTGTTGCTTGTTGAATGGCTTGATCGATTGCTTTAGGAGTGTTGTCACACCCTAAAACATCACAAATAACTTTGCTTGCCATTCCTCCTAAAGGTCCCCCTAAAGCTGACCCAAGAGTCGGTGCTACAGAGCCTACTACATTTTTTAATATTCCTTTTAACATATTATTTCCATGTATATATTTTAAGCGGCTTACTTTTGCCTTTGACCATTATAGGTTCTAATTCTTGCAAATGGTAGCCACAAAGAGATTCTGTGCTTTCGCCTATCAAAATGTTTACACCACATTCCTTGGTTGCTGATTCAAGACGAGCTGCTGTGTTGACTGCATCACCTATGGCTGTGTAATCAAACCTGCCTTCTGAACCCATGTTGCCAACAATGGCTTCTCCTGTATTGATGCCAATACCAATAGCAATAGGTGGTAAATTTTCTGATTGTAATTCTTGGTTTAATAATTGAATGTTTTTCATAATTTCTACACCACACTCTACCGCTTTTTTTTCGTGATCTATCATATCTAAAGGAGCATTAAAGATAGCCATCATCGCATCCCCTATGTATTTATCTACCATGCCTTCGTATTTTTGCACCGCTTTTTGTTGGGCTGTTAAAACTTTATTCATAATGTAAGTAACTTGTTCGGGTGTAACACTTTCAGATAAAGCAGTAAATCCACGCAAATCAGTAAAGATAAAAGTACAGTTTCTTTTTTCACCACCAAGTTTTAGCAAATCAGGATTCTGTTGCAATTTTTTAATTTGTCTTGGATCAAGATAATGTTCAAATTGTTTTTTAATTTGTTGTCTTAATTTGTATTGTTCTTGAAAGCGTAAATAAAACGCAATCGATCCAATGATAAAAGTAGAAATAAACGACCATGATATATCGATCAATAGACCGCTATGTACTAGATATGCTCCAACAACTAGTTGTGTAAGTAACACAAAGACTAATGAAAAAGCACTTAAGAAAATGCCAAAATAATTAATATAAAACCACGCCATGCTAACAGATATAAAAAATATGAATATTTCAACTGCTAGACTATAATCAGGAATATATGGTGAATCTTCTATCAAAATGGATTCGGCAAGTGCTGCTTGGATTTTGTGTGGTTCTAATAAGCCTGTTGGCGTTGCCACTTGTGGCATTACACCTTGTGCTGTTACCCCTACAAAAACGAATTTATTTTCAACATCCATTTCGGCAAGAGTAGTTTCAGGAGTATCTACCCAAGATATCCATTTACGACCAAGACTATCTGTTTTTACAGGAGGTAAACCTTTTACTGTAATTTCTTCAATGCCATTTTCATTGGTTTTAATAATATAGGTGTCTGATCCTGCTAATATTTTTAAAACCTGTGTTGCATAAGCGGGTACCCATCCATCGGGTGATTTCATTAACAAAGGCATTCTTCTGACCAAGTTGTCTACATCGACAGGTGCCGATGCTACACCTTCGTGTCCTGCTATGACATTTTGCCTAACACCTTTAGCGGGAAATCCTGCAACATCGTTGCCAAGTATGACGGTTCCTGTAGTTTTTGGATAAAACTTTGTATCGTTTTCAAACATGGCAAATACAGTGGGTACTGTCATTTTTACTGCTTCAGCAAATTCTTCATCACCACCAAACCTATCGGGTTCAGTAAAAGCCACAACCCAACCGATACCGATAGCACCTTTGTTGTATAGTTTTTTTTGGATTTCGGCTAATCGTTGCCTTGGAAAAGGATAACCACCTTCGTTGACAACATCTTGTTCGGTAATATTAAGTATAGTGAAATAACCTGATGGTTCTTGTTTTTTTACAAGACGATCAAAGGTTTTTAATTTTAAAGTGTCATACCAAGATGGTTGATAGATGTATGGTAAAGCAAGAATTATGCTTGCTATTAAAAGTATGACACTTTTTTTCATGAGCCTTGTTTTATAGTAATTGTTGATGTTCCGCCACCATTCACTTTTACTGTATTGGTAACACCATCTTGTATAAAAATAATAGTATAGCCATTTGATCCGTCTATATCTATCGTGCTTTTTGTTGCACCTCTCTACGCAATGATATAACTTCTCCTTGCAAAATGGTAGTGATTTGCGTTTCTAAATCTTGACCAATGGATGTCCCTTGTACGGAGGAGCCTATTTGATTTTTCAGCTCTTCTTCTTTAAGCATGTCTAGCTCTTCTACAATCGCTAACAAATCTTCAAAAAAGTTAACATCCAAGAAATTAATATCTAATTCTGTAAATTCTAAATTATCTTCAGCCAAGGCATCTTGATCTAATTCTTCAAACTCTAAATAATCAATATCTAAAATATTTTTGGATTTATTGTTGTTTTGCTCTTCTTGTAATCTTAAATTTTCTTTGGGTGGATTGACAATCAACATGTTGTCTATCAGATCCAAGCTTAAGTCTAAGATAACAGGTTTGCTTGGATTAGATTCAAATACATTGGTGGTGGTGGCTTGATAAGGCTTGTTCAATGTTACGCTACTTATAGCTGTTGTCACAATAATTTCACCACTAGATAACCCATTGATATCGGGTAATAAAATGATTAAAGATCTGCCTAGCTCATCTACTGTACAGGTAAAATCGGTACCTCTTATGGCTATGTTTGCAGTAGGCGTTTGAATAGAAATATTTTCTTTATCAATGGCTCCTAATTTGCCCGTAATAAAACGAGCTGTACCTGATGCAAAATTAAGAGCTAATTTTGAATTGCTTGGGTTGGGATCAAAAACATATTCATCAATGGTTAGTTTGGAGTGTTCTGTTAAACGAACTACGGAATCATCTAAAAAGGTTATGCCAATTCTCCCAACATTTGTTTCAACCAAATCGTTCTGCTGAACAACAAAATCTAACGATGCTTGATAGGCATCATCTCTAACTATTTGAGCTTGACCTTTTAATTCGGTGACACCACCGATATCAACAGCTTGTGCTTGTACCTTGGTCGTTTTGAATGACGCAAATATTAGAATTAGAAGCAGTACTTTCAATCTTAACCCAATCTTTAGCCAATGTAGATGCTTGGGTAACATTGATGGTATTGGTACTGCCATCTAAGTCTAAATAAAAATATCCACTGTCAGATGAGGTTGTCCCTGAATACCCGCTACCGCTAAAAGTAACATCATTAGAACTACCATTAATGTCCATATAATTTGTAGCGTTTTCATAATCAATATCAAAGTCAAATGTATTGCTGCTGCCTGTAATAATCCAATCTAAGTTTAAATAACTCGAATCATCGCTTTCAGCAATCTTTAAATCAAAGGTATTACTTGATCCTGTTACATCAATATTAAGATCCACATAATCAGCAGTAATTAAACCTGTGCTATTCATTAGTATATCAAAGGTATTGCTATCACCTGCAAATTCAAAAAAACCTGTAAAGTTATCGCCATCTATAGCATCGGATCTAAATAAGTTACTAGAACCTATTTGGTTAATATCTAATGTCATACTCACGCCATCTAAATCAAGAGCGGTCATGGTTCCTGATGTTGCTGATGTTCCGCCTATAAGGTTAGATGATCCTAATTGTTCTAAATCAATCGTTGCTGAATTTCCAACCTGATTGACATATATTTCATTATCAGCCATCACCGTGCCGATAAATAAAAACAGTAAAAAAAATTTATTCATCGATTCTCCAATAATTTTTTTGCAAGCCTATTTGTATGGTTTCTAAGACTGCGGTTTCTATAGCGTTTTGTAAAGCTATGTTGCTAGATTCATTTTCAACTATTCCATTCTCAATTTCAACAAGTTCAGTCCCACTTGTAATAAATCTGAACACATCTTGACTTAACCCAACACTTAATATGGTTTTTGTGGTCAAAACTTCTATTAAAACTTTGCCTGTGCTTACCGATACTGTTCGCAATGAAACGGTAACGGTATCTTGGCGGTATTCTTTAGAGGATCCAATCCCTAGATATCTAGCACCAAATCCGCCTGACTGAACATTACTTTCGTAACCTATAACGCCACCTTCCATAATCATTCCTGCAAATGTAAGCGGTAAAAGTTTTTGATCGTCATCAAACGATTCTCTTGTCGATCTGATGAGTTGTCTTTCTTTGGTCAAATTATCAAGACCCACTCTTTCTACTACATCAAAAAAATCACCGTTGCCTGCGTGTTTCAACGCCCTAATAAGATAGGCATGAGGGGCTTGCGTTACCGCAGTAGAAAATGTAGCAAATTGACTATTGGATCTTCGTTGTCCTGTTTGATCAGTAAAACCTGTGGGGTAAATTGCTATGCTTGGTTTTACGGTTGGCTTGCCAATTTTTGCAAGATCTTCATTGATTAAAACACCGACTTCAGATTTTTTTATGACGGTAACAGGCGGTATTTTATTGGAAAGAATAGAGCAACTAGAAAGTAAAACTACCGATAGGCAAAGTAATAATTGTTTCATTTCCGTCTGCATCTGTTACTGTTAAGGTTATATATTCACCATCTGATATGTATTGTATCGTATTACCTTCTAGCTCTATTGTTCCTGATTCGCTTTTAGTTTCGCCAAATAAATTCTCAACCAACTGTCTTGAGAGTTGAGCGTATATTCTACTTTCTAAATTCTTGATAAACCTAGCTAAAGTAGTATTTTCAGCCTCTCGTTTGAGTTCATCTTGGTAGGCTTTGATTTCTTCTTTAATAGCTTCTTTGCGATTGAACTCTTGATTTTCTATTGTTAGATAGTGAGCAGAAGTACCAATACCTGAAAAGCTAGGGTTTTTAAATTGATGAACCATTTCATCTGCTCTAGCTATATTGCTTACAAATAAAATAATAATTCCTATTGAAAAGCCTGCAATAAAACTTTTGGTCATATCTTTGTTGTTCCAAACTCTATCGCCTATTTGCAGCTTAAGAAGTCTTTTATCGTAAGGAGTCATCTAATCTTTCCTTTGATCATCTCTATCGGCTTTAGCTATTTTGTTGGTATTAATTAATTGCGGAACGCCAAGAATAGTTTTAATTAGCGTATCTTGACGAATAATCTCGTTATCAAGACTGCGAACTCTGTCTATTAAAGCTACTAAAATACCGTGTTGAGAATCTAGTTTAGTACCAAGACGTTGTTCCATCGCTGATATTTGATCAGCGACTTTTTCATCCAGGACATCTACCTTAGTTTCCATACCGTCAATAATACGGTTAATAAGTTTCCAAATAAAAAGTCCTAATCCTAACGCTGCTGCGATAGGAAAGCCAACTTCGTTGATAAGTTGGACAAAGGAGTCCATTTAGAAAAAGAATTTATCGATACCTAAAGAAGCAGCGAATGCGATATATAAACCGAAGATCATTCGTTCTAGTTTGTCGAACTTTTTATTACCCTCATCTAAACGCTTTTCGATATTAGCGTATCTGACAGCACATTCTTTTTCATGTGCCTCTATCTTGATCATTGCTTCTTTTACGGTTGCCATATTATTTCTTGATAAGGGATTTGATTTTAGATTTGGCTTTTTCAATCCATTCAGGCTTCCATCTTTCAATAAGAAAGAATCCTGCAAGTATTGCT
>LSRR01000046.1_pt1 | contig 16593 bp, 24 predicted proteins | sample 1162981 | NCBI WGS metagenome assembly LSRR01 (sample SAMN03256433, study PRJNA305521) | marine metagenome | biome: Estuarine; feature: Estuary; material: Brackish water; isolation source: iron chloride precipitation of viral particles from surface water samples | place: USA: Chesapeake Bay ... | reverse complement strand
TTTCATCTAACTCATCAGAGTTTAGTCTTTTAATAAAATCCTCTGAACAAGTAAGTTCAATGTCTATTTTTAATCTTACTTTCTTCATAGAACCGGCGCCTCCACTTTTACTTCAAAACCTAAAGATTTAATGTAAACAAGTTCATTATTCATTTTAATGGCCTCCTATTGCCATAGACACAGCATACGCGCGTATATACGCGTATGCTCTATATGTATTTTTATTTTGTACAATACCCCGCCTCGATCAGCTCAACCGCTCTGCGGCCAAACCATCCTTGGAGAGTCCAAGCGTAGCCAGTGTCAATTAATAACTGCCAAGCTTCGATGTACTGTTCTTTACTTTCGGGTTCCGTCATGCCTTCACAAATACTCATCGCAGTAAAAACATTAAGTGATGGATTAGACTCATCAATATAGTCTTCTGTTTTCATATCTGATACAGATCCTCCTCACTAATCATGTCTGCAATTAAACCGCTTTCAAGGTTTGGTGCTTCATACTTAATGACATTGCCGTCTTCATCTCTTTCCGGATTTCCGTCTTTGTCCATATAACAAAAATTTATATCCCAAACTGCGATGAATTTTTCTTTTTTATTTTCCATAATAATGGCCTCCTATTGCCATAGACACTGAAAATCTCGCGCGCGCGTATGTATACATATATATGCAATTTTTTTATCACGGAGTAGACGTCTGACCGCCTGCGGATGCAATAGTCTGTCAGCTTCTGCCTTTTCTACTCCGCTTACGCGAGGATATATAGCAAGGATTGTTTATAAAACATTTAGCACTGGCCGGTGATCACTTCCGGATAGTAGTTAAGCGGGTAAAATTTAAAAACCTACCCCTTCATGGTTTACCTTGCTATAGACACTGGAGACGCGGCTTGTGGACCGCGCCTCGCGGGAGGTATTTATGATTTTTTATTATTTATGTAACCCATATAAAACTGGATAAAAGCTTTTATTCCGGCGTCGTTTGGAGCAAATAACTTTCCCCAACCTACATTGGCCTTATACATATCTGCCATTTCTTTAGACATCATTGAACCTCACCCCCTTCCTATAGACACTCACAGAGCGCAATTAAGCGCCCTGTGTTTTATTAACCCAAACAAATTGTTCCCAAGGATGGATTGGCCCGCAAATCCAAGATGCATTTGGATATTTTTCTCTTACTTGATGCTCTTCGCAATCAAAACAAGTATAGTCGTTTTCTTGATCACAATTAGAGCAGTCCGGATCTGGTTTAACAAAATCTGTATCAAGAATGTCCATTTACTTTTAGCCTTCTTAAATAGAGATCATTGTTAGCTTTCCATTCTCTTTCTTCAATTATGTTTTTTATTTTTTTAATAATAAAGTTTAACATTTTTGATGGCCTCCTATTGCCATAGACACCACAGGGAGCCGCATTAAGCGGCACCCCAAGAAGCTTGTTGATACTCCGGCATTCTATCAACTAATTTTGTTGCGAATTCCTGTTCAAATGAATGAACTAATTTATAGAGTTTTTTACTGCCCGCCTTACCTTCACAAGATTGATAAGTAAAACATTGAGTAGATTTGAAGAACTGAAAATCGTTAGCCATGTTTATTCTTCGACTAAATGCAGTCCAATTAAATTTCATTGGTCTGATCATTTTTTTATAATCGCTATATCTATTCTTTAAAGAGTAGATATTTAGTTTGACTAGATCATCAAATAATTTGAATGGTGCACATTCAACCATTTTTTTCAGTTCTTGTTTTTCTTCATAATGTGGTCCGCTTCCATAAGATTTACGGATTAAATGAAGAACATCATAAATAGTATTTTCGTCTACTTGATATGCTGACATATTATTTGGCCTCCTATTGCCATAGACACTACCAAAGCGCTATTAAGCGCTTTGGAATAATCTTTCAATTTGATCTGAATTTTCGATAGATTTTTTTCTTAATCTACTTTGTAGATCTTGAACTTGTTCTAATTCAAGATGCATCGCCATCCTTGGTTCCGGATCAGCGAGTTCATATCTTAGTAAATCTGCTAAGTATTCAACTTCGTCTTGAGTTAATGAAAATCTAATTTTTTTATTCATTATAAATGGCCTCCTATTGCCATAGACACTGGAGGGCCAAAAGGCCCTCCGGAAAATTTAGTAGTGAGGATCGTAGTATTCTCTACGCTCCCCAAGGCTGACAAAGGCCCAACCGTCTTTAGTAAAACGTTTGGTCTTTGGGTTGTAATCAGCCTTCTGAAGTATGAAGACTAATTCGTCTTTGTCGTCTTTAAAGAAGACGACTTCAGCCCAACACCAACCCCCCTCGGGATTAGGTGTGAATTTATATGTAGGCTGATCGCCAAGGCGTTCCGCCTTTTTGATCACTTCCTTATCGTCTCTTGTGACTTTAAGGTAAGTACGGCCCGCTTTGGTCTGTACGACCTCTTGAACCGTAGCGGCGTGGCTGTCAGACCACATATTGATAGTAGCCGGTGTTCCGACTGCTAACATATGACTAGGGTAGTAAACCCTAGATTTTTGATAACCGGCTAAAGAGCCGATATCTCTACCTAGAATAGGTAGTTTAATATTAAGATTACTTGGTAATTTCATAATATATAGCCTCCCTTTTGCTATAGACACTGCGGGGAAGTAAATCCCCGCTGTGCAGTGTTTCGACCATTAAGGTCTCATCAGTATAGCTTTGGAGTGTGATAACTCTTCCCTGTGGTGTGGCATCTTCTGTGATACCCTCTTAAGTAGTGTCTCTTGTTATTCTACCGAGTTCGCCCTTTAGACTTGCCCCTTTTTTGTTCGCCTCGGGGCCGGTGGTCTATCATCATTTGATGATGTCTTCATCATAATCCTTTAATCTCAAGAGTCAAATAAATTATCATAAATAATCATAAAAAAAGATATAAAAAGATAAAACCCCCAAAAAACTTCCAAAATAACCCTGGTTTTTTGACCGTACAGAGCTTTAAAAAATCTTTCATGCTAGATTTGTATCTGAAAATAAGGTACATAAAACGTTGAAAAATATAGGGGAATTAATTATCGATTAAATTCCTATCGCTTTTCTCGGGCCGCGGAACGCTGATCGGTTTTAAGAGGCTTAGAGGTGTCAAGTTTTTTATTTTAACTCAGCTTTCGTTTTGGATCTTAAAATGCTCTGTAGGGCTCTTATATGATAAAATATGGTACATTTCTATCGGATTTAAAAAAGAGTCGAAAAATAAAAACGGTTTTAAGAGCCGTAGAGATAGGTTGTTTGGATCTCTCTGTATGATTAAGTATGATATTATATGGTACATCTCTACGCTTAAAAAATGTGGGTTAAAACGGTTTGTTCCACATTGTGGAACACCAGGGATTTGTTCGTATTCTGTTCGTTTTGATTGGTTCGTGGCCCGCGGACCGTGGAACAGAGGAACGGTACTAGAAGTTTTTTGAAAAATTTTAAAATAAAAAATATTTTTTTGAAAAAAGAAGTGTGGCACTGTTCCATTCTTCTAGAATAGTTGAAAAATATAGTAAAACCTGTCCACACTTCTATTTTGAGTACTGTGGACAGTGTTCCATCTTCCCTTGGGCATTAGGCTGTTTTTAGAAGAAATTTTATTTATAAATATAATTTTGGAAAAACTTCTAGTAACGATTTGGTATAGTTGATTTGTTCCATAATATGAAATAATGTAACGGTGTAATTATGGCGGGGCCGGAGAAAAATTTATATAAAATGGTCAAAGAAAAATTAGAGGATTTTAACCCAATTCGTATTGAAACGACTACTATTAACGGTTTTCCGGATCTTATTTTATTTAACAAAAACAAAGAAGTTTTATTTGTTGAGTGTAAGGTTTGTGAGCGAGATAAATTGTTACAGAACATGAGACCTCATCAAAAAGCTTTTCATCACAAATATTCTAAAATTTTTGATGGCCTTTACATCTTGCAGAGGGTCCTCTCTTCGAGAGAGGTTTTTCTGTATGGATCAAAAAATTTTGATTTTTTGGAGGGTGCGAGCACTTTTGAACACTGCGCGCGCGCCGGTGACCGAGAAAATTGGAGCGAGATCCGAGAAAAATTGAACGAGAGGCACACTACATATAGTGGTGTTGCCCAAACGGGCAAATAAAATGCAAAAAACCCTTATTTTTCAACAATCACCGAGAACAATAATATATATTATGCAACAAATCCGAGATCCGCGGTACGCGGGCCTAGGTACTTGGGCTAAATCGAACAGAATACGAACAAAATCGACCCCCACCCCCCGAAAAATGGCCCGTGCTTTTACAGGCGAGGGCAATGGTGAGCAACATTTTCACAGTCATAGGGAGAAATTTGTATATGGACATTGAAAAATATAAAACGCTGGACAAAAACCAATTAAAAGCAATGGTTTTGCTACGTCAAAGAATAGAACAAGAAGGTGCGCGCACTAATTTTATGCGATTTGTTAAAGCAGTGTGGCCAGAGTTTGTCGAAGGACCACATCATTTACGAACATCAGAAAAATTTCAAAAATTTTCTACAGAAAAAGCTTGTCGCCTAATCATTAACATGCCGCCTCGACACACAAAATCAGAGTTTGCGAGTTATTTGTTTCCGGCGTGGATGATGGGACTTAATCCAAGATTAAAAATTATCCAAGCTACTCACACAGGCGAACTCGCAGTTAGGTTTGGTAGAAAAATTCGTAATTTAATGAATTCGAAAGAATATAAACGTATATTCCCTGGTGTAACTTTAAGAACTGATAACCAAGCAGCTGGTAGATGGGAAACGAATCACGGGGGAGAGTATTTTGCGGCCGGTGTTGGTGGAGCTATTACTGGTCGTGGTGCTGATTTATTAATTATTGACGATCCTCATTCCGAACAAGACGCATTATCAGAAACTGCAATGGATAATGCTTACGAATGGTACACTTCTGGTCCTCGACAGCGTTTACAACCTGGAGGATCTATTGCTATTGTTATGACGCGATGGTCGCAAAAAGACCTTACCGCACAATTAGTTAAAAAAATGTCCGAACCTAAGGCGGACAAATGGGATGTTATAGAATTTCCAGCAATCTTAGACGATGATGACGAAGAAAAACGAAAACCTATTTGGCCACAGTATTGGAAGTTAGAAGAATTAGATAAAGTTAAAGCTTCTCTTGTCCCTAGTAAGTGGAATGCTCAGTGGCAACAGAATCCTACTTATGATGGTACCAGTATTATTAAACGCGAATGGTGGCAGGTATGGGACAAACCTAATGCCCCAACTTGTTATTTTAAGATTCAAACATACGATACTGCATTTTCAAAAAAAGAAACTGCGGACTTCTCTGTTATTGCTACTTGGGGAATATTCTATCCAAAAGAAGGAAATGAGCCTCACATTATTTTGTTAGACGTAGAAAAAGGTCGATGGGATTTTCCTGAACTTAAAAAAATGGCCATGGAAAACCTTAGGTACTGGGACCCTGAGCTGGTCATCATTGAAGCGAAAGCAACCGGGATGCCCTTGATACACGAGCTTCGACGAGCCGGTATCCACGCGACTGCATACTCCCCGAACCGCGGTCAGGACAAACATGTCCGTGTTAATACTGTTGCTCCCATTTTTGAATCGGGCCGCGTGTGGCGGTCCAATGACGACTGGGCGATAGAAATGATGGAAGAATGCGCTTCCTTTCCTTATGGAGAGCATGATGATTTAGTTGACGCTATGACATTGGCTTTGTTAAGATATCGTCAAGGAAACTTGGTCGAATTAGCTGATGATGAAAAAGAAAACTATATACCAAGGAGTGAACGAAAAAATGAATCCTGAAGATCGAAGGCTTAAGCAAAAGCTAACGCCCAAGCAAATGTTGTTTGTTACGAACTATGTCCAAGGAACGCTGACCGGGAAAATTTCCGCAAGCGAGGCGGCCCGCAAGGCAGGATACTCCGACAATCGTGCTCGGCAAACAGCTTATGAATTATTAAACCCTAAATTGAATCCTTATATTGTGGAAGCGATCAATGAAATGAAACAAGATTTGTATGAGACCTCCGGCGTCTCCATGGCTTCTCATTTAACGGCCCTCAAAGAAATGCGCGACGAAGCGCGGTCCGATAAACACTATTCGGCAGCCATTAACGCGGAAGTCGCAAGAGGAAGAGTGGCAGGATTTTATGATCTCAAAAATAAAGCGGAAGAGTCCATGGATCAATTATCAAAAGATGAACTCATTGAGATCTTGGAAAAATATGATCAACAAGGTATAACTCATGATAGAGGTCTGATCGTAGATGATGACAAGAGGTCATTGACCAGCGAAACGCGGACCGCGGAAGGTGATTAATTAATGCTAGGAGCTTTTTTAAATTTAGGAAGACCCTTGGCCATGCAGGCCTTAAAAAATCCCAATGTTCTCGGAACGCTACTCGTGGGTGCTGTAGGAGCTCAACAAGCAGATGAAATTCAAAATCAATTATCTACAGGAAATATTTCTCTCGATGATGTTTATGATACTATAGTTAATTTTACAGCCTCCCCTGTAATAGGGGCAATTAATGAAATGCAGACAACCCCTGCGGGACAAGTTTTTGCTCCCAAAGAATCGGACATCGAAGCGGAGAGAAAATTTAATGAAGAGCTAAACAAAAGAGTCACTTTTCCTACTGAAGAGAAAAAAGTAACAGTTGATGATGTTGGATTTACAGAAGTACAACAAGATTTTGAACCTTTAATTACTCTTCCTCCTGAGTTTAAATTAGAACAAGAAGGATTTACTCCCGCTCCTGAAGTCAAGCCTTCGGACTACATAATGAAGTCTGAAGAGAAAAAAGAAGACTTAAAACCTAATGAAAAAATATTTAATCAAATAGCAGGCGTTAAAAATCAAAATGTGGAAAGAGACCCTAATGACTTATTTATGGAGGGGTGGGAAAAAATGGTAATCGCTCAACCAAAACAAATAGGAAGTCTAGGAGATTATGCGGTGGCTATTGATCCTATGAAAAGATCGGATAATAATTTCTTGCTAGTTAAAGATGGAAAGGTTCATGCAACCCTAGAGTTAGCCACAACAATGGGGCAAGATAAAGTTCTGGACTTAGATGCGATTGGTGTTCCTGTTGAAATGCAGGGACAAGGAATTGCTAAAGATGTTTTAAATGAGTTATTTAAATTAGCGGATGAAAATGGAGTTACTATTCAAGGAGTAGCTGATCCCTTTGGAAGTAAGACTCTTAATAAAAAACAATTACTTAATTTTTATAAAAGTATGGGATTTAAAACTAGGGGAGACGAGATCACAAGAAAACCTATTATTAAAGAAGAAACCGAAGTAATCCCTACTTCAGAACAAAGTTTTTCAAATTTAGTCGATACAATAGAAGAGCCTACCCAAGAAATTTTAGGAGAGGGAATTGTATTTCCTAAAGAGAAAACAGATAACAATATAAGATTACATACTGATCGATTAAAAAAATTAGAAGAAGGAAAAATAACTACTTACCCTGGTGGACCTCAAAACGATAGAATTGTTTTAGAAGCTCCGGCCGGAACAACTTTACCGGATATTGCAATTGGTAATTTACTTTTGATGACTGGAGAGAAAAAGTTGAAAACAATATGTCAGAAAAAGATATTATGAAGGCAGCTAATTGGTATAAAAAAATATATTCAGAATTTGATCGAGTAGGAGCAAAAGATGAAAAAGAAAGAAACAAGTTAGTTAATGCATGGCTATCAGGCCAAATTAATGAGTCTCCTACAAAGGCTTTATCAAATGTTTTGTATGTATACGAACAGTATAAACAAGGAGTTCCTTTTGAAGAAATAAAAGGAAAAGGATTACCTGACCCAACAAATAATATTAAAAATATTATTTTTGAAAAAGTATCTGACAGGGGTATAGGAGCAAAAATTTCAGACTTTATTGATGCAGGTACCGGGAAGACTACTAGATCATTTATGGGTAATGACGAAGCGGGAGGACAACCTTTCGTGGTTGATGTACATACAGCTAGAGATACAGGACTAGTTGATCAAACTTATTTAAATAAATTAAAACAATTAGGTTATGAAATTCCTGATGATGTTAAAATAGATTTTGGTCAAGGAGGAATTACTGGAACTAAATATGAGAACAGAGCAGTGTTTGGTAATGAGTTAACCAAACATTTAAATGAGATAAATTGGTTAGGTAAATCCGACTGGATTCCAGCAGAGGTTCAAGCGATTGGATGGATGAATTTAACGGATATGTATGGTGACTTAGGGACCAGTGGAGATATTACAATGGCTTTAGAAAGAAACTTAAGAAGACTTTCGATGGAAGTCGCCCCTGGTGAAGGATCTCCATGGGCTACTCAATTTGGAGAAGCTTATGAAAATTTAGATACATTTGAAAAAGAAAAAATAAATAACATAGTAACAGAGAGAGCTATTGATATGGTGAACGAAACTTTTGGAACAGATTTTTCCGGTGTTGTTCACGGCACAGGTGGATGGGAGCTTTATCAAAATCCTTCCACTGTCCAACAAACTTTTGCTTCTAAAGAAAATGCTAAAAAAGCAGGAGCGATGTTAGGTTATCTTTTAAATCAAACAGAGGTATGGGTAAACAGTAGTAAAGAATTAACCAAGAACCCTAAACATTATGGAGTAGATCTTTTCGAAGAAGGAAGTAATAATCTAAGAGACAGCGATACTTTAAAACAGTTCTTTGAGTTTTTTGTTCAAAATGATGCTAATGGACTTTTTAGAGGATATCAGCCAATAGTTGATTTAGACGGAAATGTAGGTATTCGAATAATTGTCGATAATGATGCCATTAAAAATTCACCTTTAAAAAAGGCAGATGTATTACCTTATATGCAAGATTTTTTAACAAATCAATTTTCTGAGTTTACAAAAGATCTTGATTTTACTGTACAACCAATTATAACAGAAGTAGAATTAGAGAAATTAAGAAACGATTGGAGTAAAGATAAAAATGGTGAAAGTTTTAAAACCTATTTTAGCGACGAGGCCGGAACAGTTACGCCGCTTAAAAGCTGGTCCGATATCGGTAATTACCTCAAAGAACTTACGGACCTCTTCGGATCGCAAATCGGACAAGCAAGAGGACAAGAAGTAACTTCTAAAAAACGGGGAGGAAGTATTTCCTTACCGGAGATACCTTCACTTGTAAATGGCGGATTAGTTGATATAAACTATCTAACGAGACCTTTAAACAATGGCAGATAATATAGACAAAGGATTATATCAAACAGGATCACCTCCTGAATTAGAGATTATTAAATCTGATACAGAAGTTGTTGTTGACGGACAAAGAGTCCCTACACCTGAAGGATTAGAGATTGAAATGGATGAAGAGGGAGGAGCAACGCTCGACTTCGATCCAAGAGAAGCGCTTCCTGAAATTGAATTCTATTCTAACTTAGCAGAAGTTATTGACGATAGAGATTTAGAAAAATTATCTGATGAACTAATGGGTGATTTTGAAAGCGACAAGTCTTCTCGTAAAGAATGGGAAGATGCTTACATCAAAGGACTTGATCTTTTAGGTTTAAATTACAAAGAAAGAACTAATCCTTTTAGAGGAGCTTCCGCAGCTACTCATCCTTTATTGGCCGAAAGCGCTACACAGTTTCAAGCTACTGCTTTTAAAGAACTCTTACCCGCAGGGGGACCAGTTCGAACAATTATTATGGGAGATGAAACTCCAGATAAATATGCAAGAGCGAGTCGTGTTCAAGAGTTTATGAATTTTCAATTAATGAATAAAATGGAAGACTACACTCCTGAGTATGATCAAATGTTATTTTATTTACCTTTAGCAGGATCTACTTTCAAAAAAGTTTATTACGATGAACTAATAGAAAGACCAGTTTCAAAATTTATTCCAGCAGAAGACTTAGTTGTAAATTATATGACTACTGATCTCGATGGCTGTGAAAGAATCTGTCATGTGATAAACATGAGTTATAATGATTTTAGAAAAAAACAAGTTTCAGGATTTTATAAAGATATTGATATTCATCCTCAGGAAGCCGAGTCTGATCGAGTTCAACAAAAGTATGATCAGATCGATGGTACAAGACCTGGTTATGCAGATAAAGTAGTTAAACTTTATGAGTTTCATACATCCTTAGATTTAACAGACTTTGAGGATAAAGATGAAAATGGTGAGCCCACAGGAATTAAGATTCCTTATATTGTGACAATCGAAGAAGGATCAAGTCGAGTTGTTGGTATTCGTAGAAACTATGAGAAAAGTGATCCAAAGAAAATAAGAAAACAATATTTTGTTCAATACAAATTTTTACCCGGATTAGGTTTTTATGGCTTTGGTTTAATCCATATGATTGGAGGATTATCAAGAACTGCTACTGATATTTTAAGACAGTTAATTGATGCGGGTACATTAGCTAATTTACCTGCTGGATTTAAAGCACGCGGCATTAGAATGAGAGATGATGCGGAACCTTTACAACCAGGAGAGTTTAGAGATATCGATGCACCGAATGGTGATTTAAGAAATTCTTTTATGCCTCTTCCTTATAAAGAGCCTTCACAAACTTTATACAGTCTTTTAGGTTTTGTGGTTCAAGCCGGTCAACGGTTCGCGAGCATCGCAGACATGCAAGTGGGCGACGCTAATCAAAACGCTCCCGTTGGTACAACAATCGCTTTACTAGAGCGTGGTTCAAAAATTATGTCCGCTATTCACAAACGTTGTTACTATTCTCAGAAAAAAGAATTTAAACTTCTTTATCAAGTCTTTGCTGATTACTTACCTGAAACTTATCCTTATTCTGTAGAAGGAGCTGACCGCACTATTAAAGCAGAAGATTTTGACGGTAGTTTAGATGTATTACCGGTAGCGGATCCTAACATTTTCTCTACTGCACAAAGAGTAACTTTAGCTCAAACGGAATTACAGTTAGCTCAAAGCGCACCTGATTTACATAACATGAAAGAAGCTTATCGAAGAATGTATGAAGCTTTAGGTGTAAAAGATGTCGATCAAATTTTAAGAAAAGATACTCCAGTGGCCCCTAAAGATCCTGCCACGGAGCACGCAGATTTACTCGATGGTAATTTATTACGAGCTTATGAAGGACAGGATCACGATGCACATATTCAAAATCATTTAATCTTTGGAACGAATCAAATGATTTTAGCTAATCCTCCGATGGCGATGAAGTTACAAAAACATATTTTGGAACATGTATCTTTAAAGGCAAAAGAACAGACAGAGTTTTTAATTAGTCAAGGACAGATTTCTGAGGATCAAATGGATCAAGTGATTGCTCGATTAGAGGCCCAATTCATGGGTGAACTAAAACAAATGTCTGAACAAATGGCAGGAGGAGGACAACCTGATCCTGTAGTACAATTGAAGCAACAAGAATTACAGCAAGATGCTATGAAAGATCAAATGGATGCACAAATAGATCAAGCTCGTATACAATTAGATGCTGAAAAGTTAAGACAAAAAATTGCAATAGATCAAGCAAGAATACAAAAGGATTATGATATTGCTGATAAACGTGCCGAGGTTCAGTACGACAAAATGACAACACAATCATTGAATCAAAGGAGTCGAGATGCCATTAACCAAAAAAGGTAAAAAGATCATGAAGTCAATGAAGAAAAGTTATGGCAAGAAAAAAGGAGAGCAAGTATTCTATGCTTCTAAGAACAAAGGCACAATCAATAAAGTTGAAAAGAGTAGTGGAAAAAATGTTTAAGCCATACTACATTATGACTATGATTGATAAAAAAACAGAAGCTCGTGTTCAAAAAATTATTGATGAAACTAGAGACTTTATTCAGGATCAAGCAGAAAAGGGTGTTGATCTTGTCGAGCTAGCACAAGTAATGCTAAGTATGAGTAGAGAAACAATGGTCGATGCTTACGGTGAGTACGTCGCAGATACTTACATTAGTAATCAAATTAGTAGGTTGAAAATACCACAGAATAGTTTAACATTACACTAATGACTAAAAAGTTAACAAAAACAATACCACCCAAAAAAGGTCCTGTATCTCAGGGATACGATATTCCTTATGGAAAAGAAATAAAAATTACTTCTGTTCCAGAGGATAAGAAGCATAAAAAAGGTTATGGTATTGCCAAAAGAGGCACTTAATTTAAAGGAGTATTCTAATGAAAAAATGGATCAAAGAACTTTGGGATAAACACCCAAAGAAAAAATGGCTTGTAATCGGTATAGCTATCGGTTGGGTCGCAGCTCAATACATCTAAAAAATGCTTTCCAAAATTTTAGGCGGATCATTAGTAGACACTGTCGGTAAAGTTATCGACAGTGTTCACACTTCAGAAGAAGAAAAAGGTAAAATCAGAATTAAACTTCAAGAACTTGAAAATGAAATTAACTCTAAACAAATGGATATTAATTTAGCCGATGCTCAGTCTACAGCTACCGATATTTCAGGTTTATTGCAACGTTCTTGGAGACCCCTCATTGGATTTAGTGCAGCACTGGCCATATTTTTCGAATTTGTCCTTAAACCTTTTATCGTGTTCTTTTTAGGAGTATTTCAAATTGATGTTGGACCACTTCCTCAAATGAATATGGAACAACTCATGCCATTAGTCATGGCTCTCTTAGGAATGGCCGGCTTGAGAACTTTTGAAAAGCATAAGAAAATTACCAATTAGTGGAACATTTTGATTATAAAGTAAAGAAGCTTATAGAAGAAAAGATTAAAGATAAAAAAGAAGATATTACTTCTAGAACTTTAAGTTCTTTTGAGCAGTATCAATATCATTTGGGAAAGCTTCATGCATTAGAAGAGTTTTTGTTAGACTATCAAGACTTATACAAAAAGGTGGTGAAAGATGAGTAGACTAATATTACCAGAGGGTTTTAATAAAAAACCTAAAGTAAAAGAAGAAAAGAAAGAAGAGAATAAAGGTCCTGCATTGGATAGAATACCTCAAGCAACAGGATGGAGAATAGTAGTTTTACCTTATAAAGGTGTTGAAAAAACAAAAGGAGGTCTATACCTTACAGACAAAGCTGTTGAAGAGCAGCAACTCACAACTAATGTGGGTTTAATTCTTAGCATGGGATCGGATGCTTACGCAGATAAAAGTAAGTTTCCTAATGGACCATGGTGTAAAAAAGGTGATTGGATAGTTTTTGCTCGATATGCAGGTTCTAGAGTTAAGATTGAAGGCGGAGAAATTCGTATTCTTAATGATGACGAAGTATTAGCAAAATTAAAAGATCCCAAAGACGTACTAACCCTTTATTAAGGAGTAAATTATGACTGAAGAAAAAATGGTAGACCTTGACACTACAGGCGAGGGTCAAGAGGTTGAACTTCAAGAGGAAGAAAAATCTACTAAAGAAGATCAGGTCGAAGAAAAAAAAGTAGAGACTTCCGCTGAAGAAAAAGAGGATCAATCATCTGATGATGATGATTCAAAAGATGATGGCTTAGATAAGTATTCTAAAAAAGTTCAAAGAAGAATTAAAAATCTTTTGGACAGATTAGAAAAAACTGAGCAAAGAGAACAAGAAGCTCTTCGTTTTGCAGAAATAGCAAAGAAAAAATACGAAGACTATGAAAACAAAATAAAGTCTCTCGATGAAAATTATATTAGTGAGTACGAGAACCGGGTTAAATCTCAGATCGAACAAGCTAAAAGAGCTTATCAAGAAGCGTTAATGAATAATGATGTTAATGCTCAAGTAGACGCTCAGAGAGCTTTAACGAGACTTGCAATTGAAGAAGAAAGAGCTCTTGCATCAAAACAACAAAGAGAAAATCTTCAAAAACAACAGCAAGGTTTAATGGCAGAAAGACAGTCTCAGCCACAACAACCTGTTCAAAGACAGCCCGATCCACGGGCCGAACAGTGGGCTTCAGAAAACAAATGGTTTGGTCAAGATGAGGCCATGACATTTACAGCTTTAGCTCATCATAAAAAGCTTTTAAGAGAAGGTTATGATCCTAAAAGTGACGAATACTATGAAGAAATTAACTCTTACATAAGAGAACAATTTCCAAATAGATTTAAACAAAGACAAGAAGAAACAGTAAGAGAAACTAAAGAGAGAGCACCTCAAGTAGTTGCTTCTGCTTCTCGTTCACAAAAAACAGGCGGTTCTAGAAAAGTAAAACTGACTCCTAGTCAAGTAGCAATTGCGAAAAAATTAGGTGTACCACTTGAAGAATACGCAAAATATGTATAGATTGGAGATAATATGGTAGATAAAACGCAAAGATCTAGTGAGACTAGGGAAAAGACAGCTCGTAAAAAAGGCTGGACTAGACCATCTTCACTAGACGCACCCCCCGCTCCAGATGGGTACAAACATCGATGGATTAGGGAATCAGTCAGAGGTTATGATGACTATAAAAATGTCTCTGGAAAATTACGAGAAGGCTGGGAATTAGTTCGAGCTGACGAGTATCCTGACTGGGAACTTCCTACTATCGAAGATGGTAAACACGCTGGTGTGATAGGGGTAGGTGGGTTGCTGTTAGCTCGTATGCCAATAGAGTTAATTGAAGAACGCAACGCTTATTATAGAGGATTGACCGATAGCCAAAAAGAGGCTATGGACAGTGACCTATTGAAAATCGAGGATCCAAGGATGCCGATCAGCAAACCCCAAAGGCGAACCAATATAACATTTGGTAAAGGAAACAAGTCGTAATCGGCACGGTTTGTTAAACGACCAACTAACAACGTATTACAAAGGAGTAATATTATGGCAAACGTAGACGCACCATTCGGGTTTAGACCCGTACAAAAGGTGGGTGGCGGAGTATCAAACCAAGGGCAAACAGAATATGCTATTGCCAATAACTATGGTACCGCTATCTTCCAGGGTGATCCAGTTTCCTTCGCGAACACTGGTACACTCGTTCTCGCCAATGCTGCTGGTAGTACTATTGTTGGTATTTTTAACGGTTGTTTCTATACAGACCCAACAACACAAAAACCAACTTTTAGTAATTACTATCCAGGAAGCATTGTCGCTACTGACATTGTTGCTAATGTGATTGATGATCCAAATCAATTATTTGAAGTTCAATGTAATGGCACAGTAACAGCTGCTAACGTAGGTGAAAACGCAGAAACATCTTACACTGCTGGCAGCACAAAGTCTGGTATTTCAAAAGCTGAAGTAGATACTTTCGCATCAAACGCTAGCTCAACATGGATTGTCGTAGGTCTTTCAAAAGATCCAGATAACGATGATACATCTGCTGCTAACGGTAATTTGATTGTGAAACCAAACCTTCACTATTACACAGGCGGAAAGGCAGGGGTATAAACCATGGCTATTTCAAGAAGTCAACTCGTTAAAGAGTTAGAACCAGGTCTAAACGCTCTGTTTGGAATGGAATATCAACGTTATGAGCAAGAGCACACCGAAATCTTCGATCAAGAGTCTTCTGACAGAGCATTCGAAGAAGAGGTAATGCTTTCAGGTTTTGGATCAGCTCCAGTTAAATCTGAAGGCGCTGGTATCTCTTATGATACAGCTGCTGAAGCTTATACTTCACGTTACACACACGATACAATTGCATTAGGCTTTTCAATCACAGAAGAAGCAATCGAAGATAACCTCTACGATCAACTTTCTTCTCGTTACACAAAAGCTCTTGCAAGATCAATGGCTAACACAAAGCAAGTAAAAGGTGCTGATGTTTTAAATACAGCTTTTGCTGCTTGGAAATGCTGGTACTAACCCAGGTGGTGATGGTGTATCTTTAATTAATACCCAACACCCACTTGCAGTTGGTGGCACATTCTCTAACAGACTAGCAACTGATGCTGACTTAAACGAAGTATCACTTGAGCAAGCTTTAATTGACATTGCTGCATTTGTTGATGAGCGTGGTCTGAAAATCGCAACTCAAGGTAGAAAACTGATTATTCCAAAAGAATTACAGTTTACTGCTGACAGATTGATGAACTCTGTTTTAAGAACAGGTACAGCAGACAACGACATTAATGCAATCAGAAACATGGGAATGATTCCTGAAGGTTATGTGGTAAACCACTTCTTAACTGACACCGATGCATTCTTCATTAAAACTGATGCACCAAATGGTTTAAAGCACTTCGTGAGAACTCCTCTTTCAACATCTATGGAAGGTGATTTCGATACAGGTAACGCAAGATACAAAGCTAGAGAGAGATACTCATTCGGTTTCTCTGATCCTAGAGGTATCTTTGGTACATCTGGCGCAGCTTAATAAATAATTAATTAGATGAAAAGGGCGTATGTCTTTGACTACGCCCTTTTTTTATGTCATATTGTAGTTCTAGCATAACAAGTCACGCAAACTGAGCTAGCAGACGGTATAGAGATTGTGTGGCGAGGTCTATACAACCATGGAGGTTTAATATGGCAACAACTACATTCACTGGAATCGTAAGATCCAATGGTGGCGATAATAAAAGAGAAACCTATGCGGGTTCAGTACAACTTGCAGCACAGTTTTACTTTGTTCCAACTGCAAACGCAGGAACTGATGTTCAAGTATCTGCAACTGATATAAGAAAAGTCGTACTTCCACAAAATGCAGTAGTAACAGGTATTTCATTTAATG
>LSRR01000291.1_pt1 | contig 16621 bp, 32 predicted proteins | sample 1162981 | NCBI WGS metagenome assembly LSRR01 (sample SAMN03256433, study PRJNA305521) | marine metagenome | biome: Estuarine; feature: Estuary; material: Brackish water; isolation source: iron chloride precipitation of viral particles from surface water samples | place: USA: Chesapeake Bay ... | reverse complement strand
ATTCCATTTACAATATTGTGTCTAGGAATAAGGACTACATCTGGATCTTGATCAATGATGTGTGGCAACATTTCGATTAAATCTTCATGCGGAAGCTCATCAGCATCAATCTGGAAGATGTAATCAGTGTTGCATAAGTTGGTTAGTTTGTTTTTCCAGTCAGCAAAATGGTTATTAAACTCTTCTGCATACCAATTAAACTCACCATTAACGGAATGCGATCTCAAGTACTCTTCAACACCCTTACTTCCATTCTTTTTATCGTATAATACAACAATAGGATCTTCAGGTCTTTTCTTGTTAAGGATAAATGATATCAGCTTTTGTAGCTCAACTTCCTCATTACAGACTGTAATAGCATATGTAAGATTATTTTTCATCCTTGAATTTTTTAATTTTATGTGTAGGTTGTTGTTTAACAGAAGTAAATTCTAAAATTTGGTTACAATCAGAACATCTAACATTATAATTTTTATCAATATAGGTATCTATTGTTCCACAATGTGGGCATTCATCCTCACATTCATGATCATATCTAAAATTAATATTAATTTTCGGCATTTTCTTCTACAGTTTCAATCAAATCATCTTCAATAATCTCTGCATCTGGGATTTCATTACAGAAAAGATAGTGAGTAGCATTTTGTAATGTTTTATCTACTCCAAGGTAATCATGCCATAACTTAATATATTCTTTTCCTCTACCTATTTCATTATGTTTAGGCATTGTCCTTATTATCTTATAGACTTTATCTTCGTGATGAATCATATTCATAAATATAATAATCTAAATTGTGGGAGCCAAATTATTCTTCATCTTCAGGTAAAATTCCTAAATAAGTTAGGGCACCAATATAATCACTTTGTTCAAAATGTTTTAAAGTTTTCATATCAGTTCTATGACTATAGAAAGTGCCTGGGTTTGTAGGATTAGGATATTTAGGTTTTTCTTCTTCTGGTATTTCAATGGCTTTAGCTGCTCCCCATCTCCAATTTTCCTTATCATTACCTGAAGCAAATATAATACCTTTCTCAACAATATTTATTGTAGCAGGCATCCATTTATATCCTCCTTCATCTTCCCAAATTAAATCTTTATATAGTTCAGGTAAAACATCATATTGTTCTTCAAAAAATGCTTCACCATCTTTCATTAGGCTGTTACTTAAAAATCCACAACCATAACACATTCTATTTTTAATACTCTCATTTACTTGTTGAGTGTAACAAGCATTACTTTTTCCGCAAGGGCAAATTTCTAAATTATCCATTATTTTTTCTTTTTATTATTTTGATATTCCTCTGTCTTCAATTGTTGAATTACTATTAGGCCATGGAGCTAATCTATCACAATTATTTGTAAAATAGATATTAGGCATATACCCAGGTACTGAAGGTGAACTTGGAGACTCTTTCGGGAATGGAAATTGATTAGGTTGAAGTGGTGACACATCCTTTAATGGAAACTGATTAGGACCGACATCAGGTACTACTGTGTCTAATTTTTTAATAATTACCTCAAATATGTCTTCTAAATCAGATGAATCATACCCGCTGGCTAAATCTAGTTCAAGGGCTTCAGTAAATCCTTGAAACCACATTTTAAATTCATTTACTGTCATAATTTTTTAAGTTTTGGAAGTTGTATTTTAGGAAGTTCTTGATTTTGTTCACCTACCTTTTTTAGTTTAGGTAATTGTAGTTGCATTGGTTGGACTGCCTCTAATTGAGGAATCTCATTAAGGATAGATTCTAATTCATTCTTCATAGCATTCCATGAAAAATTTTCTTTAGATCTGTACTGTTGTGATTTAGCTCCTTTTTTATACTCTTTATAATTAGCATAACAATTATATAAATGGTGAGCTACTTGAGTTAGATCTGGAGTAAACCATTTTGAGTTCTCAATTAACATATCTTTAACTACTGCTGAAGGATGAATATCTTTTAATTCACCTCCAATTAAAGTACTAAATACAGGATTTAGAAAATCAATTTGACCTGACCATCCTGGAGCAATAACAGGTTTGCCTGTTAATGTAAATTCTAATAATGGACGGCCAAATCCTTCACCTTTGGTTAAACTAATCATAGCTTTAACTTTAGGATGGTTATACAACACATTCATTTCTTCATCAGATACATCTCCACTAAAAACATAAATATTAGGCAAAGTATCAGCTATAATTGTTTTTTTAATAGAATTAATTCTCCTCATAATTTCTCTTCTATTGATATATGAGGTTCCTGCTATACTAGTTTTTAAAATTAATGCAGGTGGGTTGGGCTTATTTTTAAATATTTCATAAAACGCTTTAATTAATAATCCTACATTTTTGCGATCCTCTCCCATATCACCTTGTAACCAATGTCCTACAAATAGGTAAGCAAATTTTTCAGGGATTTTATTAATGTCTTGATATATAGATGATGGTACCATTTGAGATTCCTCAAGTATACGGTATATTCCAGTATCAGCTCCCTCAAACAATACCTTTATTGGGGTGGTGCATTTTAGTTGGCCTACCACTTGTTTTTGTTCATTTAACATATTATAAGCTGTATTCTCAAATACATCTTTTGAATGTTTAGAACTTACAATTACTAAATCCATTCTATTACATCCTTCAATCCAAGGCCCAGCACACGCAGTAGTTTCAATTCCAGCAGTGATTCCTATGTTGTATTTACCTATTTTTTGGAATTCATTTGGAACTGTTATTTGAGCCCAATATTCAGGTTGACGAGGCAATTGTGGTTGTTTTAGAATATAAGATTCTAAAAATCCCCATTCTTCAAAATTTTCTTTAATGAAGTTCCAGGGTGTATTTCCCCAACGTTGAGGCAATATTTTAACTTCATACTTGTCTAATTCAATTAAGGCTTTAACTAAATCGCGACTGCGACTACCATAGCCTGAATATGTATCAATTGGACAACTTACTACAAATAACGGTTTGTTCATGGTTTATTAATATATAAGATTATGTTTTAGTTTACGTGGTTGAAAGTCATTTACTGATAAAAATTCATATGATTCTCTAGGTTGCCATTTTTCAAATAGTTCATCCATCCCCTCAATAATTCTTTGAGACATTATCTCAGAGGTGAATCCCGCTTCTTGACCTAAAGCCCATTGTCTGCCTTCCTCTCCTATTTGTTGTCTTTGTTCTTTACTCATTTTATATAATTTTTCAATTTGTAGAGCTGCGTCTTCAAATGAGCATCTATCATCAAATATATAAGGAGTAGGTACAGAGCCAACTAAAGATAAATTAGAAGGAAATACTGGTAGAGCCCAATTACCATGTTTTTTAAAAGTGCCTCTATGATTGGAAGGTATTTCAACAGATGGAGTGAACCAGTTTCCTTTATTATCAATAAATCTCATTTGATCTTGCATTCCCCCTGTCACATTAGCAATAAATGGAGTACCTGTTAGTAGCGATTCAGTCAATGATAATCCCCAACCTTCATTAGTTGATAATAAAACTGTACCATCTGCAATATTATACAGATAATTCATATATTTAGAATCTAAACGTTGAGCTGAGATTAGAACATTATTCCTTCCCTCTTCACAAAAATACTCAATAACAGCAGGTAGATCTGTTCCGTTTTCATCTACTGGGTTAGTATGAAGTACTAAAACACATTTTTCAGCTTTTTCACGAGGTAAACCATCAGTGAATACTTTCCAAGCTAAAATTGTATCAGAAATATTTTTTCGTCTAACATTCCTTGAATTAAATAATAAAACAAAATCATATGACTTACCATTAAATAGTTGTTGATTGAATGATTTTAACTCAGTATCATCATTTTTAATGGGGTAAAATGTTTCAGGGTCAAGACCATGAGGAACATATTTAATAATTTTATTATCTGCTTTATTACCTAATACAATTTGATTAATAAGAGCAGTTTGTTTAGAGATACCAAACAGGGCATCACATGACTCATAAAATTCCTCATTGTATTGGGGTGCAGGGAAATCATCCCAAATATTCAAATATGCTATTGGTAATTTCTTTCTAAGTTCATTTTCCATTTCAAATACCCAAGTAAAGTATCTAGGATCAGTAATTAAAAAGATTGCATCTGGGTTTTCTAATTCGATAATCTGGCGGAGTAAAATTGGATTACCGTAGCCATCTGTTGGGTAAATAATGACACTAGCATCTTCTACTCCAGTTTTATTACTAGTGTCTTGACTTAAATCCATTCTCTTACCTGCATCAGGATGTTTAATGGCTCCTGCTAGTTGTACCCAATTATACCGATGACAAGTATTGATAACCATTTCTCGGGCAATGTGTGCCACTCCTGAGTGCACCCTAATATCATCGGTTAAAAGAAGGATTTTCTTTCTTTCATCTTTTGGTAAATAACCTTTTCTCATAATTTATGTTTTTGAACTGTTTTACGAAACTCATCATCATTAATATATAAACTCATAGTCCGTTCTACAAGCTTTTGTATACTAAATTTTCTTTTTCCGCTTTCTAATTTAAAATCTTCTAAAATTTGTTTATCAATATAAACACTTGTTAATTTTTTATTTTCTTTTTGACTCATAACACCGTTTATTATATATATGCCCCCTTTCCGCAAAGCTTAGTATCCTTTGAAAAAGGGCAAAATCTACAATTTGAGGCTGAGGGATTAGGTTGTGGGGCAATTTCTTTACCAAAACACTCTTCTATAAAAGAATTAAATGATTGTGATACTTTTCCCATTTTAATTTTACCTGATGAAGGTTTAAATTCTTGAATCCGACTTATAGTATATTTTGATTCAGAAGGTATTTTTCTTTTTAGAATAAAATATACAACACTTATCTTATCTTCAGGAACTTTATATTGTTGGGAGTAATATTTTTTATATAAAACTACTTGGGATGGTTTTAGTTCATCTTTCTTTTCATAATCAGACCATCCCCTAGTACTAGTTTTAATATCAATAATTTCATGAGTTTGAGTTGGTTCATGATATAAAACTACATCAAGATGTCCCTGATATATAACATGATCTAAATCTTGGTTAGGGACAATATGGATAGGAACCTCACAGCCTACAAGATGGTAACCACGTTTTGAAAAGTATTTGGTTTTATTTTTCTTAAAATATTCTAAAATATCAACTCCATCCTCATAAAACTCTCTCATTTCTTGGGCTGTCGATAAATGTTTGTTGTTATTTTTCTTATACTTTTCTTTGTATAATTCTCTATAACGGTTTTCAAACATACCTACAATATCCTCTCTATCAGCAGCTGCTGTACTCACTTTATACATTACAGTTAAATAATGTTGGATTGCTTCATGTATGGCAGTTCCAAAAATATTATGAATGTTATCAGTGAATACTTTATGCTTTTCTCTATATTGAAGATGCCATCTCCAAGAGCAGGTCTTATAAATAGAGAATTGAGAATATGAAATTAACTTTTGATATCGCCAATCAATTTCAGGGGCTTGATACTCAACAATATGCTTTATTTCATTTGGTATTTTGTTTTTCTTTGCCAACTTTAGTTAATTTTTTAATTTCTTTTTCCTCAACTCCTAATTCCTCTAATATTTCCTTTATCACTTCTGTTGGTAAGATATTAATGTAATTAGTAGCTTCCCTTAAGGATACCTGATAATATAATGAAATATGTTCTGCTAAGCTGGTGGAAGTATTTTCTGTTTGATTTTTGATGTATTTAGCAAATATACTTTTTTTAGGTAATAACTCCTTATAGATTTCATATATTTGTTTTTTATCCTTAATATCCAATCCCTGAATATAATTTACTGTTTCAATATATGGTTGATACATACTTATGAAACGATGGACCATAAAGGTATTAAATGTATTCCAAGATTCATCATCAAATACTTCAGATGGAGACTTTGTAAATGTCATCTCCTTCATCCAGTCAAATACAGTTTTTGGTTGCTTCATTAAGCGTTTTTAGTTAGGTTTTGATTGTACTCAGTCATTTCTTCTCTCAATTCTTTAGGAAGCATTTCAATTACCACCTCTCCAGTTTCTACATCATACATCACAGGAATAGGTAAAACTGCGTCTTCTTGAGAACCGATAACAAATTTAGAGACTTTACGTAGGATAGCTCCTTCAGCAAATACTCGTTTTCCAGTTGATGATTCAATTGGAGTTGTGTTTAACAAATCAATGTTTAGTTGGGGTTGACCTTGACCATTTGGATTCATATATAAAAATTTAATTGATTACTTTAATTCAATGATTTGATGAATAAGAGATGAAGCGTTAATTTCCTTATCTAGAGAAAAATTAGCTTTATAAGCAGCTTCATTAACTAATATAGCAACTGATCCTTCTTTACCTTTTAGATATTTACTAGACTCATCATATAATACTCTAAATAACTCAGTATAATCAGATATATCAGCGTTAGCTAGTATTTGACGAATAGTATTAAATTTAGGTTTTGGTTGGGCTAATTCACTTAAAATCAATTCAATATAATTTTGATTAGATTTAAGGTTAACATTAATGACTAATTTTCCTGTCACACTACATTTTTGTAATGTATTGATAGTTCGTCTTAAGTCAGGATAACATTTTTTAACAATCTCAGCTACATCCTCCAACTCATATTTAATATTCTCATTATCTAAAATTGATACTGAGTGCTTAGCTATCATCGGTTTAGTTGGCGGAACTAAAGCGTATTCTGTAAGTCTACTACGGAGTGGGTCAATTAGTCGTTCTGGGTAATTACCTGTTAAAATAAACCGTGTTTTAGCGCTATATGTTTCAATCATATTTAATAGCAATACTTGACTGGCCATTAAAAGGTGAGTGGCTTCATCTAATATAACTATTTTAAGTGGTTTAAATGAGGCGCTGGATGCAAATCCTCCAATTTTTTCTCTAATAACATCCATAGATCTTTCATCTGTGGCGTTAATATAGAGTGAATCACAGTCAATATTTTTAACTAACAATTTAGCTAAAGTGGTTTTCCCTGAACCTGCTTTTCCAAAAAATCCAAGATGGGGAATATCTTGCTTATTAATATATTCTTGAAATATATCTTTAATTCCCCCATCAGTAATATAAGTATCTAGACTATCAGGTCTATACTTTTCATTCCAAATAGTATGTTTGTGTTTCATAACGTAACTAAGATAATAAAACTTTTTAAGGTAACCAAACTTATGGTGTTAATAGTCTCCGTAAATACTAAATTTTTGTGGTTCTACTTCCTCAATTTTGGTTTCAATGGCATATAGTTCTCCTTTCATAGGACTTAACCTAAAATCACAGGGTGATTTAGTTTTTTTAAAATGGGCCTCTAATGCTTCCGTTAATGGAGTATAGATTGGCCCATTTTTTCCTTCAGATACTAGGCGCCAATTATCACCAACTGGTACTCTAACCGCTATTAATTTTAATATTTCTGTTTCCATATTACATCATCCCCATCATAGGATTAAAATCATCTTCTTTTTTAGTATCTGGATCTTCAGCCACTACTGATTCTGTCAATAAAATAGTACCAGCAATTGAGGAAGCATTCTCTAAAGCATTTCTTGTTACTTTCATAGGATCGATGATACCTGCTTCTTTCATATTAACAATAGTTTCAGTTTTTAAATCAAAACCAAACCAAGGTTCTTCACCAGCCATACCTTTTTCGCCAATTTTAGAATCAATAGGATAAATTTCCCTATCTGAGTATCCTGCGTTATTAAGGATTTGATAGAATGGTTTTCCACATGCTTGATATACTAGATGTTTTCCTGTATTAAAATCTTCACTATCAACCTTTTCCCATGAAATATTTTCTCTGGCATATAATAGAGCAACTCCACCTCCAGGAACAATACCTTCTTCAAGGGCTGCTTTTGTAGCATGAAGTGCATCATCAACTCTGTCTTTCTTTTCCTTCATTTCTGTTTCAGTATTTCCACCTACATGAATAATAGATACTCCACCTACAAATTTAGCTAAACGTTCTTGGAGTTTTTCAATTTCAAAAGGAACATTTGATGCCTCAATTTGAGCTTGTAGTTCTTCAACTCTTTGATTGATGCTACTTCAGAACCTTTACCATCAATGATAGTAGTTGTTTCTTTTGAAATAGTTACTAGACGTGATTGTCCAAACCAATCCCAATTGAATTTATCCAGTTTCATCCCTTTGTCTTTAGAATAAACCTGACCTCCAGTTAGAGTGGCAATGTCCTCTAAAACTAATTTTCTGCGATCTCCAAATTCAGGAGCCTTAACAGCTGCTACTTTTAACACACCTCTTGCTTTGTTAACAATAAGGGTGGCTAAGGCTTCACCTTCAATATCTTCAGCAATAATTAAAAGTGGACGATTTGTATTAGATACTCCCTCTAAGATAGGTAATAATTCTTTAACTTGAGTAAATTTAGCATCTGCTATCAGAATATATGGATTTTCTAAAGTACAAGTCATTGTATTGTTATTTGTAACAAAGAAATGAGACTTATAACCTCTATCAAATTGCATACCTTCTACTGTTTCAAGATATGTTTCTCCTGTTTTAGATTCTTCAACATGAACTACACCATCTTTTCCTACTTTTTCCATAGCAGTTGCTATTAAACTTCCAACTTCATTATCGTTGTTAGCTGAGATTGTGGCGATTTGTTCAAGTTGTTTTTCAGATGAAACATCTTCAGCAATTTGTTCACGTAAACCTCTAATTACTTGTTTTACTCCAGCATCAATTCCTCGTTTAATTTCAACAGCATTCCTTCCTCTATCTACATGTTCTAGACCTTGCATAACAATTTCTCTAGCTAATAGAGTAGAGGTAGTAGTACCATCACCTGCATTATCAGCGGTTTTGATGGATGCTTGTTTTAACATTTTAGCACCCATGTTTTCAATAACATCTGGGAGCTCAATAGATTTAGCTACAGTAACCCCATCTTTGGTACTTAAAACTTGTCCTTCTTTTTCATATACAACATTTCGTCCATGAGGACCTAATGTGGATACAACTGTATCTGCTAAAGTGTTAATACCTTTAACTAGACTTTCACGTGACTCGTGACCTAATTTAATAATTTTTGCCATAATTAGTTATCATTTATTTTACACAAACATTCATTTTCTGGACCAATCCAGTATTCTTCTCCTTCAAATTCAAATTTAGTAAATCCAACTGTGGGTAGGATTACTTTGTCACCGGGTTTAACTACAGTTGGAATAAATCCTACTCCTGCAACTGTCATTCCCGGTCCTACATTAATTACTTCTGCTACTTTGTTTTTTTCATTTCCCAAATCAGGAATTACAATATTACCATAAGTAGTTTCTTCTAGCTCAATAGGTTTAACTATTAAAGCATTGTATAACGCTTCTAATTTCATACACCGATGTTTAAGATTTGATTTAATTTATTGTATTTTTCATTGTATTCCTTTATATACTCTTGAATTGAGTCATATTGAGGTTTTAAGTTTAACTGTAACTCAGATAATTTAGCTAATGCCCCTGATAAACTAGTATAATGACCTACCATTTTATCAATGGATTTAGCATTAATAACTGATTCATAAATTGTGTAATTATACTCATCTTTGGAGATGTAGTATGGAGCAATCATAGGATCATTAATAATTGATACTTTTTTCTTCTCTCGTTTTTTCCTTTCCATAACTAAGATAATTTGTTAATAACCATGTTCGGTTATATGTATGTTAATTTTTAATTTTATTGTATAAAAATCCTAAAGCTGCTACAGCAAAAGGAATGAGTAGTGCTATAATTATATCCATATCTAATAGAGTAAAAATAGTTTATATATTAGTTCTCCTAATTCTCTAGCGTCTGTCATCATAAGTTTATTATTTTGATTTAAAATTCTACCTTCATAAAAATCATCATCCACAATCCAAAAATCAATTTTAATAAAAGGCATATCAGTCTTCCTTACTCATTAAAGATTTAATTTTATCATACCAGTAATCAGCTGTTGGTTTTGTAAGAAAAACAACTGTAGCTAAAAGTACTAGTAGTTGTATGGAAAGATGCATTTCATCAAAGTCTCTTGACATTAGTAGTCCGGCAGAGGCTAATCCAACAGCTGTCGGAATCCATGCTAGTAGGTAGGTAAGTGGTTCTTTAAGTGATTTTTTGATCATATTATTTGTTTTTAGTGATTTCAATTAGTTTTTTAAGACATTCAAGTTCTGCTTCTTCGTAAGGCACAAAGTCCTTTTCATAGTTTGTGTTCATAACTTTTACTGTTTAGAAGCTATCTACTTGGTAATACAATTCTAACACTGCATCTTCTTCTTCTGGTGTTAAGCTATCTGCTAACTCAATCATTTCATCCACAGTATCGTGATCAGCTTCACCAAAATACTCAATTTGATAGTTTGCTTTACGTTGCAATTCAATTACTCGTTCTACTTTCTTGATGTTCATAACTGTTTTTGTTTAGTGTTAATATCAAAATGAATAATCATAGTACTCGTCCATGTACCCAAACTTAATACTGATGGGTTCAGTCTCTTTTTTACCGTCCCAGGCTGTATAAACTCGGCGCCATTTACCGTATGTAAACTGTATAGTTTCAGGTTGAGCTTTAGGATCTCGTACATATTCATACATCTGAGAGTCGCTCATACCGTGATTGTCGGTGCGGACTGCTTTTGCTCGCTCAATTACAACTTTTTTACCATCCTTCGATACAGAGTCGACAAAGTAAGCACTTCGATCTGACCAATGTAAAATGGTAGCTCCTTTACCGACTGCTGGTTCTTGATTGGATCTTGACATTAAGTGATTCATTACCGATCCGGTGTCTTTTCCTAGTTTCATACTGTTGTTAGTTTTCATATCTTTATCATTTTTGATACCTAAATATAGCCACAATATTTCACGGAAGCAACGCTTACCAGCATCTCTAACTACAATATAATAAGACTGATAGCTATCTACCTGGCTGAGTGTAGATTATATAGAACGCTGCTGTTACAGCTACGATCCATACAATGTGGACTAGGAGTACTCCCATTTGATCTCTACTGATTCTTTTCATCTTCGCCATAGTATATCTGTCTTACTTTTTGTACTAGATCATACCGAGTACCATCATTGTGGATGATATGATCCCACTTATTAAAATTATCTAAGGCTGTTTCTGAATAATGATTCATCCCAACAACCCCAGGTCTTACTACTTTAATTAACATCCCATTATGATCTCGGATAGCTTGTAGTTCGTTTGGAAATCTCAAATCAGTGATGATCCACCTGTTATTATGATCGTAATCAGAGAATAGAGCATTAACCCAAACATTGGGATGAAGATTGTCTCGCATTGCCTCTGTACCTATCCTCTGTAGCATTTCTCGGATAGTCATATGACCCCATTCTTTGCCTAAGTTCTTGCTCTTGTGTTCTTGAGACTCAAATACTTCAGGTTTTAGACCAGTTAGTAGCGAGGCTATTTGTTTTAATGTACCTGCGAACTTTTTAATTTCCCAATTCTCTTTTTCAAGTTTACCAAACGCTTGTATAGCCTCACCTACAGTATCTTTTCCTGAGCCAGCTAGTCCTGCAATTCCAATAATTTTAGTTTTCATTTTCTTCTTTTTTATCTATAAGGTCATCGAGATATTTAGCTAACTCTTTGTTTGTCCAATATGGTTTATCAAAAGCAGGATTGTATTTATAAATCTTCTCAAGTAGGTCTTCTCTTTGACCTCTTGTATAATACATGTCTTGAATATCATCTGCTAAATCAGACATTTGCTTATCCCCAGCAATACTAATACGTAAATCATACCATTCCCATTTAGTTTTGTAATCATATATCATAATACCTTTTGTTAGCTTACGATGAAGATTATGTAATTTCATGTTTCTAACTCTAACAATAGAGTTATCATTACCAAACAAATGTAAGAACCTCAAAAACCATCTTGGACACCATTTAGGCCTAGCTCTGTAATCCATGAAGATTACTAGTGGCTCCATAGCTTTAAATATCTTACCATCTTCATTCCATGGTATAGCACCTAAATACCTATACTTTTCGTGAAAAGATTTAGGAAAAAATACTGATCTCAAATCATCCAAGGTAATATCCTTGGTATGAGTAATACCCTTTCTTCTACCTTTCCAAAATAAAAGAGATTCTAAGAAATCTAACACCTTAACTTTTAAAGGTCTGTTGTCTTTTAACTCAAATTTGCTATTCATAGTTTTACTAGTTTGTATTTAACTCCATCAATTTCTACTACTTTATCTTCACAAGGTTTAGACCTTTTGTCTTCGATTTCACCTCTTGAATTTTCAAAGTATATTTTATTACCATTGGCATCATATTGGGCTCTCCACCAAAATCCATTTGAATTTTCATAATAGATTACATTACCTTCAGAGTCATGTTCAAATTTAGCCCAACGCTTATGTGACTCTTCAAAATAAATTAGATTGCCGTTAGAATCCTTAACACGAAAAGGAAACTCTGTTACATTTAGTTGTTCTGCGATTGTTTTCATAATGTTCTTGTTTTGTATATGTTAGTTAGGTATCTTAAATTTTTTCTTGATTCAAATGTTACAAACTCAAAATATGATACTAAATATTTAGCCATTTCATTGTCATATTCTTGTTCACTTATAGCCTCAGGTATTATACCTAATTCTTTAGCTAATGCCTTGCCTCTAGCCCAAGCATCATATTCCTGAATAACAATGAAGGCCTTATTTCTATCCTTAGAATCTATATCACTCAGGCTACTAATTTCCTGTACTATATGACCATATTCATGGAGCAAACTTGTAAGTTTGATTATGGGTTTAGAACGTTTAACATAACCTACCTCTTTCCATACTGGGTTCATGTAGTATTCTCTAGATGAAACTAGTTTATAACCCTGGTACTCAATATGGGATTTAACTAAAGTAAGAGCGTTGTCTATATGCATAACCTATTTTTCTCATATAAATATATGAATAATACCTCAGGCAGCCAAACCTATTTACTAAATTGGGCGGCGGGGAGGTTCTTTTTAGCCCAATTAATCCATATTTTTTTAACTTGACTGATTTTATCTTTTTTCATATCTTGTTTTGGATTATCTGAGTTAGAATACCAATCCTCAAAAAAATCATCCATCTCAACATCTAGTGGTTGTTTATTATATTTGGCCTTACGATATATGCCTCTAACAAAGGCAGGTATTTCATCTGGTAAAGTTAGATATTCATAACCTGTTAATCCTTCAATATTGGATCGTTTTTGTATAGATGTTTTAATATCTTCAGGCCTGTTATAAAAATATTGGGCCCAATGTTCTGTTTCATGGGTTAATGTTTCTTTTATGGCCCCAATTAATTTAGATAAAGAATCAGGAAAGTCTTCAGGATTATAAACTATATCCACCTCAAGTTGTTTATCATCCCAAGATGCAAATCCCCCAACCTCAAAATCCTCAGCCATATTTTTATCCTTTTTAAAGGATACAACAACATCAATTATCTCTTTTGTTCCCTCATAAGTTTGCCATTCAGACGGCATTCTAATTGTTTTAGACTTACTGTTGGAGTTGAGATGTTTTTTAAACTCATTTACAATATCTCTAGAAAAACTAGTCACCAATGAATCATAAATTCCTTCTTTGACTTGCTGGTATAGTTCTAATAATTTAACCATGTTATTTTTATTATACGTATGGTTATAGATCCTCAGCTCTAAATAAGGTTTTTCTTTTATCCATTAAAAGTATACTAGTGTTTCCAATCCTTAGAGTCTTAGCTTCACTATAATCAAAACTATAAACAGGATAACCTCCTTGTAATCCAGCAAATACAGCTCCATGTTCATCCACCACAACAAAGTGTTCAGGTGGAATGTATTTTCTATTCTTCCTCTTCATTTAATGTTGCTTGATCCCACATTTCTTGAGTCATACCTGTTAGAATCAACTCACGTTGTTCTACGTCCAAATATGGAAATGCATCTTGAATAAGGGCATCATGTTCTATAAAATTGAGCAGGTCTGTTTCTTTAACATCCATAAAATGGAGTCCTTCATCTAAATCCATAACCCAAATTTCAACCCATTCACTTCCGGGTTTTCTTGATACGTGTGCAATTGAATGTCTCATAATTTATTTATTTTTTAATGAAGTACCCCAAAATAGAAAGTAACATAATGTTATAATACCTAGTGCTTGGAAAAATCCAATTTCATTGACACCATTAATTGCTGGTACCAAACATGAGTTCCATAATAACATTGTTGGTAGTGCTAAGATAACTGCAATTAGTGCTCCAATTGCTACTACTCCTAAAATTGTTCCGATTGATTCTTTCATAACTGTTTTTGTTTTTAAATTTCTTATATAAATATACGAATAGTATTTTGGGTAGCCAAACCTAGGTTGACAAAACATCAACTCCATATTGTTTTCTTATCCATTTTAGTAAAATATCACTTTTTCTCCACTTCCATCCTAAATCCTCCATTAACCATGTTCGTGTCTCTAATCTCCATATATAGTATTGTTCCTCAGACATAGGATATTTTTGTTTATATGATCTATCTAGAGGGTTCATTTCATGGAACCTAAAAGGAACATTAGCAATCTCAAATAAACGATCAACTATTTTTTCTACAATTTCATCATTACTCATTCCCATGACTCTCGATTGTATTGTTTAACAACTGGAAAACGTGGAATACCATCTGGTGTGATATTAAAATATTTAACTGTGGCTGTACATCCGATGATCTTATCTCTATTATCCCAAATATACTTACATTCCTCCCAATTAAATTTAGGTGAGGCATTGAATCGTTTTCCTTCTTCTGTTTCAAATACAAATGAGCCAATCATCCCAGTTTTATTACCGATACCTTCCTGAATGTCAATAATGGTAAATTCTTGGTCTTGAAACATTTTATATTTTAGGAGATATTTGGAACGTTTATTTTCATATTTCTCATCAATCCTAGCCATCAATCCTTCATATCCCCATTCAATAAATGAGTATTTCCATTCAATAATGTCCATTCCCGTATTACATTTATATGTATGTACTAAAACACAACATGGAGGTAACTCTAAAGATTTCAAAACATCAAGACGTTCAGTAAAAACACCATCATGTGAAGGCAAATCATAGATATGGTACTCAATTTTAGATTTTGATTCATCCAGGTCGCTTTGGCTTGGTTTAGTTTTCTTAACTAAAGAACAAATAGCGTTAAAGTCATTAGCAAATTGGTCTGCATATAGTTCTCCATCAAAAATCAATTCGGGATTTGCTTCAAATAGAAATTTTAGAGACTCAAAAATATGGGGAGCAGAGACAATAGCTTTACCATTTCGTGTCCACATACCATCACTCTTGACAATACAACGAATACCATCTAGTTTAGGTTGAGCATAAATAGGATATGAAATCTTATCTTCATATTTTTCCCAACTATGGGCCAACATAGGATTGAATACAGTTGAACGGTCAATATCGTTTATATCAGTGAAATACCCACGTTCTAAACGTTTAGTTTGCATCGCAGTAGCCTCAGCTAAAGCCTGTTGTTCAGGGGTAGTAGCGTTTTTCTTTCCGATATTTTTCCCCTCACATACAGTCCATTCAGTTGTAGTTTTTACTCCATCTGTATATCCTGAGATAGTCCTATAACGGTTATCTAGAACCTCAATAGTATATTCAAGAACTTTACCGTTTACAGCTCGTTTAAATAGTTTATCTAGTTTCATTGTGGTAATGTTAAAATGGCTACAGATTTATCTTGTATTTGATTCCAAATATCAACTTCCATAGCTTCAATACGTTTACGGATTTCTTCCTTTGTCATTGAACCATCTTCAATACATTTCAAAGTACCTGTAAACATACCATATGCTTGGGCATACTTTGAGATACGTTTTTCTGCATCGGAATACTGTTGTTGATAAAAATTAGCAAGTGATTCGCTCATAACTTTTTTTAGTTTATTTAGTTAATAATTGATTTACTTTTTCGATTAAGGCATCGCCGATATACTGGCGGCAGATGTCGGCTGTTTGTTTGCGGTTGGCGGCATAATCAGCAACAGCAAAATCAGCAGCAGCATCAGCAGCATAAGCAGCAGCAACAGCAGCAAAATCAACAGCAAAACCAGCAGCAAAAGCAGCAGCAAAAGCAGCAGCATAAGCAGCATCTAACTCTTCACGTGTAGCCTTATCTTCTCCAAATGCAATAGCTACATCAACAGCGTTTATGCTTCGCTCATCTGTCATTAACTGCCTAACTGTGTTTGCACAATGCCCTTTCGCCAACGTTCGAAGGCGTAAATCTACATCAACTCTTTTGGCAAGCCAAAGCAACCAATCGCCTCGGTGGCAGGTTGCAACTAATTCTTCAATAGGCATATCTTTAGCCCATTCTCTTGCGCTTTGGCAAGCGTCTAATTTGATCAAAAGTTCTTTGAATGTCATAACTGTTTTATTTTTAATTTCTTATGTAAATATACGTAGACTATTTGGTGGAGCCAAACTCCGGGTGAGATACCTTAGTAATCCATTCAGCAACTTGATCTGTTGAGCAGTATCCTTTAACGGTATCATGCTCAAAATTAT